>Ga0222664_1000170_pt1 | contig 50615 bp, 42 predicted proteins | sample AntAcemetagen604_FD_181147 | JGI IMG/M metagenome (GOLD analysis project Ga0222664, IMG submission 181147) | Saline water microbial communities from Ace Lake, Antarctica - #604 | ecosystem: Environmental > Aquatic > Non-marine Saline and Alkaline > Saline | place: Antarctica: Ace Lake... | reverse complement strand
ATAATCAACGCGGACACTCTTCCATTGGTGATGTTCCTCCAACACGAGTCTATAAAACAGCTGCTTAATGATTAAGATCAAACGAAGAAAACCAAAAACGCTGTCCTAAGAACCTAGACCACCTCATTCATTTGGCATAAAAATTGTTGATCAGTTGTGACTGCAGTCACTGCATGGTAATTTTTCTATACCCATATTAAGAGAACGATAATTACTAATACTTATAAAATTCAGAATCATGAAAAAAAATATGGGAACAGCAGATCGAATAATTAGAGTTATACTTGCCATCATAGTTGGAGTTTTATACTTCACAGGTACAATTTCTGGAATACTTGGCATTACATTGTTAGTGCTGGCAGTGGTATTTGTTCTGACCAGTTTGATAAGTTTCTGTCCACTTTATGCTCCTTTTGGTCTCAGAACTTGTCCAATGAAAGAAACAGAATAAAACCTTTCAACTTTTATTAAGTACAGAGGGATAATTAATTCCCCACGATTCTTCGGTCGTTCCCAACTAGTGACTCTGGTGTTGGGGACGCTATCTTTGAACTTAGTTCACTTTTTTTGGGGAGATCTGAATCGCAATTCCTACCGAAGTATTTGGCTCAAACTATTTAATTATCTAAAATTTTAGTTTCTTTTTATTCACAGTCAATACCCCTGGTATTTGCAGATCAAATGAAAAATATCCTTGGCCGGCTTGGCGAAAAGAAGAGCGCTTTATTTCACTTTTCACCGTCACACAACCGCCAAACCGTTATACTACTTGACATGCATCAGTTTCTAATGTAAACATATTTGAGTTATTAAAATTCAACTATGAACTCTTTGAAGTTAGAAACTGTTGTGCTAGATGTAGTTAAGTCATTAACAACTAATTAAAAAAAACAATTTTATGGCTATAAAATTTCTAAATCAAATCGTAAAAGGGGTCAAAGGCGGAATTACTGGTGCCTTAAAAGGAACCGCTGACGTAACATCTACTATTGTAAATTCTGTCAAAGACGTTGCTGTTACAACAATAAAAGGCGCCGGTGATCTGGTTGTTAAGGGTATACAAGTACCTGCATCTATCGTAAAAGGAGCCATTGATGGTATTTCAAATATTGGAGTTTCTTTTATTAAAGCCATCAAGGGAATAGTAAATGGTGCCATTCAGGGAGCAATGTCGGAAGGTGTAAAGCAGGATGAAGCCGTGATAGGCGCTGTTCAACAAGCCATGTTTAGCGCAAAAGAGCTAGGCGAAAACGTCGGAATGACAGCTGTAGAGTCTGTTAAAGGTGCCGTAAATGGAGTTAAGCAGGTCGGCGGAGATACTTTAGGTGCCACAAAAACTGCAATCATTGCCGCTCTTGAAGCTGCAAAAGAGATAGGAGGCGGAGCAACTGATGCAGTTAAAAGCTCTTTGACAGAAAGCGTTGATGGAGCGAAAAAAATCTTGGACGAAATCAAGAAAGGCTAATTTCAGTTCTTTTTTTATAGTTACTTGGTCAACCTGGGTGTATTGCCCGGGTTGATTTATTATAACCTATTTTATTCTATCTAAACTAAGCCTAATCATGTATATAAGGCTAGTATTCATGGTCATTTGAGTATCAATGATCGTTATCAATTTCAATTTCTATTTAAAATTTATTAGATCACTATGAAAAAGCTCGGATCATTTTTTGGAAATCTTGTCGTAAGTATTGTCTCATTTTTAGTAATGCTGTTGCTTGCAACTCTGTCGTTCTTTGTAATTGTATTTGTAGTCTCCGCGGGAGCTGGATTTGCCGGTCTTCAGCCGTCAGCAGATTTTCTTGTATTATCGGCGACCTTAATTGTAGTTGCTGCCATCGTTGCAGGAGGAATTTCTCCGATTGCGTTTTTGACAAACATTACTGTTCAGGACGATAAAAATAGAGTTGGAAATTAAGTCTTCTTGACAAAAAAATCTGACATAAAAAAAGCCGGAGTTAACTCCGGCTTTTTATCAGATTTTCTCTGAAATAAAATTAATCAGGCTATATTTGGCTCTTGATTTACAACCATGGGCTTCCATGCATTCTGCGTGTTTTCAAGCGCCATTTGTCCAATGGTATTTGCACGCTGCTTATCATCAATAATTTCAGAGGCTACCGCAAGAGGTACGATTTTACTGATTTCCGTTACCATTGCTGTGCAGTTTTCCATGTGTTCGATGCTTACATCTGCAAGTTTATCTTCATCTTCTGCCAAGGCAAAGGTATGCAGCATAGTATAGCCCATCGTAATCATTGAAAGTGCTACATAATCATCTCTAAACATTTTGGAAACGCTATCATTGCGAACCCTATCAATCAGACCCGCTATAGTACCGGTAAATGATGCTATTTGTGATTTGATTTCAGACTTAATTTCGCCACCCAATCTTTCCACGTGCTCTTCCATTGACTCAACATGCATGGATACCATTTTTTCAAGCTCGTTAATCAACTCAATGGAGTGAATCTCTTCGAATTTATCGGATGTTTTCTGTTTCCTAAGGGCACTTAGAAAATGCTTTTCGAGTGCAAGTAGATCAGATGTATACGTTTGAAGTTTGTTGCTCTCATTGCTCATAATATCGTCATAAATTTTATAGTGATAAGTTCATTATGAATAACGAATATATATGCCTAACCGTTCGAATCGGTCAAATTGAATCAATAACGCCAGATTAGTTAAACTTTGGAATTGGAACTACGTTGAACTTAGAACTCTCCCCCTCTTTAATTCAGTAATGAATTGAAAAATGCTGGAATCTTGGTTTCAAAAGTCATTCGTTCTTTGGTGACCGGATGATTTATTGAAAGTTTTGCAGCATGAAGGCAGAGCCAAGTGATCTCTTTTTCTTTTTCCCCGTACATTTTATCGCCAACAATGGGGTGGCCTGCTTCTGAAAAATGTACACGAATTTGATTTTTTCGACCGGTCAAAAGATTCACTTCTATCAAACTATAATTCTCCGACTCCTTAAGAACTTTGTATTCTGTTTTAGAAAGTTTACCGGCTTCAGGATCTTCTACTGAATATACCCGATATATCGAATTCTGTGCTAGATAGGAGCTTATTAACCCTTCCTTCTTTTCAAGTATTCCATGTACAACTGCGTAGTACGTTTTGGTAGCTTTCTTCCAATTATTTTGGAGGTATTGTTTCAATTGTTCGCTCTTAGCAAAGATTAAAACTCCTGAGGTGTCCCTGTCCAATCTGTGAACCACAAAAACGCTCTTTCTGGATTTTGGATTACCTTTTTTGACATACCCATTGAGCAAGTTATCTACGGTGTTTACTCTTTCTTTTTCGGTTTCGACAGTTAATAGGCCTTGTGCTTTTTCGATGACGATGATATCATAATCCTCATATAAAATGGTAATGCCTTTAGGATGAAACCTCTTTGGAGATCCTTTAAATTTTTTTCGCTGATCTTTCATTATGTAAGTGTAGGAAATTTTGAGGAGAGAAAAAGTTCTATCATTTGATCATAATTCCTAAACCCACCAAGGGGCCTATAACTAGCATTTCAACTTGGACCCAAAAGCCTCATAGCCGCTTAAGCATTGGGCCATAAGCTACTCCGGAATGATACCACCGGATATTCCATTGTATGTAGTAGTCTTGGTAAACAGGATTCGATGATATTGCGCCAACATGGGCGTAAGTTGCCGGATACTGATTTTTCAAAACAAAATAGGGTTGGTTGCTATGATGATCACCCTACATTTTAATTTTCAAGGATAAAAAATACAAGGAGTAAAGATGAGTAACAAAGTGGCATTATTGGGATGGAGTCTGCAGGCAATAGAAAGTATTCAAAAAACAGATCGTCCCTACGTTGTTGTCAGTTTCCCGGAATTTGAAGCAAGCGCCAAAGAGAACGACATCCCTTTCGTGGGCTGGAATTTTAATGATTGGAATGAGCAGTACAATAGCTTGCAACTGAAACAGCTGCTTGATGAGCATCAGGTTGATTATGCAGTTCCTTTGTATGAAGAGACGGTGGAATGGGCCGGTGCCCTCAACTCCCTGTTCAGGGATGATCCAAGACTATTAAACAGGGCCTATCTCTTCCGAAATAAGGCCATCATGAAAAGAAAGGCGTTAATAGCAGGTTTACGGGTCGGCCTTTTTGAAGAAGTTTATAACAAGGAAGGCGTACATCAATTTATGAAGCGGCTCAACGAAGCGAACCTGCAACTTCCCGGCGAAGAAGACGCATGGGTGCATCTAAAACCGTTCAGCGCGGCCGGAACAGTTGGCCATAAGCTGCTTCGAAGTGAAGCGGATATCGAAGAAAAAGTCATCGAAAAAGATTTCCCCTGTATGGTAGAAAGCCACCTACCCGGACAGGAATTTTCCTGCGAAGCTTTTATTCACAATGGAAAAATCCGGTTTTTAAATATCACCGAATATGTAAAACTTGGCTATTCGAACTTTGTACCTGCAAGTCCCGAACTCGAGGAGAAACGTCCATTGATTCGGGATGCTATGGAGCGTCTAGTGAAGTCTTTCGGAATTGAATACGGAGTCATTCACCCGGAATGGTTTTTGACAGAAGATCAAACACTCAGTTTCGGGGAAGTGGCAAGCAGAATTCCGGGTGGCCATATTTTTGAACTGATTGATAAGGCGCATGGTTTCGATCCGATTCAGGCTCTAATTCTCTGTAGTGATCCGACTGCAACGGAAGAAGAGATTTTGGACTTTTTCCCGAAAAATGACATCCGAGAAGACCAAGAGTATGCCGGAAGTGTTATGGTTTATCCAAAACCCGGTCACATCTCCAAACTTCAGATTCCGGATGAGTTAAAGGAAGACTCCTTTTTTGAGGACCACACTCTTTACACCCCTTCGCAGCATAAGGTTTCTGACCAGCGTGAAGGATTCGGAAACCATTACGGTACGGTATTTTTTAGAGGAGACGACCCGGACCGAATGCGCGAATTGTTGAGACATTACCAGGACGTTGACTTTTATGTTTAATAGTTCCATTAACCGGCTTTGAAAAGGTATTCCGGATATCCGGATTGAATTTCATTAAAGTTCAACGCACCTTATCTTGTCGACCTAATGTTTCAAATACCGGCAAAAGTCCGGGCATACCATTCGACATTTGTCGCTAATTTCCAATTGTAGGTTTTAACCGACCAAGCAGATTTAATTTATTGATGGGAAACACCACAACCAAACTAGATAGCGTACACCAAAAGTTTTATGAAAATCTGGAAAACCTGTCGGAGGCAGCCCCGATTCTTGCCGAGCCTCACAAGAAGAAGCTGCTGAGCAGCATAGACATCCTGACAGATAGTGAAGAGGGGATCCGATTTCTGTATGAAAATATTGACCGGCTCGTTGATGCCAGCCTGCTGGCTGACACCATGTGGGAAGACCCCGCCAAACTGGTTCCTGCACTTGTGGGAGGTACGCTGAAAGCGGGAGGTCGGACTACTCTCTTCGAAATTCTGAGTGAGCTGCGCATGCTGGCTATCTACAGGGAGAAGATTAAACATAAACTCATGCGTCCTCGAAGAGCCTATATCTTTCTGGTAGAGACTCTCGTAAGTAATCTCGACCTGGTATTCCCGGATACGTCCGGAGTGAGCCGGACATTGGATGAAAACACTCTGAGGAAAATCCGGCCCCTGTTTTCCGTTTTAACCGATCATCTCCCCATGGTGGAGATCAAAAAGGAACTGGCTGCCGAAATAGAACAGATTTGTATCCAGCGACCAATCATGACAGATAGGTTATTACAAATCATCAAAATTATCAACGGGGATCTTTCCCTCAACACACAGACCCATGAAGACAAACGTCTTCAGCATTTTGTCGATGCTGTATATGCCCCGTCGGACAAAGCCGGAGAATTGACCCTGGAGGATAATTATAAGGACTGGCTCAGCCGTGCGGGAAAGAAGGATCTTGAAGCAGAATGCAGACAACTTGCAGCCACCATGCGGGAAACAGGACTCTGCACCGGATATCATGCACTTCTTCTACGGCAGGTAGCACACAGCCCCGGCCTGATTAAACTAGCTCTGAGGCTTGATGATATTGGCAAGGCAGAGCTTGAAAAACATAAGGATTTTGTTCGGGAAATTATCCAGCGTGTCATTCAACCCGATACGGCTCGATCTTGCTATGGGCTTGCCAAACTACTTGAACGCTCCCTGTTGTCGCATCAGCCGGTGCACAGTGGATTAAAACGGATTATGGACCTCGACTTGCACCCCGATGTGAAATTATTAATCGGTAAATCCAGCCCGGATTGTCGACTCGATCCTGTACATATTCTGGCAGCTGAGTGCCTGGGTGTACTGGGGCAGCCGTTAGGAATCGGTCAGGGATGGAACCCCACATGTCAGTCTGCAAGAGGGATCAGTCTATGGAGCAGCCATGCTCCCGGAAAATTACTTCGAATGATCGAAACTGCCGCCAAAACTAACTCTCTGACAATGCGTTTCGAAAGTCAGGTGATCAACTCCAATGAACTTGCTCAAGGGTTGGTCAAAGAATTGGATTATAATCTGGACGCTGTCTCCATAGTGTTGGTTCCCCATCTCGATAAAATTTATAATGAGATGATGATAAGGGCATCAAATCGCCAGGACGATCCGCATAAATGGGTCAACCCCGCTATGTATGGACACTGGATTCCCACCGGTTTTATTTCTGCCTACGACAATCTTAGCCGCACGATAAAAGATTATGAAAAATTCATCAGAACCTTCTATTCAACTCACCATCCCGACTATAATGGCGGTCACAATCTGGCTTATCCCAATCCGGTAGGAATTTTTCTGACCTCCTCTGCAGGAAAATTGATCGGTTTTCATGCCGTTTCCATTCTGCGTGTAAAAAAAGTGAAAGGTCATACACGAATTTTTATGCTGAATCCGAATAATGAGGGGCGTCAGCGCTGGCAGGACGACATCAAGCCGACAGTAACAGGCAATGGTGAGCGAGCCGGAGAATCCTCTCTGCCTTTTTATCAGTTTGCATCGAGGATCTATGCATTCCATTTCAATCCCGGAGATCTCGGCGACCTGAACATCGTTGACCCGGCAGACGTCGAAAAAGTGACGGAGATTTCAAAGAACAGCTGGGGAGCATCCTACAGCTGGTATGAACCGGTAGTTTAAAAATCTTTACAACATGGCAAGACACTCTTCAAGAATCGAACTGAGTCAATCCGCTTTGAAACAGAATATCAACTTCATTCGGAAGAAGATTGGGGATAAGGCTATTATTTCATCTGTAGTAAAAGCCAATGCTTTTGGCCACGGCATCGAAACATTTGTGCCGATGGCGGAAAAAGCGGGAATCCATCACTTTTCAGTGGCTTCAAGCTTTGAAGCCAGAGAGGTCTCGCAGGTCTGCTCAGCTGATAGCAGAATCATGATCATGGGAATTCTTTATGATGAAGACCTGGAATGGGTCATACAGCATGAGATTGAATTCTTTGTATTTGATATTCCAAGGCTCAAAAAAGTCAGGGAGATTGCTGAAAAGTTAGGTATCAAGGCGCGTATTCATCTGGAAGTCGAAACCGGCGGAAATCGAACCGGACTAGAGAGATCCAGGCTTGAGGATGCATTGGCACTGATCAAAAATAGTCAGGAATATCTACAGTTTGAGGGCTTCTGTACCCATTTTGCTGGCATTGAATCACTTTCAAACCAGTTCCGGATTGTGCAGCAACAACAGACATTCAATGAGCTCTCCAAGGTTGTTGAGAAGGCCGGACTGACCCCGAAATTGTATCACACCGCTTGCTCGGCCGCTGCCCTTGCGTTTCCGGATACGGTGATGGATTTGGTCCGTATTGGTACAGCCCAATACGGCATGTGGCCTAGTCCGGATATCTACAATCTCCATCTGCACCAGACAGGGAAAAGCAAAGATGCTCCTTTAAAAAGGGTTCTGACATGGAAAACGAACATTATGCATACAAAAGAGGTGGAAAAGGGCGATTACGTTGGATACGGAACCAATTACCAGTCAAAAAACAAGATGAGAATCGCAGTTTTGCCTTTGGGCTACAGCAATGGCTATCCAAGAGCACTCTCCAATAAGGGAGTCGTACTAATTCGTGGCAAAAAAGCACCTGTTGTCGGTCTGATCAATATGAATGTTTTTATGGTAGATATATCTCATATCCCGGAGGCTGATGTTGGCGACGAAGTTGTTCTGATTGGGCGGATGATGAAGCAGGTGATCGGTATTCGCTCCTTTACTGAAGTTACCAATGCTATCAACAATGAACTGGTAAGCCGGCTTCCTGCTGCCATTCCACGGAATCCGGTTAAATAATTTGATTGATTTGAATCTAATTTTTAGCACGGAATTAGAAAAAGGCCGTGGCACTTTAACTGAAGATAACTCCGTAATAAAACCGTATTTTGAGGATCGTTAGGCAGAACTTAAAGACAGTAAAAAGGAGCTGTCAACAGAAAAACGGGATGAAATAATAATAACTGATAATTATAAGGAGAAAGAATCTATGAAAAAACTTGCCATCATAACCGGCACTATTCTAACGATATTTATCACTCTATTTTTGGTGCTGATGTTGAGCCTCAACTCCATTGTAAAATCAGGGATTGAAGAGATTGGTACAGATATGACCGGGACATCTGTCACAGTAGAGGGCGTATCAATCTCACCTTTTTCGGGTAAAGGTACGATCACCGGTTTCAGGGTAGCAAATCCAGACGAATTTTTACAAGATTACGCTATTCAAGTCGAAGATTTTGCAATTAATCTGGACCCATGGTCCCTTTATACGAGTGAAGTAGTGGTGCATGAAATTGTCATTTCTTCACCTCAAATATTTGTAGAACAAAAACTACCCGAGAATAATATCAATGCCATTCTTCAATACATCAGGGAAATTACAGCGGGAGAGACCTCCGATATAAACTTGGTAATTGAACACTTTTTAATGACAGACGGCACCGTAGATTTGTATACAGAAGTGGGAGCAGAACGTTCGGCAAGGGTTGAGATCTCTTCGGTGGAGTTACACGACCTAGGGCTAGGCGGTGGACAACAAGCTCTTGAAGAGGTCATCAAAGAGATTGCCGAAGCTATTGCAGAGGAAGCATTAAGAGGTGCACTTCGAAGTGGTGGTGAACAAATCAGGGATGCTATCAGAGATCTATTTGATTGAAGTTAATATTTTACTATCGTAAAATTATCTGATCAAAATTAGGAATGATGCACTATTGGGAAAAATACAAGGAGACTGTAGTTAAGAACTGCTCTGATCCACGATTGATAGATATAGATGTGGCTTATTGGAGAAATAAGCTTTTTATCTCAACAGTAATATTCCTCATTCCACTTAGTATTATTGCTATCATTCCGGGTATTTATATGGCAATTATTACTGAATTGTACATGCTTATTTTTGCTGATTTTGTTGTGATAATCAGTTTTGGTGTCATTGCATTCAACTCAACACTAACATTAGATTTCAGAAAGAAACTAATGTGTACATGTTTGTATTTCGTAACGATAGTACTTCTCTATTATTTAGGTACGTCCGGTCCCGGTTTGTTATATCTTTTGGCATTATCAGTATTTATTACACTGATTTTTGAGTTTAAATATGGAGTAGCTAGTCTGATTGTAAACACAATAATTTGTACGATTTTTGCCCTACTCATCTATTTCGGAATTAGTAACAGTCCAATTATTTCAGAATATAATCTTGATGTCTGGATTGCTGTCTCATTAAATTTAATATTTTTATCAGCGGTTTCGGTTTTATTGATACCAAAATTGTTCAATGGACTACAATCAGCTTTTGATAAAAAACAAAAAGCTGAAAATGAATTGCAAATGAGTAAGATTGAATTGGAAAATTCATTGACTTTACTAGAAGTAAAAAGCAAAGAGTTGGAGCAATTTGCTTTTGTGGCTTCTCATGATCTACAGGAACCTCTGCGAATGATTACAAGTTTTCTTGCACAGCTCGAACGGAAGTATGAAGATGTACTAGATGAGAAAGGGAAAAAATATATTTTTTTTGCCTCCGACGGTGCAAAGAGAATGCGCCAAATTATTCTTGATTTACTTGATTATTCGCGAGTAGGGCGTATAAATTCTGAAAAAACCGAAGTAGATTTGAGTGAGGTGATCAGTGATACTATTGCTTTGAATCGAAAATTAATTCACGAAAAAAATGCAGATGTGAGCTCGGAGTCTTTGCCTAGAATTAAAGCAATCAAACCACATATGCAGCAGTTGTTTCAGAATCTGATATCTAACGCACTTAATTACCAAAAACCGGGTAATGAGCCAAAGATTAAAATCCGTGCTAAAGAAACGGAAAGTGAATGGTTATTTTCAGTAGAGGATAATGGTATCGGTATGCATGCAGAATATTTCGAGAAAATTTTCAACATTTTTCAACGCCTGCATGGCAAGGATGAGTATAGTGGTACCGGAATTGGTTTGGCAATATGTAAAAAAGTTGTGGAAGAGCACGGTGGACGCATATGGGTTGAATCTGATCCCGGAAAAGGAAGTACATTTTATTTTACCCTTGCAAAAAATATATCGAAGATTCAGGATAGTGGATAATTTGCAACTACGACAGGTACGCTTCAAAGGATCTATTTTTAATCTGTTGAACAAAATAAAATGAATGAAAACTACAAAATCCCCGCCCAGACACGAATTGGACATGTTCATCTCAAAGTTGCAGACCTGAATCGATCCCTTAATTTTTATAAAATCTTATTGTGTATTTTTGTAACAATAAGAAAACAGAGAAGACTATTCTTGTAATACAATTACTTTAAATGATAAAATCCGCGAATCAATTTATCTGCATAAAACTTTATTTTATAGTTATTACCGGTATTTTGTTCAATCCAATCCATTCATCCGCACAAGATAATCGATCCCTAAATGCCTATCAGTTAGATTCTTCCATTCAAATTGACGGGCATCTCGATGAAGCAGTCTGGTCGCAGGCAGAAGCCGCAACCGGATTTCTTCAATTTTCGCCGGAAGAGGGTACTGAATCTACACAACAAACAGAAGTACGCATACTTTATGGAGATGGTGGAGTTTATATAGGTGCGATACTTTATGATGATAATCCTTCTCTTATTGAACAGACATTAGGCAGACGTGATGATTTTAACCGTGCTGATTGGTTTGTTGTTTCTATAGACTCCTATTTTAACCGCCAAAATGCATTTACATTTGGAGTGAATGCAGCGGGGATCCAATACGACGGCATACGGAGTTCCGGTGGTTTTGGAGGCGGACCGGGAATTCCGGGTGTTGATGAATCTTGGGATGCCGTTTGGTATTCAGATGTAAGAATTACTGAAGATGGGTGGATTGTTGAAATGCGAATTCCTTACAGTATGCTTCGCTTTTCGGAAGCCGAAATTCAGACATGGGGAATTCATTTTACAAGGAGTATACCTCGGCTAGGTGAGACCTCAGAATGGCCGTTGGTACCAAGGGTTGAACGGGATAACCTGATTGCTCAATTTGGTTTCCTTCAAAACCTTAGAAATATAGAACCCAGACCAAATATTCAAATTCGTCCTTACTTAGTTGGCGGATTTAATACCAGTGAAAATCCATCTACTCCCGGAGAAATAATAACAATTAATAACATTGATATCGGTGGAGATATCAAATTGGGATTAGGTCCGAATGTAACCCTGGATGCTGCCATAAATCCGGACTTTGGCCAGGTGGAGGCAGATCCGGCTGTTTTAAATCTCACAGCGTTCGAAACATTCTTCCAAGAGCAGCGACCTTTTTTCCTTGAAGGAATTGAAATCTTTGAATTCTCGATAGGACGTGGTGGACTGCTCAACACTCGAAGAATTGGAGCGGAGGATCCTATTATTGGGGCGACTAAAGTTTCCGGTCGGACAGAAAACGGCCTCTCATTTGGGGTGCTGGGTGCTGTTACAGGAGAATAATTTAACCCAACCAGAAATTATAGTGCAGTACGGATGAGCCAGCAGATTGGTGACTACTCTAAAGTGGGAGGTATTCTCACATATTATGATAGTCCTTCATCAGATATTGATGGAAGAAGGAGAAGTTTTGTCAGTGGAGCGGATTGGGATTTTCGTATTGCAGACAACAATTATGGGATTGAAGGGTTCGCTACATTTTCTCACAGAACATTGACAGATGTGGATGAATCTGAAACCGGTTATGCGACCAATATTTCTATTAATAAACGCCAGGGTGCATGGAGAGGATTTCTTGGCGGTGAAATATATAGTGACGAATTCAATCCCAATGACCTGGGGCAAATGCGACAGAATAATTATTATGAAGCTGTGGGACGAGTCGAGCACCAATTTAATGGTGGCCGCTCATTTGGTCCTTTCCAACAGGCGGATGCGGATGCTTTTATTACCCAGAAGGTTTCATATGATGATGGCTTGGATCTTGGGTTAGGATTGAGAACCGGTTCAAACTGGACACTCAAATCTTTTCAGTCCGTTGGATTTGACGTTAATCTGGACAAAGTCTTTGGTGGATATGATCAATTTGAAACCCGTGGATTGGAGCCGTGGGCCAAACCGTTCAGTGCAGAGTTTCAACTAGAATTTGAAACGGATGAGAGAAAACTCTGGCAAATATCGCCGGAAGTGGCTTGGACACATTATGATGACGGTGGTAATGGTTATGCAGCTGGAATGCGCGGTAGTATAAATATCGGCTCAAGACTTGATTTGTTTGCAAATGTTGAAGGGGAATGGGAAAAAGGAGTATCTGCCTGGACTGCTAATGAGTCGATTAGAAGCAGTGGTTCAAATTGGTTGATTGGGGAATCCTCCGCACCGCCATCCAGACTAGGTAACGATCAATATCTTTCGTTTGATGACAGGGGAGAACTCACCCCAATACTTTCTGCAAAAGATCCATTTAGTGAAAATGTATATTATGTTTCTGTATTTGGTGAAAGAGATACACGATCCCTTGATTTTACATTTAGAAGTACAGTTACGTTTACGCGGAGCCTGTCACTACAAATTTATAACCAGTTGTTTCTGGCGAGAGGTAAGTACAGAAATTTCAAAATCCTTCAGGACAGAGATACTCTAGCTGATTTCAGTGCTTATCCAAAACGGGATGAGTTTACATTTAATAGTTTTCACTCTAATGTGGTAATGCGTTGGGAATATCGCCCGGGTTCCACAATATTTCTGGTCTGGTCCCATGGAAGGGATGTTTCGGACCAAATCAATCCTATTTCACCATTTCTGCCTTCACCATACGACCGTCCCATTGGAACACAAATAGGCGATACATTCGATGTTCTTCCCAATAATTCAGTATTGATTAAAATCAACTATACATTTTTGTATTAGTTCTTGACAAAAAAGTCGAGAAAAATTAAAGTTGGGTGACGCCACCTACCATTCAAATTTGCTTGTAAGGCGGAACCCTATTATTACAACTATTCATATCAGATTGTTGGTAAATGAAGGAAACTATTTACCGGTATTAGAGTAACAATCACTTAGAACTACTAAAAAATAGTAGTTCTATTCTTTAACATTCGGTATCACAAGACTTGGTTTCATTTTTAAGATCTTGACACCGAAACAAAATCAAAAGTAATACTATGAATATCATAAAATCATCAATCACCCTGTCAATGATATTGGCAGTAACCCTTCTATTCGCAGGATGTAATAGTTGGAACAATGCAACAAAAGGAGCAGTCATTGGAACAGGTGGTGGCGCAGCTGTGGGTGCGGTTATCGGTAAAACATTGGGGAATACTGCAGCAGGCGCTATCGCAGGAGCTGTGGTAGGAGGAACAGTAGGAGCTATTATAGGACAAAACATGGACAAAAAAGCACGGGAATTGGAAGAAGAGATGGATGGAGTTACTGTCCAACGAGTTGAAGAGGGAATAGCTGTCAGTTTCGAAAACGGTATTCTGTTCGATTTCGATTCATCAAATTTGCGTGCAGCAGGTTATGAAAATCTTAGAAAACTAACCAGAATCATAAACCGTGATGATGAGACCATTCTTATGATCGTAGGCCATACAGATTCAAGTGGTGATGAGGATTATAATCTGAGATTGAGTGAACGTCGTGCACAATCTGCGAGTAGATATATGATTTCTCAGGGATTAGATGCATCCAGAATTCAAATTGTGGGCAGGGGAGAATATGAGCCAATTGCTGCTAATGATACAGATGCAAGTCGTCAGGAAAACCGACGTATAGAAGTGGCCATATATGCCAGTCCTGAATATGTTGAAAGTCTACAAGCAGACATGGACTAATGATTAAATGACTGTAGCCGGGTATACTCGTGTATGACCCGGCTTTTTTTGTATTTAAACTACTTGTTTCATTGTGAACTGAACGATATACCTTACTTGCAGACAGAAGTTCAATCAATTAGGCGCACATCGGTATAGTAGTACATAACGAACAATGTAGACTTGTATCTAACCTCTCCTTTTTTTTGTAACTCTCGACCACATCAAGACACTATCACAACTTGTCAAAATTTTCAAGTACTAATGACAAGAATTGCTGAATGAATACTCGATCGGATTTGTTGTCCCATCGTTAAGTGAGTCCAAAACATCTTTTTACAAGTTATTAAGGGCATATCATTTGTAATTCAACCTATCAGACTTAATTTGAATTATTCGCTTTAAGTGCACAGGTAAATTCAATATAAATATCCGTTTAAACATTTAAATATGAGACTAACACTCATTTTTTTAAGTCTTTTTTTTCTACACTCATCTTCATTTGGATTCGCAATGCAAGAGGTTGATCAAATTCAATCGGATGAAGAGGCGGTATCTGAAACCTCTCTCAATGTATTTATAGATTGTAAAACCCGTGGGTGTGACTTCGATTATTTTAGAAGGGAACTTCCCTATTTGAACTATGTGCGTAATCGTCAAGACGCGGATCTTCATATTCTAATTACATCACAGCGTTCAGGGAGCGGTGGGCAGCTATTTTCATTGGATATCATTGGACTTAAAGCGTATCTGAATAACAATTTATCTTTAAATTATGAATCAGGGCCAACTGCGACTGATGACGACATACGAAGCGGATTATTATTACGAATTAAATCGGCCATGATTCCCTATATGATAAACAGAAGATCAATCGAAAGTCTGGATATTGTTTTTGAGAATGATTTGGATTTTGTAAATACTCCGGTTATCGATCCTTGGAATTTATGGGTATTCAGAATAAATGTTAATGGTGATGTTGAACTTGAACAACAATCTAAAGGCCGCCAATTTGAAACAGAACTGGAGGCAAACAGAACGTCAGAAGATGTAAAGATGGATTTTGAGATTGAAGTCTCATATGAACGGGAAGATTTTGAAGTGAGCGATGGGACCATTAAAGATGTGCAGTGGGAGAATTCGTTTAATAATATGATTGTATTTAGTGTAAATGATCACTGGTCTGTCGGCGGATATGGTTCCATTCGTAATTCAACTTTTAATAACTATAAACTTCAGGCTGAAATAATGCCTGCAGTAGAGTATAACTTATTCCCCTATTTTGAATCCTCCAGAAAACAACTTCTTTTTATGTACCGGGTAGGCCCTGATTATTTCAGTTACAGGGAAGAGACCATTTTTGATAAGACGGAAGAGCTTCTTTTTAGTCAGGCTCTAAATATTGCACTTGAAGTAAATCAACCCTGGGGAGACATCCGTGCACGAGCCGAGGCGTCCACCTATTTACATGACCTTTCAAAAAACAGGGTGGATATTTTTACTAGGATAGAGGTAAATCTATTCAGAGGTTTTGCAGTAAATGTTCGAAGTTCCTATTCAATGATCAGGGATCAGTTAAACTTAACCAAAGGCGGAGCTTCAAGGGATGATATCTTGCTTCGAAGGAGAGAATTGGCTACGAACTATGAATTTGAATTCTCAGCGGGAATCAGTTACACGTTTGGTTCCGTATCAAATAATATTGTGAATCCACGGTTTGGTTTCTAGTCATCACTGGCATAAAAATCACAAAAGTGCATCGCATCAAGGTATTCCAAAAGGGCTGAAATTGGTAAAGCGCAGTTTTAAACTTCAGTATTTTGAACATATTACATCATAAAAAATGAATGATAAGAATCAAAAATTCATCCGGAAATTAACGGAAAAGAAAGAGGAATTAGCCCTAAAAATCACAGATCTTCACTTTAAAAACCATCCGGAATTGGATAAAAAATATGGGGAAAAAGGGAGGGAAAAGTGTCGAGAAGATGCGATCTATCATCTTAATTATTTAATCGAAGCGATACAGATTGATAGCCAGGAATTGTTTAGTCACTATCTTGAGTGGGCTTTTTATATGCTGGATGCCCGGAAAATTCCGATTGATGACTTGGTAAAAAATATTCAGTTTATAAATGAAGTTATATCAGGTGAATTTACTGATGATGAGGCAGCTATTGCGGAAACTTTTTTGGAGAGAGGAGCTGAACATTTGAAAAACATGGAAGCCGGTGAGGAAACGTTCTTACTCCCTGAAAATCCGCTTGTGAAAGAGGCAAAAATGTATTTAAATCATTTATTAAGTGGTAAACGTGATCAAGCAGCCCACTTAATTGATCAGCTTGTAGAGAGAGGTGTTACGGTTCCGGAGATTTATGAACATATATTTCAGGCTACCCAATATGAAGTAGGTACTCTATGGCAAAAAAATGTTATAACTGTAGCACATGAACATTACTGCACAGCAGCTACTCAATTGATCATGTCGCGTTTATATCCGATTATATTTTCCGGTAAAAAGAATGGACTGAAATTAATTGCTTGCTCTGTAGCAAGTGAATTGCACGAAATTGGGATACGAATGGTGTCAGACTTTTTTGAAATGGATGGCTGGGATACCTATTATATGGGTAGCAATATGCCTGAAAATCATCTATTACAATCACTTCGAGAGCATGAGGCAAATTTACTAGCCATATCTGTGACACTGCCTATTCATATCAATAGGGTAAAATCCATCATCCAAAAAGTTCGAGATAATCCGGATTTTAGAGATTTGAAAATAATGACAGGAGGGTACCCATTTGGAATCATTCCGGACCTTACTGAAAAAGTGGGAGCCGATGCTACAGCAGTAAATGCACGTAAAGCCATTTTAGAAGCAAATGCTTTGATGAACTGAAATTATGAATGTAGATAAAGAGATGTCGAACGGATTGTATCTTGTATGTAACCGAGAGGGTGAAATAAGAGAGGTGCTTTTTGATGATCTACATTTAATTTCTAAAGAGCGTCTCCCTATTCAGTTTGGCGATGTTATTGACAAAGAGAGTGTCAAAAAAGCATCCTTATTTTGGAAGAATATAATCAATGACGAATTTGTTTTTGATTATGAAATGTATTTAAAAAGAGAAAAATTGGAGCCAATCCCAATGAAGTTTACGGGTAGCTGTTTTAATAATCAGGTTTGGATCATAGCGGCATCACGAAATAAAGTGATCTATAGAATGCTGAATGAGATGATGCTCATGAACAATGAGCAACAGAATCTGATACGCAGAGCAGAAAAAAAATTGAGTAAAACCAATGAAATGAAGCAAGAATCGGCATCTGATTTTTTTGATGAAATTTCAGAAATGAATAATGAACTCATGAATGCTCAGCGTAAATTGGCTAAACAGAATCAGGAGATATTACAGCTAAACAAACAATTAAAAGACAATAATAAAGAACTTGAGCATTTTTCCTATTCAGTATCGCACGATTTAAAAGAGCCCTTGCGAATGGTGAGAGTATTCATGAAACGTTTAGAGCTAAAATATGGTGATTCGTTAGATGATAAAGCAAAAAAGTACATCTTCTATGCTGTTGACGGGGCAGAACGAATGGAGTTGTTGATTAATGATCTTCTGGAATATTCAAGAATTGGTAGAATAAATACTGAATACGAACGAACCAATATTGAAGAATTACTTAATAATGTTAAAAAATTAAATCAGGCAGAACTTGAAATAACGGGAGGAACCATAAATTGGACGGTTTTGCCTGAGATTATTAGTCAAAAAACTCCTCTCCAGCAGCTATTTAATAACTTGATTTCAAACAGTATAAAATACAGGAAAGAGGATGGGGCACCGGAAATTTTTATCAATGCAGAAGAAAAAGTAGATGAATGGCTTTTTTCGGTATCAGATAATGGAAAGGGAATAGAGCCTGAATATCACTCGGTCATCTTTGAATTATTTAGAAAAGTGGATGACAAATCAACATCCGGCGCCGGGATGGGCCTGGCGATTTGTAAGAAAATTGTTGAAGAGCACGGTGGAAAAATTTGGGTAGAGTCAGAAGTGGGTAAAGGAAGTACGTTCTATTTTACAATCTCTAAGAATCCAATGGAGATTGAATAAAATGAGTCATTCAATCCCCTCTATAAATTATATAATGGTGTTGATTCTGACTAAAAATTTATTCAGGTAGCACTGATTATCAGCGATTCACTTCTAATTGTTCATATAGTTGTTTTCCCAGTCTTATTTCTTCTTCAGCCTTCTTCAATTCTGCTCGTTCCATTCGTCTGTAGTACCCTCTGAAAAAGAAATTTTGTTTAAGCGCCTGCATATTTTCATCCAGCCCCTGAGTACTATTCATCAGATTGATAATTGTTTGATTCAGATTACCTGCCATAGTTGTATCATTGATTAAAGCGCCAAGGGATCCTTCTCCACTATTTATTTTTGTCATAATTTCCCCCAGCTGCTGTGACGCGATCTCTGTTTTGGCAACTGTAAGCTGTAATTTTTCCATAAATTCAAATACATGTACTTTTGTAATATCAATGGTTTCATCAAAACCTTCCGAACTATTTTTGAAATTTTCTATCGTCTGAGTGATATTTTCAGCAATGGATGGATCCTGTATCAATCTGCCAAGGGCGCCCTCGCCACTGTTAATATTTGTCATAATTTGAGAAAGTTGAAATGTGATAATCTCGGCATTTGTGGCAGTCGTCTGTAAACTTGCCATAACTGCATCCGTTTCAATCGGCTCTTTTGATAAGATATGCTGCCCATCTTGTACGATTGGTGCATTTATACTTCCCTGGGTGAGTACCAAAACACGATCGCCAATGATTCCTTCCGATCCAATGCCTGCCTGACTGTCGGCTTTAATGAACTGTTGCACATTTTTGCGGATCAATAAGTCGACCTGGACCGTAGAATCATTAATTATGGTAATATTGTCAACAATACCCACATTAATGCCTGAATAGCGGATATTATTCCCCACAAGTAATCCGCTTACATTCTGGAAATTGGTTGTGACTTTAAAAACAGGGTTAAATAAATTCTGCTGTCTGCCTATAAAAAAGATTGCGATTACAAATATTGCCAAACCAACAGCAATAAAAATTCCCAATCGAGCTTTAAAGGCCGGAGTATAATTATCCATAATCTTATTTTGTTATTTGTGAATTCAATATTTTTGTTTTAAAAAATGATTGAATATGTTCATCGGAGGATTGTTCAAAATCACCAATAGTACCCTCCATATAGATCTCCCCATCCTTCAGCATGATTATTCGGTCGGCAGTTGCTTTCGCACATTCAATATCGTGTGTGATAATTATGGAAGAGGTATGATATTTTTTTTGGACATCGTTGATGAGTGAACTTATTTCATCTGACGTTACTGGATCGAGCCCGGTTGTGGGTTCATCATAGAGCATTATCACAGGGTCAACTACGATAGTTCGCGCCAGGCTTGCCCGTTTGCGCATTCCACCGGAAAGCTGAGAAGGCATTTTATTTAAGGTGTCAGATAAACCTACGTTTTCCAATGCCTCTTTAACTTTTTCGTTAATTTCGTTTTGAGAAAGATTTTTTTTTATTCTCTTTAACGGAAACTCGAGATTCTCTTTGATTGTCATAGAATCATAGAGTGCGCCACTCTGAAACAGAAATCCGATTTTTTTTCTCAATTCTGCCAGGTTCCGGTCGTTTAATTCATTCACATTTTTACCAAGGACATTGATTGAACCGGAATCAGGAGTCAACAATCGAACAATACATTTAATCAACACAGATTTTCCTGTACCCGATTTACCAAGAATCACCAAGTTCTCGTTTTCAAATAGTTGCAGTGATAAATCACTTAATACCGGAACATCATCGAATCCCTTAGAAAGATTCTTAATTTCAATAACTTGATTAGTTGAATAGGAAGCAGAACCAGAGGGTACTGTTATTTTATTTTCTATTTCCATGTTTATAATAACATATCAGTTAATTGTACAGCAATCAGATCAATCAGTATCACCAATAACGAAGCAAGTACTACCGACTCATTAGCTGCTATTCCGACACTCTCCGTTCCCCGCCCGGCTGTAAATCCTTTATAACATCCGACAAACCCGATAGCTGCTCCAAAAAAGAAGGTTTTTATAACTGCAGGAAATAGATCCATAAACTCGATGGCACTAAATGCTTGAGAAATGAACAAAATAAAATTAACATCCCCTTTAATATTGGCTCCTGCCCAGCTTCCCAATATCCCAAGGGCATCTGCATACAAAACCAATATGGGTATCATGAGCGTGGCCGCCATTACTTTTGGAACTACTAAAAAGCGAATAGGATTCGTGGATGATACTTCCATGGCATCAATTTGTTCAGATACCTTCATGGATCCCAATTCAGCTCCCATCCCTGACCCGATTTTTCCGGCACAAATTAATGCGGTTACAACCGGTCCCATTTCTCTCACAATCGACAAGGCTACCATTCCCGGTAACATTGAAACAGCTCCAAAATCTACAAGTACAGGCCGGGATTGTATTGTAAGCACCAGTCCGATTACCAGACCGGTTATTGTAATAAGAGGTAATGTTTTATTTCCCACCAGGTAACATTGCCTTAGAAACTCTTTAAACTCAAAATTACGTGAAAAAGATGCTCTTAAAGTAAGCCAGAAAAAGAGATTCACTTCCCCAACTTCCAAAAAGAAACGATTTACTTTTTGAGTTTTTTTAATGGCATTCTCACTCAGTTTAATCGCTCGTTTTTTTACATCGGGCAGTTTTGGAATTTTATTAATAACCGGGCCAATTACCTTCATCTGTTGCTATTTTATAGAATACTGAAATCTACTTTGAAAGATTTGAAGAAGCTTAATCAGACGTATAAGTCACGCTGGTATAATGAATAGTTTCTAATATAGTCAGTCAAGTTACGTGATTAAGTCTCAGAATCAGTTACATTTTTATAGCTACAGGTTACATAAATCATTGGTTTTGAGATGGAAACAAAATCATCTTATTATGATTGAATGGGATCGGTCAGATCTTCTTACTCAAAAAAATGATACCTTTTTTTCAACACGTTTTATTCACATTTAAATCATCACAGATATGCTCATTCGCCTGCGGGCTTATTTAAAAATCAACCAGAAATACCTGCCTGTCATTTTTTTCATGACCGGATTTATTTGGGACACACTCACTCTTGGTCGTATCGATCGGTTGTATGACAGAATGATTTTGAGTACATACATGATTTCGTTGAGTACATGCCTTTACCTCTATAATGTGGCGGATGATGGAAAGTGGAAAGGAACTTTTTTTGAGAATTATGAAAAATACCTTCCACTCGCCATTCAGTTTTTTCTTGGGGGTCTTTGCAGTGCATATGTCATTTACTTTTCAAGAAGTGTATCTCTGACTAAAACATTCTCTTTTTTTATCATCCTGGTTATACTGCTTTTTGCCAATGAGCTTCTCAAAAAGAGAATATCAAACAAATACCTCCAGTTTAGCGCCTATTTTTTCATGAACTTTACTTTTTTTACATTTTTTATTCCCGTTCTGATCAAACAGATGGGTACAACCATATTTATTGTATCCGGAATCATCAGTCTTACCACCACAGTACTTTTAATTACATTTATCTATGCTGTAAGCCCATCAACCCGGGTTGAGATCAGCAAGAGCAAGATGTTAGGCCTTATTGCAGGTATTTATTTATTGATCAATTCATTCTATTACTTTAATCTAATACCCCCCGTACCATTAGCATTGGATACCGGTATTGTTGCTCATCAGGTTGAAAGAGTGAATGGTGATTATGAAGTCACCTATCAAAAAGAGGTTTGGTATAAATTTTGGCGTGATAACAATCTAACCTACATTCAGATCCCTAATACCAATGTGTATGTATTCACCTCTATTTTTGCACCCACAGCTCTTAAAAAGTCAGTAGCTCACCATTGGCAGTGGAAAAATCTCGAAACGGGCGTTTGGGAAACTGCAGATAGAATTGGATATCAAATTACCGGTGGAAGGGATCAAGGTTTTCGTGGGTTTACATTTAAAAGTAATATTCGGGTAGGACAGTGGAAGGTTGAAGCGATCACAGAGGAGGGACATGTTATCGGCATTGTGCGGTTTGATGTGGTAATGGGTGAAAATTCAGACAATCTGCAATTAACGACAAGGACTTTTTAAGATTTTGCAGTTTGTTATAGTAAACTAATTAATCTTTTCGACACCGTTCTTTTTTATGCACAATACCGAACGTTATCTTAGTAATCAGGACAATTTTATGCCCGAAAACCTTATTGGAAGGGTGAATTGTCTTCAAGACACTTGCATAAACGTTGATATAATTTATGAATTTCTTCAATCGATGGGTTCTCTCCTGCAGCATGTAACATACGTTCTGATAAAGAACCTTTTTCTAGTATGGTTTTAAAAAGAATCGCAGATTCAGAGGTTATTTTTTCTCCATTGTTTTGAAACCACTCAGACCAAATCTGCATGATTGTTTTTGGTTCATGAAACCCGAGTGCCTGAAGATAATTCGTATCTGAAACAATCACATCACCACCTTCTCTGATGACACTTTTCCACAAATCTGCTAAATAGGACGTTTTGATGGATGCCTGCTGTTGATATGCACTTGGGATCTCATTTACAAGTTGCTTCAAGATCTCTGTAATCATCTCCAGGATTGCGATGTCCATGCCCGGAGACTCCTGAATATCAATGATTCTGATTTCGATAGCATTTCGATCGAATCGTGCAATTGCACCTCGTGAATTCAAAAAATGTTTGTCCAATATGCCATCCTTATCATAAGGCCGAATGTCTCGAATAATAGGATCAAAAATCCGGGTGTGATAGTCAGCCCGGGTATAGACATCCTCAGGAATAATAGATCCTGCAATACTGGGGATCTCCTTCTGATTATGGCGATATGCTTCGAGTCTGCTATCCTTAAAACCGTGATGTTTCCCTTCATAATATGGACTTGCAGCACTCAATGCAGGGATCAATGGAAGTAAAAGGCGAATGGCAGCGTGCAAACGACCAAATTCATCATCCCCTTGGAATGGCAAATTGATGTGAGTGCTTTGTAGATTAGACCAACCATGACCCCGGCAATCAAAGATGCGATTATAGAGTTCATAAATTTCATGATACTCATGTGGCCAGAGTTGGGTTTCTTTTAAAGGGTCCATCCACGGATGCATTGCAGTAGGCATCAGGCAAGCATTTTCAGTTTGCAGGGCTAGATTGATGGCACAAATTTGTTCATGAAAATGAGACCCCAAACCTGCCAGTGTGCTGATCGGTTCAAAGCATTTGATCTCAACAACATGATTCACCAGTTCATTTGACCAGCTAATCGGTTGCCGTTCTATATCTGAGGTAATTTCACCGGCTATTTTCGTAAAAAGCAGATCACAAATAGGGCGGACATTTAGTGTATCACGATCTACGATCATGTATTCCAGTTCAACCCCATATGCTTCAAAAAGATGGTATTTACGAGCCATGTGTAATATTCATCGTTTGTTCAACTCGTGATTTTATCGTCCGAATAATACGTCTGTAGAGTTCATCCTTTAATATCTGATCTTCAACACCGGCATCAATATTTGGATTATCATTTACTTCAACAACATACGCATTGCCACCACTCATCTTGATATCAACACCGTAGAGGCCGTTTCCAATTAATTGAGTGACTTTCAGAGCAGCGTCTTTAATTTTTTCCGGAATCTGTTGCACAGGTACGGACTCAAATTCACCTTCAAAATCTTCCGTTTCTACTGCCCAGTTATAGATCTGCCAATGTCCAAGTGCCATGAAATATTTACAGGCGTAGAGAACTTCGCCATCCAGAACCCCGATCCTCCAGTCAAAGTCTGTAGGCATATATTCCTGTGCTATGATAAGTTCTGACTCTTTTAACATAGTTGTGGCAAATAGCTCTAATTCCTCTTTCGTTTCAGCTTTCTTGACCCCAAGGGAAAATGCTGAATCAGGTTGTTTCAGGACTACAGGCAACCCCAGTTGCGTTATGATCTCTTCCGTTTTCGCCTGTTGAAGAATCATTGTTTTTGGCGAAGGAACCTTGGCTTTTGTTAATATTTCCGCAAGATAAACTTTATTGGCACACCGTAGAATTGAAACGGGATCATCAATAACGACAAGACCATCAGCAGAAGCTCGTCTTGCAAATCGGTACGTATGATGGTTTACCGCCGTGGTTTCCCGAATAAAAAGTGCATTGAACTCCGCCAGCCGGTGATAATCATCTTTAGTAATCATTTCGGTATAAAAACCTTCATCTTGAGCCACGGATACAAATTTCTGTAAAGCTTTTGCATTGGATGGAGATGATTTTTCCAGCGGATTGTGGAGAATGGCTAAATCAAAAATCAATTTGTCCTTTTTTTGATAGTAATACCGCTCTTTTCTGAAGTAGGCTTCTGAAATGTCCTGAACAAAGTCGAGATGCTGCTCAGGGATATCTTTTAAGGTGAGCTGACTCAAACTTTGCAAATACCATTTATCACTAAATTTAAATTTAGCTTGCAATAGAGGGGTTTTGAAAAGGGTGTAGAGTTCCCTTGCAAGCTTGTCGTACTGTTTTGATAAATTGTGTCCAAAATAGACAGAGAGTATGAATTGATCCGATTTGATACGTTTAAGTGATGTCTGAATCAAATCAGTTAATTCAGTAGACATCACTTTCACTACCGATTTTGTTTTGATATCCTGAATAGTGGTGACGCTGGGAATTACCCTGTGTCTGCGTGCTTCAGCCAATAGGGATACATAATAACCATTAGACTGATAGCCCATATTCTTGCAAAAATTAAACACCTGAACATTCCGACTATTTGTCCAATTAGGAAGTGTTAGATATTCCAATGCTGTAACGATTTCAACATCCGGAATTTGAAATGGCCAATCTGTTTTTTTGTTAAGAATAATTATTTTTTGCACAGAAATTTTTAATATATAAGTTTTTAAAAAACAATAATATAAAGAACTAATAGTGGGTAGTGAAAAATACAATCAAATTTGATCCATCGCACTGTTTATAAGATACAATAAATGGTGAGACTATTGAATTTCTTGAATGTAAATCAAACGCGTGAATGAACACATATTTTTGATTGATCTTATCTGGCCTACAGACTCAAATAGATAGTTAGATTAATTATATTCATTGATAATCGAAATTACGGTACCTAAATAATTATACTAACTAACAATTAGGAACGTATTTTAGATGATACTCAACCCACAAAATATAATAGTCACTATTTATGAATAAACTGATTCTAATTGCACTGTTTATCGGCATGATATCTTGTACGGCAACCGAAGAGCGTTCTATTAAACTAAATGTAAATCATACCGTTCAAATTCCGGTTGAATATGTGACTGCAACGGTAATGATCACCGAATATGGATCCGACCCAAAAGAAGTAGAATTAATGGGATATGAAAAACTATCAAGCGTGGTTAATTTATTGGAAAGAAACGGTTTGGAAGAAGATGATCTTGAAATTGAACCCGGTCAAATCTCAGCTGCCTATCATCGCCGTGAAGACCCGTATCAATTTAATTCAATTGTAACATTTGATATTAGGGATACGGATAATATTGATACCTTTCGCAGGGCAATTATTGGAGTGGGTGGAACTTCATTTCAAATTTCATCCTATGGAAATAGTGACGAGGAATCGATTTATGATGAAGCTTATCGTAATGCGATTAATACTGCAAAAGATAGAGCTGAACAATTGCTTTCAAATCAAAAAGAAAGCGTAGGTAAGATTAAAACGATTCAGGAAGATATCAGGCAAATTGCAGAATCAAATGCTTCCTTACGCAATGAAACGATGATGGCGATGAATGAGTCATTTGATATGGATCCTGTTGATCCATTGTTCAGAAAAGAGTTCTATACCAAAACCATTCAATTTTATATTGAATTTGAGCTCAACTAATCTAAATCAAAGCAGGTCTCGGTCTTGATTTATGTGCGTCAAACGTTACAGAAATAATTAGATGTTTTTACTGTCGTATAAAATGAACATTAAAAACACACTCTTTGTATATTATTAAGGTTGATTTATATTCTTGTTGTAATCAAAATGAACATATCTGATTAAAAAATGGCTAATAAACCCAATAGAAATGATCCGTGTCATTGCGGAAGTGGATTAAAATATAAAAACTGTTGTCAGGGAAAAGAAAAATTTAATCTTTCATCAAAATTCGGGATTGTCGGAATCGTAGTTGCATTGGCAATCGGATTGGTTTTATTAGGCCTTCTAATTACCGGTGGTAATAATGGCCCGGACTGTCCGGCTGGAATGTCGTGGTCTGCGATTCATCAACATTGTCATTAAGGAGTTCCTAATATCCATTTGAAAAAGAGTTAATCTTGGCACTGCGACTGATTAAAATATTGCCTCCAAAAGGATTTGAACGTGTCGAAGATATCGTAAATGAGGATGATATTATTTACCATTGGGTTGAAAAGACAGATTCAGATCATATAAGCATCTCAATTTTAGCTGATGTCGAGTTAACTGAGAAGATTCTGGAAGATATTGAAAGCCATTTTTCAGGGAGTACTGATTATAGAATCATACTATTACCGGTATCTGCCACCATCCCTAAATATGAAATTGAAGAATCAGAAGAGGAAGATTCATCCAATGATAATGGTGAATCAGATGGAAGAGTTCAAAGAATATCCCGCGAAGAACTCTATGAGGAAATTAAAGCCGTTGTTGATTTCTCCTGGGTATATCTGGTTTTGATCGCCCTTTCGTGTGTGGTTGCAGCGAACGGACTCATTCGTAATAGTGCGGCTATGGTAATTGGCGCTATGGTTATAGCCCCCATTTTGGGACCAAACGTTGGGCTTTCTCTGGCTACAACATTGGGTGATATCCAGCTAATGAAGAGATCCTTAAAGTCTATATTTTTCGGTTTCAGTTTAGGGATGATTCTCTCAATCATTATGGGACTTCTGTTTCCTTTCAATCCTGATGTTTATGAAATTGCCAGCCGAACGGAGGTGAGTTTTGCAGATATTGCTTTAGGTCTGGCTGCAGGTGTTGCCGGTTGTTTATCTTTTACCAGAGGGATTTCTGCTGCGGTGATCGGTGTGATGGTGGCTGTTGCACTGCTTCCTCCAATGGTAGCTACAGGGCTTCTGCTTGGCAGTGGACATTATGAGCAGGCGATGGGTGCGGCACTTCTAACTGCAACATATATAATCTGTGTGAATTTGGCCGGGGTACTTACATTTGTACTGCAGGGCATAAAACCTAAAAGTTTTATCGAAAGGAAAGATGGCGAAGAGTTCAGTCGTTATGCGATTATCATATGGATAGCCATGCTTGTACTGCTCTCATTGATCATTTATTATCAATTTTGATTAATTAGGCACTACTATTTTATAAACCTGACCATTATCAATTAATTAGGCTATATATATAAATTATAAATATCCATGGTGAAACAACCACCTCGTTAAACAGTATCTATTGTGTAATGATATTTTTATTTTAGAAGAAATCTGATATTGAAATGACATCAATGACTACTTTTCCTGTAATTGGTATCGGTGCATCTGCGGGTGGACTAGAACCACTCGAAGAGTTATTTGACAATATTGATATAAATACCGGTTATGTATTTGTAATCATACAACATCTGGCACCCAATCATAAGAGTTTGATGGATGAGCTTTTGGCTCGTCACACTTCCCTTCCCATTCAGGTTATCGAAGATAACATGGAGTTAAAACCCAATCATCTCTACCTGAATCCTCCACAGAAATTTGTTGAATTGAGCGGGAACCGATTCAGGTTATTGGATAAAGAGGATAAAAAGTTAAGCTATCCTATCAGTAGATTTTTTGAGTCTTTGGCCGAAGAGTATCAATTTCAATCCGTAGCAGTCATTTTATCGGGAACGGGAAGTGATGGATCTGAAGGAATCAAATATATCAAGGAGCACGGAGGATTAGTCATAGCGCAAGATCCTCAAACAGCAAAATTTGATGGTATGCCTAAAAATGCCATTTATACGGGAGCTGTAGATAAAATTTGTTCCATTGATCAGATACCTGCTGAATTAGATCAATTTTTAAAGCGAAAAGAGACTTTAAATTTTGATTCAAAAACCATTGAGCGTCATCAGGATCATATTGAAAAAATTATCTCCATCATTAAAAGGGAAACCGATGTAAATTTTGAAGAGTATAAAATATCTACAATATATCGTCGTACGGTACGCAGAATGGGAATTCAGGGATACACAAATCTTGAAGATTATACTGCATTCCTTGAAAAAACACCGGTTGAAGCACATAATTTGGCCAATGAGCTGCTGATTGGTGTAACTCGTTTTTTTCGGGATGAAAAAGCGTTTGAATCGATTGCAAACAATGTGATCCCAAAAATTATTGAGAAAAATGCCGAATCTAAAAAAATAAGAGTCTGGGTACCGGCTTGTTCAACCGGCGAAGAGGCTTATTCTCTTGCGATGTTATTTAAAGACTACCTTCGGAAAAACAATCTGCAGTATGAAGTAACCATATTCGCAACGGATTTGGATGGTGAAGCTATTCGATTGGCTTCACAGAGAATTTTACCGGATAGTGTAATAGATGAAGTCCCACCAAGGGTATTTAGATCTTATTTTATAGCTCAAAAAAAGGGATACACAATAACTAAAGAGATCCGGGATATGGTTGTGTTTTCTCAGCACAATATTATTCAGGACCCGCCATTCAGTAATATTGATCTTTTAAGTTGTCGAAACTTCCTCATCTATTTAAATGGTGATATTCAACAACGACTTTTTCAGTTGTTCCAGTTTTCATTAAAGAAAGATGGATATCTGTTTTTGGGATCGAGTGAATCACTCGGCAAAGCAAGTGATCAATTTCAGGATGTAGATAGCAAAAATAATATTTTCTTAAATACGAACAGTAAAAAATCCGTCGAACTGCGATCTAAACCGGTAAAATTGCCTGACACGCCAAAACCTAAATCCAACTCCGGTGAAGTTGAACTACACGACAGGTTTGCTTATAACACCTCAAAACGATTATTGAATGATATACAGGAGGCTATCATTCAAGAGTTTACACCGGATACCGTAGTTTTTAGTGATACATTTGAATTGATTCACACCACCGGCCGTGTTAGTCAGTGGCTTAAACTTCCAAGTGGGGTAATTACGACCAATCTGGTACGTATGCTGCCCGATGAAATGAGCCTTCCTTTCGAGTTGCTTGCCAATAAGGTTCTAACGGCTGGTGAACCACTGATTCTAACAAATGTTCAGCTCAATAAAGAGATGAAAAAGGTTTATGGTGGCGTGGACCGGATTCAAATAGAGATCAAACGACTGCCATCTCAGGGCGGGAAGACCTTTTTGGCTGCCTCTTTCAAAGAGATTGATGAAGATTTGAATAAGGATGTCTCTAACAAAATTGACCTGAGTGTTGCATCAAAGGATAAAATCAATGTTTTAGAGAGAGAACTTCGAATAAATCAGGAAAATTTACAGTCAACGATTGAGGAACTTGAAGCGAGTAATGAAGAGCTTCAGGCATCGAATGAAGAGATGCAAAGTTCTAATGAGGAGTTAGAATCCGTAAATGAAGAGCTCTACACGGTGAATGCTGAATTTCAGGAAAAGGTGATCGAAATTTCAGAAAGCAATAATGACCTGAACAACCTGATTCAAAGCACAGATATCGCGATTCTGTTTTTAGATTCAAATCTTCAGATTCGAAAATATACACCGGCTGTGAAGAAAATTATGCAGCTGATGCCACAGGATATTGGCAGACATATCAGCCACTTCAGGAGTAATGTACAACTGAAAGATTTTATCGTTCATGTTGAACGTGTTCATGAGACGTTGATTCCTTTCGAATCCACAGTTAACGACTCATCCGGAAAAGAGTTTATCATCAGAATTGCACCTTTTATCACAGCAAAAAAAGAGGTAAAAGGTGTTGTATTGTCATTTATTGATGTTAGCACAGTTTCAATAGCCAATAGGAAATTGGAGCTTATTAATAGTTCGATGGATAAGGCCACACTGAAATTTAAAGAACAGTCTGATCTGTTTAGTCTGATCGCAAATAATATCAATGAGATGATCAGTTTGCACGATCTGAAAGGCACAATAAAATATGTCACACCATCTTGTTATCAGATCACAGGGTATTCAGAAGCTGATTTACTTGAAATTCAGCTGAGTAAATTGATTGCAAATGATCAATCGCAGAAAATTTGGTCAGAGAAATTCAATGAGTTGCTTCATGGAAATAATATTGGTGTAATTAAGTATCAAATCAAGACTAAAAATGGAGAAGAAAGGTGGTTAGAGACTGTTTTAAAGCAGGTTACAGACCCATCAGGAAAAGTTACTCTGTTAATGGCTGTTTCACGGGATATTAGTTCAATAGTTCATTTAGAGGATCAGATTAATGAGTTCTCAATGGTCGTTGAACAGACAACAAACTCCGTTGTGATTACTGACCTTGAGGGTCAAACAACATTTGTAAACCGGGCATTTGAATTGATCACAGGTTATGATGAAAATGAAGTGTTGGGAAAAAAACCGGGAGATTTTTTACAGGGAGAAGAGACAGATCCGGAAACAGTGGAACTGATGAGTGAAGCGATTGAAGAACGTAAACCTTTTGATGTTGATGTTATTAATTATTCAAAGTCGGGAGGAAAGTACTGGATTCATATCCATTGTGAACCGATGATTAACAAAGACAATCAAGTGACAGGATTTTTCTCAATTCAGTACGATGTCACACATCAAAAAGAGTATGAAATACAGATCAATAAACTGAACGATCTGTTGAGAGACAATAACTTGAAGCTTGAGGGGTTAAACAAAAATCTTCAACAGTTTGCTTATGTCGCTTCTCATGATCTGAAAGCTCCGCTTAGAAATATTAACGGGATGATCGATCTGATACAAAAGAAGAGAGACAAAATCAGCAAGGAGAAGCTGGATGAATATTTTGATATTATTTACAAAGCCGCAAAAGAGATGGACAGGTTAATCGAAAACCTTTTAGAATATTCACGATCCGGTCAAATCAATGAAGAACTTGAATGGATAGATTTGTTTGATGTGATGAAGGAGGCTGAAGAGTTATTTAAAAATCCGCTACAGGAAATTAAGGGCAAATTGGAGTTTAAATCTGATGTTAAAAAAATCAGAGTCTATCCTATACTTTTTAAGAGATTACTGACCAATCTCATTTCAAATGCGATTAAATATCGCAGTAAACGTCCACTTCGTATTCAAATTCATTGCATAGAAAATCAAACTTCTTATCAATTTAAAGTAGCAGATAACGGGATTGGAATTGCTGAGGATCATTTAGAAAATATTTTTAATATTTTTACTACCCTGCAAGTACGAGATGACAGTAATGGTATTGGCCTCTCTGTCACAAAAACCATTGCAGAAATTCATAAAGGCGATATTTGGGTCGAAAGTGAAGTGGGCAAAGGAAGTACATTTTATTTTGAAATCCGGAAATTGTAGCTTTTTAAGCCATTTGAAAAGCCTTTGAAGTTACAATCTAATGGGTGTGAACGCGAACTGAATGAATCCGGATCAGCAAGCACATTCATTCAGAGAAAATAGAGTGAAAGTGAGAATCGTTTTTCCCCTCTAATCAGCCTATATTTAAAGCCAATAAGAATAAACAATGACTATGACTGAAAAACCAAATCTACTGCTCAAGAATGTAAAACCTGTAGGGGACGGATTTGATGGAAAAACAGTAACGGATATTCGAATCAAGGATGGAATGATCCAAAAAATTGCTCAGGATATTCAATCAACGAGTGATGATGAACTGTTTGATGCAAAGGGTGCCTATGTAAGCGGTGGCTGGATGGACATGCATGTTCATTTCCGCGAACCGGGGTTTGAACACAAAGAGACGATTGAAACCGGATGTCGATCGGCTATGTTTGGTGGATTTACGGAAGTTGCCTGTATGCCAAATACAAAACCGGCCATACACACAAGGGATGTTGTTGAGTTCATTCGAAATAAGTCGAGAGATCAACTGGTAGATGTCCACCCAATCGGATGTGTCACAAAAGAGCGTGCCGGTAAATCGATTGCAGAGATGTCGGATATGAAACAGGGGGGTGCTGTTGCCTTTAGTGATGATGGAGACCCTGTGTCCAGCTCACAGGTGATGAGAGTCGCATTGGAGTACTCTTCTATGTTAGGTGTCCCTGTAATTAATCACGAAGAAGACCTGGATTTGTCCAGACCCGGACATATGCACGAAGGAGAGGTGTCGACCCGGCTGGGTTTGGATGGAACACCCGGGATTGCGGAAGATATCATGATTGCAAGGGATATCATGCTGGCCGATTTTACGGGTGGACATATCCATGTGGCTCACATCAGTACACGTAATGCGGTTGATTTAGTCAGAAAAGCAAAAGCAGAAGGAATTAATGTCACAACAGAAGTGTGTACGCATCATTTTGATCTCACTGATGAGGAGGTTGAACGAAGAAATTATGATACTAGAGTGAAAATGCATCCACCACTTCGTACACAAGATGATGTTGAAGCTATGGTAGATGGATTAAAAGATGGTACAATCGATGTGATCTGTACCGATCATGCTCCGCACTCCATTGAAGAGAAAGAGGTAGAGTTTATTTATGCTGCCAATGGCATTATCGGACTGGAAACGGCATGGAGTATCTGTGTAAAAAGGCTTTTAGAGCCAGGTCATCTCTCACTCCAGGATCTGTTGGAGAAACTCGTTGTGAATCCAAGAAATATATTGAATCTGGAGATCCCAACCATTAAAGAGGGTACTAAAGCCAATTTAACTCTGTTTAATAGTGAGGAGGAATGGGTTTATTCTGCATCTGAAATAAGATCTAAATCCAAAAATTCACCCTATATCGACGAAAAATTGACTGGAAGGGCGATTGCAGTATATAATAAAAATCGGTTTTCAGTGAATAAGCTAAAAAACTGATCTCGATTGAGCATATGATATGAGGCTGTTATACGGATTTTTGTTCTTATTGGTTTTTCAATTTCACGTTGAAAAAGTGAATAGTCAAACCGCCCCTGATATACTGGGTGAAATCGAGATTTTTAATAAATTCGGCAATCTGCCAATTGAAGATCTACAGATAGAAGCCGGTCATAACTATCCGTATGAGTTTATCCTCAAAGAAGCTTCAGTCCGAATGATCGAAGAGGGTAGAAGCCTCATTGCTTCTATCGATTACCTCATCCGTATAAAGGTTTACAGTGATGATCCGCTTCTTTGGGCAGAAGCGTCACTTGTCGGAATCCCATTCTATTTTGCTGATGGGATTGAAAGTGTAATGCATATTGAAGGGATTACATATCAACCCGATGGACGCGTTTCCTATCTGCAACAAAATCAACTCCGAACAGTTGACCTGAACAGGCGTTACAGAATGATCGAATTTGAGATGCCGGATGTTGAGCAAGGGTCGGTCTTAGAGTATAAATACAGATTGGAAAGACGCTATATCGAGGAGTTACCTGATTTCTATTTTGCTGAAAAAGTTCCCACTCGAAAAGCAGGTTTAAACTTCCAAAACTCAAATATAATACGGTATGACACGATTGAAGAGAATACAAATTTTGAAATTCAATATGTTGAACAACGGGTAGATACCAGTAGTGTACCGCTTATTTTTACGTACAATCGTCCCGAACCGATTCTTCTCCAACGATGGTCAGCCGAGAATATATCTGCCGTTGATGCAGATACATATGTCTCTTCTGTTGATGATGTAAGGGCTCAGCTCAAGTTTCAAATCAGTGAATTTGGCATCCCCAGACAGCCTCTTGAGAATAGCTGGGAGTTTGTAACGGCTCAGATTTTAAGAAATAACAACCCATTTGAGTTCATTGAGTATTTTCCACATCTCTCTGAGATGGGTTCTCAGATTTCTGAAAATTTTTCCAATTTAAATGCGATTCAAGACTCAATTTTTACTTTGGTAAACTCCAAAGTCCAGTATAATGGTCAGAGTGCAATATTTACAGAGAGGGACCTGAATAATGTTTTAGATGGAGTGCCTGCCAATCAGGCTGAAATAAATCTCACTCTGTTAGCACTTTTGAGAGGAGCGGGGATCGATGCATACCCAGTGTATATTTCCGGAAGAGAATTGGGTCGGATTAATCGAGATTTTCCTTCACTGTTTCAGTTAAACAGAGTGTTGATTGTAACTGAAATAGAGGGTATAAAACAATTTATGGATGCCTCTTATTCGAACAGTCTACCCGGATTAATTACAATCGATTCAAATAATGGAGAGGGGATGGTTGTCAGAGAAGATCATCATGAATGGGTTGCCCTAGATCCGGAGTTAAGTAAATTTGACTTAGATATTCAATTGGATGCTTCATTGAATAATCAAGGTCATTTAACCGGTACAATATCATCCACAACCCATGGATATCCATCCAGAACCATCAGAGAAAGTATACAGTCAGGAAGAGATTTTAACCGAATCATTAAGGAAACATTTTTTGATATTTATACAGATGCAATCCTGACAAACTCTATCATTGAGATAGATTCAGAAAATCCGGATCAAATTCAGATAAGGAGTGATTTTTCGATTCCCAACTATTCGCCCACATTTTCAGATGGTATTGATTTCCGGCCTATGGTAGTTGGGTTCTTATTCAATAATCCATTTGAATCTGAGGAGCGACGTATCCCAATTACATTGGATGCTCCGGAATCTATACATATCCAATACAATATTGAATTACCGAGGGGCTATTCATTAGATGTCTCGGGGGATACCAGAACCACAAGTTTACCGGGTGCATCACTTTATGAAGAGTATTTTACAGATGGAAATCAGATAGAGTATTCATTTGATATTCAGATTACTAAAAGAGAATTTCCCTCTGAAGATTATGTGGAATTACGCGAAATGTATAATCGCTGGGTGCAATTGAGCAATGAAACCTGGGTAATAGATAATTAATGAGTACAATTTTAGCTATAGAGACTGCAACACCTGTTTGTTCCATAGCATTACGTAGCTCCGGGGGTGAAGTCAGTGAAAAAAGGATTCAAGGCAGTGGTGTTCATTCGGATCATACTTTTTTATTTATTCAACAACTGATGGATCAATTTTCAATCCATACGAACGATCTTGATATAGTACTCTTTAGTCATGGTCCCGGATCATATACGGGGCTTAGAATTGGGGCTTCTGCCATTAAGGGACTGTTATTCAATCAAAATGTATCCCTCTACTCTTTATCTTCACTTACATCCATTGCAGCCCCATATTTAGTAGGAGAGCCCCAAACAGTTCACGCAGTTATCGATGCAAGAAGGGAGCATTTATACTATCAAAAATTGGTAAGAACAGAAGGGAAGGAGTTGGATATCAGTAAGGAGAAAATTTTAAAAATTACCGAAATTGAGTCCACCATCAAGGAAGGTGAAATCATTACCGGTACAGGATTAGAAAGGATAGAAAATCTCCCAAAAAAAGCTGTGAAAGAGCCGGTAGAAAATAGTGTCTCTGCAAAAAATCTGATTTTAGCTTGGAACGATTCAAACTTGAAGCACCGGTTTAAAAAAAGAGAGGTCGATTTTTTCGAGCCTGAATACCTCTCCATGTCGCAACTTCACATCCAATGAATTTTGAGTAATCAAAAGATCCTATGGTTTTTTTATCTGAAGGTTAGGCTATATCTTCAAAATGCAGATCATCTTACAACATGAAAAGAATAGTTAGGATCGAGCTTTTTTAGGAATAACATTTTTGCTTAGGACATTATTCGTTATTTTAATTGTCACTAAAATAAATTGATTGATTATGTCGTGGTTTAAAAGAAAAGACAACAATATTCAGACCAGTAAGAAAAAGGATATGCCTGAGGGTATATGGATTAAGGTCCCAACAACCGGGGAGATGATCCATAAAAGGGAATTGGAAGAGAATTTTTGGGTAGATCCATTAAGCGGATATCACTTTCGAATCGGGAGCCATGAATACTTTTCTATTCTCTTTGATAATGGAAAATTTAAGGAGATTGGAGCTGACATTTTACCCTCTGATCCGCTTGAATTTGTTGATCGAAAAAAATATAGCGATCGAATTGTAGAAACTCAGAAGAAATCGGGTCTTACAGATGCATGCAGAGTTGGAGTAGGAAAATTGGATAAACATAACATTGTGATCGCTTGTATGGATTTTGCTTTTATAGGTGGCAGTATGGGTGCTGTAGTGGGTGAGAGATTGAGTATTGCAATCGATCACGCCCGCGAGAAGAAATTTCCGCTGATGATTATATCACAATCAGGGGGTGCCAGAATGATGGAAAGTGTGATAAGTTTGATGCAGTTAGCTAAAACTTCAGCAAAACTGGCTCTTTTAGAGAAGGAAAAAGTACCATATATATCATTAATGACCAATCCAACAACCGGTGGTGTGACAGCTAGTTTTGCTATGTTGGGAGATTTCAATATCGCAGAACCGGGAGCACTTATTGGTTTTGCCGGTCCAAGAGTTATACGACAAACGATTGGACGAGATCTGCCTGAAGATTTCCAGACTTCTGAATTTCTGTTGGAGCATGGCTTTCTGGATTTTATTGTGAAACGTCCAAAGATCAAAAAAAAGGTCTCAAAGCTTCTCCAGATTCTAAAAAATTAACATTCAATTAGTTGAATTGAAGGATGTAATTCCTCAGTAAAAAAGAGAGAACATACCGTAAGATCACGGTCTGTAAGCTTACATTTTATAAAAATAAAAGCCTTTGATAGGGTAAGATCATGAGATTTGCAGATTACGCAAAAATATATGTTAAATCCGGTAATGGTGGGAGTGGTATGGCCCATTTCAGAAGAGAAAAGTATGTTCCGAAGGGAGGCCCCGATGGTGGTGACGGAGGTAAAGGGGGGGATATTATTCTCAAAGGCAATGTCCAGCTGAATACCTTATTGGATCTGAGATATCGTAAATTTATTAAAGCCGGACATGGCAAGAATGGCGGAAGTGCCAAAAAAACAGGAAAAGATGGATTGCCGGAAATTCTTGAAGTGCCTTTGGGAACAGTCGCTTTTGATGCAGAAACAAAAGAGAGATTGGGTGAGATTACCAAGGATAATGAAAAGCTGACGATTGCGAAGGGTGGTCGTGGAGGACTGGGGAACTGGCATTTCAGATCATCTACGAATCAAAGTCCGCAACATTCACAAGGAGGTGAAGCAGGCGAAGAGCGAGTTGTAGAGCTTGAGTTGAAATTGATTGCCGATGTGGGTCTTGTAGGATTTCCAAATGCCGGGAAAAGTACACTGCTGGCAGCTCTTTCCGAAGCTACACCAAAAATTGCAGACTATCCGTTTACAACACTTGAACCTAATTTGGGGGTCGTAAAATTTTCAGATTACAGGAGTTTTGTGATGGCCGATATTCCCGGCATTATTGAAGATGCACATGAGGGGAAAGGATTGGGACTTCAGTTTTTAAGACACATAGAGAGAAATAACCTGCTACTATTTATGGTGGGTTGTGATACCGATATAAAAGCTGAATATCATGCACTTCTTCATGAATTGGAGTCATACAGGCCCGATTTACTGGATAAACCAAGGCTTCTTGCCATCACAAAGCTGGATTTGAAGCAGGGTTTTAAACTTGAAGAAGAACCGGAAATAGAAGATGATGTTGAAATAGTGGAGATTTCATCTGCTACCGGACATAATATGGATCTATTAAGAGAGAAAATCTGGGAGAAACTACAAAACGTTGAAGAAGAGGAAGCACTATAGAGCACTATTGGCATTAAAGAGAGTTCCTGAACTTGGCTTAAGACGAATCAAGTTACTGCTTGATTCGTTGGATGAAGCTGATGCATCGGAAATTTTTAATATGAGTATTCCAGATCTGCTTAGAATAGAAGGAATCGGGGTACAATGTGCTAAAAATTTGATAAAATTTAATGACTGGAGTCTTGTAGACCGAGATTTAGATTTTACTGAGAAAATAGGTGCTAAATTAGTCTCAATCACAGATCATCACTATCCGGCACTGTTGAAGCATATCTATGATCCGCCTGTATTATTTTGGTATAAAGGAGACCCCACAGTTTTAGAGTCAGACGGTTTAGCGGTAATTGGGACTCGAAGTCCAGGAAAGTATGGAATGAAACAGGCAATGGTATGGACTAAAGCGATCGTAAAATCCGGGCTCACTGTGAATAGTGGTATTGCTTATGGGATTGACTCCATTGCTCATCAAACTGCTGTACGCGAAGGAGGTAAAACGATTGCTGTTCTGGGATCAGGAATTGATGTGATTTATCCGGCAAGAAATCAAAAAATAGCAGCTGAAATGCTGGATAGCGGCAGTTTGATTATGACAGAGTATCCACCGGGTACAGCCCCGAATGCTGTGAATTTCCCGGAAAGGAATCGTATTGTCAGTGGAATGAGTCATGGAGTACTGGTGATTGAAAGTGGTGTTAAAGGAGGTAGTATGATAACTGCCAGATCTGCATTAGATCAAAACAGAGAGGTATTTGTACTCCCTCATCCACTGGATAACATGAAAGGGGAAGGCAATAATTATCTAATCAAAACCGGTCAGGGTAAACTTGTTCAATCCATGGAGGATATATTAGTTGAAATATCATATACAGCAAGTAAAGAGACAGATTTGAATGTGAATCCTCGGCAGAAAAAATGGAAGTTGCTGAAATTGGACGAAGAACTGATCTCTATGTGTCAGCTTTTGGAAGATGAGGAGATGCATATTGATCAATTAAGCACAAGAACGGGTTTACCTACATACAAAATATTACCAAAACTTCTGAATCTGGAACTACAGGGTGCGGTTAAACAGAAAGCCGGTAAATATTTTGAACTATGTTGATCAATTTTTAGGAAATATAGATTTGAAACTCACCTACGTAACCCAAGAAAAAAGTGTTAAATTCAATAGATAAAGTCATCATGTGTGTAACGCACTTTTTGACTTGAATGAAGAGGTATTGAGAATTGTTTAGTATATAGTTTCTAAGTGATGATAAGAGTAGGCGATGTCATTTTATCGGAAGATATAGCAACTTCAAAATTTGCATGTAATATTTCCAGATGTAAAGGAGCATGTTGTGTTATTGGTGATGCAGGTGCTCCTGTAAATAAAGAGGAAATACCGGTACTTCGTAAAGCGTTCCGGGCATTAAAAAGTGAGCTAAATCCCGAAGCAGTTAAGATTGCAGAAAAAGAGGGTGTCGTGAAAGGGAGTGCGAAAGATGGGTTTGAAATAACATGTATAGAGTCGGGCGAATGTATTTTTGTCCAAAAAGACCGGCAGGGTGTTGCTACATGTGCGATACAGAGTTCATATTATGCCGGTACCTTCGACTGGGAAAAGCCAATCAGTTGTCATTTGTATCCGATTCGGCTTAAAAGAATAGCCGGTTTTGACTATGCAAATTTTGAATATATCCCACAACTCTGTTCGGCCGGATGCCGTAAAGGTGAAGATGAAAACATATATTTGGCAGATTACCTGAAAAGTGCATTAATAAGAAGATATGGTGAAGAGTGGTATCAAGAGTTTTTAGAAGCTTGTGATGAAGTAAGATCTGAATTTTAGAAGTCTATGCTGAAAACCGGACAAAACATATCGCAAAAACAGTCGTTGCAGCAAAAATTATCGCCGCAACAAATTCAGTTTGTAAAGATGCTCCAGCTTCCATCTATTGCATTGGAACAGAGAGTTAAAGAAGAGATGGAGATGAATCCTGTTCTGGAAGAGGCAGATACGATCATGGAAGAGACCATTCAAGAGAGAGATGAGGAGTGGGAAAAAAGTGATGACAACGTTGATGAAGAGTCAAAAACAGAACCCGTTGATCAAAACAGTGAGATAGATTGGGAATCATTTTCACAAAATACGGAATATGACGGTGTCAATTACTCAACATCCAATTACAATGATGAGTGGAAAGATCTGCCTGATCCATATTATGAATCTTTTTTAGAAGAGTTAGAGGGGCAAGTACATCTATTAAATCTGAGTGATGAAGAGATGTTGATCGCAGATCAAATTTTAGGATCCTTAGATGAAGATGGTTATTTCAGGCGTGACCCAAATGCTGTAGTTGATAATATAGCATTCAATCATGGAATTCTAGTTGAAAAGGAGTCAGTAAATAGAGTCAGAAAAAAAATCCAATTATTGGATCCTATTGGTATTGCATCAGTAGATATAAGAGATTGTCTTATCTGCCAGGTTAAACATTTAGAGGCTGATGATGAGGTGAAAAAAGTAGCTCTGAAATTACTCGAATCAGAGTGGGATGCCTTTGAGAAAAAGCACTTTGAAAAATTAAAAAGTCGTTTAAATCTCAATGATGAAGAATTAAAAAAAGTTTTTGAGTTAATAAAAGGGTTAAATCCCAGGCCCGGTGCATATAGTAATCCTGCAACAGCAGGTCAACAATATGTTGAACCTGATTTTGAAGTCTATTTCGAACCGGATGAGAGTGAATCACAAAATGGTGGTGAATTCATCATTCGATTGAATCAACGAAATTCACCGCCCCTCAGAATTTCTTCAGAATATCGTGAGATGTGGGAAAATCTAAAAAATGAGAAAAAAAAGGGGGAGTCAGGACAAGCTAAAAAATTTATAAAAGAGAAGGTGGAGTCTGCACAGTGGTTTATAGATTCAATTAAACAGCGTCAAAATACGCTGATGAAAATCATGAAGATGATTGTATCACTACAAAGTGATTTCTTTAAATATAGTGAAGGGATTAAACCAATGATATTAAAAGATATAGCCGATAAAATAGATATGGATATATCGACCGTATCGAGAGTTGTGAATGGTAAATATGTGCAAACCAATTTTGGGGTGTTTGAGTTAAAATATTTCTTTAGTGAAGGATTGGAGACAGATAGTGGAGAGGATGTTTCCAGCCGGGAAGTGAAGAACTTATTACAGTCAATTATCGAAGAGGAAGATAAAAGTAAACCATTAAGTGATAAAGCGCTCACTGAAATTCTAAAAAAGAAAGGGTATAGAGTTGCAAGAAGAACCGTGTCAAAATATAGAGAAAATCTTCAAATACCTGTCGCCAGACTGCGAAAGCAGATTCTGTAAATGGAGTTCTTGAGTTCACTCCGAGTCAAAACCCTTACTATATCCGGACATTGTTATTACTTTCTATTAAGATCTCAAGTTAATATTTACGCTGGAAATGGATTATCTCAGGCGAAACGCAAGTTCTAAAGTTTCGTAGATTTCCGGAGTCATAATTGTATAGAAGATAAGCCCGATGATTAATACAGTGTGCAGGCCAAATGTGAGTAAAATGTTGAGAATTTTACGTCGTTCTAAGGATCTGGCTCCATCAATAGCTGCGATATTAAAAGAGATCATCCATACAAGTAGAAACAGAATGGAAAGAAAATAGATCCAATTCTGACTCGCATTCCAGAAGGAGAGAAAGATGATCAATGTTACAATTAAAAAATTCAATGAGAGTCCCCATGAATATAATTGCAGTGCCTGACCTATTCTATTCATTGACTTATTTAGTAGATAGATCCAAAAAATTGAAATCACATGAGAAATCGTAGATAATATTAGGCCAAGTACTAAAAAACTGAACGGTTCACTGCCGGATATCAGAAGATACGGTAGATTATGGGAAAGGGAATCTAATCCGTTAAGGCTGAATATTTGTGTTGAAAATGTGTAAAAAAAGAGAGCTGTCACTATTATATGCAGAAGCAGAATAATGAATGCATCGCTGAAATTTCGGTTTCTATTTTCCATTGTATCCGATGCAAAAAACGAATGATTCAAAAAAAATCTGTATAGGGTATCGGTGAAATTGGGCCTGAACTTGTAAAGAGATATAATTAAAACCCAAATCAACAATAAGAGAATAACGGATAGATTGAGATCAGGGATTTGACCTTTTTTTGTGGGTAAAGGAATTGGAATCAGATTCCCTTGTGAATAGTTGCTAAATACTAATTGAAGATCAGGTTGTGCCTGCAATCGTTCAAAAAACCAATCTGAAGGTATGATTATAATACTATCATCTATCTCAAGAGATTGCTCAAGTAACACTTCGAGTCGTTTGAGAGCTAATTGATGATCCGGCCCCGGATCAAAATAGATGACACTGTTCGGCATAAATGTGATTTCATCAGATTCTTTTAGGTATGTGGACACAAATCGATAAGGTGTGACATCCCCCTGATCCGGTAATAAATTTGAAGATTGATAGTAAAATGGGAGATCAATCTCATCTGAAAGGTCATTTATGTAGGTCGCAGAAAGATCTTTAAAAGAAGTGTGAAAATCGGCCGGTATATGGAAAAGTTTTAATGCTGCCAATTTCCCGGGATAAAGATCCTCAAATGCCCAGTAATGAGTCAAAGTGGACTCTTTCAGATTGTCCATCTCCGATTCAAACTTATTTATAGTCACATAGCTGTCTGTGGTGCCCATCAAAATATAGAAGTCATCAATGGATCGGGAGTTGAAATAGGTTGGATTACTGAACTCAATCAGATTAATTCCGGTACTTAATAAATTATCTAAGTCACTTTGAGTGGGAAAAAAAGTAGAGTTATGGTCGAAACGGAGTGCTATTTTATTTCCGGAATCTGCACCTTGGTCAGATCCGGCCATTGAAGAAGGTGAGAACTGTAATGCCCCTGATAAAAATAGAATTATGAGTAGCTGCAATGTGGCAAGCTGTTATTTTTTGATTTCGACAGTTCTTTCAATGGCGAGTTTACGAGTCTCTTTAAACGTTGAGAGTACGATGTTAGATCTGGTTCTGGTTACCCCATTCCAGGTCTGTACCAGAGAGAGAAATTTTTCAAGTGTTTCAGTATTTCTTGTCCTGACTTTAAGTACGTGAGAACCATCACCGGTAATAGAATGACACTCCAGCACCTCCGGATGATTTGTTACATTTTCTACAAATTTAGGATAACGTTCAGAACTGTCCACTTCGACAAAAATAAAAGCAGTAATATCAAAGTTGAATTTTCTTGCATCAAGGATAGCATGGTAATTTGCAATCAATCCTTTTTCTTCAAGTTTTCTCATCCGCTCTGATACGGATGGGACAGAAAGATGGACAATTTCAGATATTGTATTTCTCTGCGCACGTCCATTCTCTTGTAAATGGTTTAAAATTTTAATGTCAGTGTCGTCAAGTTGATAAGCCATAATTAAACTCCATATCCCTAATTATTCTAATTATCATCGAAAATAGCCTAATTAAATAAGGAAAACAATGAGTGAGAGATGCTTTTGGTAAATAAATTGTAAATAGTTATTCAGCTGAAGAGAGTGAAATAAATTTCAATCACTTTGATACTACTTGTATCTTTAAGAGAAATAGAACTGCTAATCATTATTATTGAAAATGTTAGATATAAATTTTATTCGGGATCAGAGTGATCGGGTCAAAAAAGGGATGCTCAACAAAGGTGAAAAGAGTACTGACATTGTTGACAAAGTTCTGGATAAAGATGAAGAGTGGAGAAAACTGGTAACCGAAGTAGGTCGGTTGCGGGCTGATAGCAACAGTCGGGCAAAACAGATTGGCGCCTTAATGGGTCAGGGCAAGAAGGATGCTGCACAACTGATTATTAACGAAACCGGTCAGACCAAAGAAAAAATCAAAGAGCTGGAAGATGTATTGGATAAGTTAGCGGACGAGCGAGATTCGTTATTGTATCAGATTCCAAATGTACCGGACGACTCTGTGCCGGTTGGTGCGACTGAAAATGATAATAAGGTTCTATCTGAGTGGGGGGTTAAGAGAGAAAAAGATTGGTTAAAACCACATTGGGAATTAGCTTCTGATAAAAAATGGATTGACTTTGAAAGGGGCTCTAAGGTAACCGGGTCAGGATTCCCTTTTTATATAGGCCATATGGCGAGGCTGCAGAGATCGTTGATAAATTTCTTTTTAAATGAAGCCGTAAATAGCGGGTTTGTAGAGATTCAGGCTCCCTATTTTGTAAATGAAGATTCTGCAAGGGGAACGGGTCAGATTCCTGATAAAGAAGATATGATGTATACAATGCCCAGAGATGGTTTTTTTGCTATTCCGACAGCTGAAGTCCCCGTAACAAATTTTCATCGAGATGAAATTTTCGAATTGGATCAACTCCCTGTCTACTATACAGCGTATACGCCATGCTGGAGAAGAGAAGCGGGCAGTTATGGTGCTGATGTGAGGGGTTTAAACAGGCTTCATCAATTTGATAAAGTGGAATTGGTAAAATTTGTGCATCCGGACCACTCTGATGCAGAGTTGGAATCACTTAGAGAGTATGCTGAGACACTTCTTCAAAAATTGGAACTTCCTTATCGAACACTCTTGATGTGCACAGGTGATATGGGCTTTACGCAGACAAAAAAATATGATCTGGAAGTTTGGAGTCCGGGTCAAAAACGATGGTTAGAAGTCAGCTCCTGCTCTAATTTTGGATCTTTTCAGGCACGTAGAATGCAAGTTAGATTTCGGAATGAAAAGGGCAAAACGGAGATTATGCATACACTGAATGGATCCGGATTAGCATTGCCGCGTATAGTTGCAGCGATCATTGAAACGTATCAAACGGAAGCCGGAGATATGAAGGTACCTAACGTATTGGTTCCGTATATGGAAAGGGATAAAATTTAATCCTTATTGGTAGACACAATATCTCCTATGAAGAAGATTTAAATACCTGTTCCTTTTTAGGATAACCCGATGAGTGTGATATGAACATTCCGGGAATTACCGGAGTGATTTCTTTAAGGAATGGAGACTATGTTAGAGCGTAAACTTCTTCCTCTTTGAAATTCAAGAGCAGCTCTAAAATCCGATCCATCTCTTTCTCATCCATAATGGCTGAACGCAGTTTTTTCCCATTACGGATTCCCTTAAGATATTGACCATAATGCTTTTTCATGATGATCACACCATATTTAGCGCCATGATGTTCAACAGAGAGTCGGAGCTGGTCTGAACAGAGTTCAAGTCTCTGTTTTATATCCGGTTCCGGCAATAATTCTCCATGTTCAATATAGTGCCGGGTCTGTTCAAATATCCAGGGGTTTCCAATTGCACCTCTGCCAATCATCACACCGTCAACACCTGTTTCATCAAACATTTTTTTTGCAAGTTGTGGGGATGTAACATCTCCATTTCCGATGATTGGGATTTCCAGTCCGGGTGTATTTTTTAACTTTTTAAGCCAGCTCCAATCCGCATCTCCCTTGTATTTTTGAGCTCTGGTTCTGGCATGAACTGTGAGAGCCTTCACTCCAAGACTTTGCAGCATAAGCCCCACTTCCTGGATACGAATGGTGTGATCGTCCCAGCCCAAGCGAGTTTTAACTGTAACCGGTAGTTCGCCTGCAGCATCCACGACGGTTCCGGCCATGCGCTCCATCATGCTTAGATCTTTCAAACATGCAGACCCTGCGCCTTTTTTGACAATTTTATATACAGGGCATCCAAAATTGATATCAATAATATCCGGATTGTTAGAAACGGCAACTTTAGTTGCTCCTTCCATCGCCTCTTCACGTCCGCCAAAAATCTGTATTCCAAAAGGCCGTTCAATCTCGTTGAAATGCATTTTATGCAGTGCAATATCTGAATCACGTATAATTGCCTCAGAGCTGATAAACTCTGTAAATACAATATCAGCCCCTTTCTTACGGCAGATCTGTCGGAAAGGTGAATCCGTCACATCTTCCATGGGTGCTAATAGCAGAGGTTTATTGCCAATATGTAGATTTTGTATCATCATAAAAATATCTGTAATTGAGAAAAATACGGGTTTTTGATCATCCTTGCTAAAAGGTTTCTAAAAACAAATTCAAAGCGCTTCCATTGATGTCAGATCGGACTTACAATAGCCTCTTGTTAAATTTCCCTGTATATTGCGGTTATAAACGGAATTTTGAAATCAAAGACAGGAGTAAAATTAATATGACACTAAAAAAATCAAGTATAGAAGAGTTATTGGGGAAAGATGCTGACTCTTTACTAAATCATGTATGCAAGACCATACCAAAAGATAAATTACATCTACCTTCAGCAAATCATGTAGATGATGTTTGGTATCACTCAGACAGAAGCCCTCGTGTACTTAACAATATCCAACGGATGCATAACCATGGTAGATTGGGCGGAACCGGTTATCTTTCGATTCTTCCGGTTGACCAAGGTATTGAACATAGTGCCGGTGCGTCATTTGCTAAAAATCCGGCCTATTTTGATCCGGAAAATATTGTGAAACTTGCAATTGAAGGAGGATGTAATGCGGTAGCCTCAACATTTGGGGTATTGGGTTCCGTTGCCAGAAAATATGCTCACAAAATTCCATTTCTTGTAAAAATTAATCATAATGAGTTGTTAACCTATCCAAATACATTCGATCAGATTATGTTTGGTTCAGTGCATAAAGCGTATGATATGGGTGCTGCTGCTGTAGGTGCTACCATTTACTTCGGATCTGAAGAGTCATCCAGACAAATTGTAGAAGTAGCGGAGGCATTTGAGTATGCTCATGAATTAGGGATGGCAACTGTACTTTGGTGTTATACCAGAAACAGTGGATTTAAAGTAGATGGTGTAGATTATCACTCATCTGCTGACCTTACCGGTCAAGCCAACCATCTTGGAGTCACAATTGGAGCAGATATTGTGAAGCAAAAATTACCGGAAAATAATGGAGGCTATCTTGCCTTGAATACCGGTGACTCAAGTTATGGTAAGTTAGATAAACGCATCTACGAAGAACTTACATCCGACAGCCTGATCGATCTCACTCGTTACCAGGTTGCCAATGGGTATATGGGTCGTGCCGGACTCATTAATTCAGGTGGAGCATCGGGTGCAGATGATTTTGCTGATGCTGTCAAGACAGCGGTTATCAATAAACGCGCCGGTGGAACGGGACTTATTAGTGGTCGAAAAGCATTCCAAAGACCTATGAAAGAAGGGGTTAAATTGCTCAATTATATTCAGGATGTCTATCTCAGTAAAGAGATTACAATAGCCTGATAAACGTACTTTAAAGCCATACCGTAATTCAATATCGGTGTGGCTTTTTTTATACTTACTCTGCACGAACGGTAACATTGGCATTATTGTAATTAATTGCAGGAAAACGAACAAAATAGCTCTTCATCGGGTCCGCTGATCTCATTTAAATATTTGGCAATCTCAATCGTATTGAGTGTGCTGAGTATGGGTATTGTTATCTATTTGACGTATACTCCCGGTATTTTGGAACACCTGAAACCGAAGCGACTGCCCGGACTCATCATCGCGATTGCAGTTACTCTCCTGAAAATCTATTTCTCAGCCGAAAAAATTCGATTTTTGGCAGATAAAGCGATCAACAGAATGGCATCCATTCGAATTGCATTGACCTGGGATTTTGCATCTGCTGTTACACCTTCAACTATTGGCGGGGCACCCGTTGCTACGTTTGCTATGACCCGAGAAGGGATAAGATTTGGTAAATCGTCTGCCATTATGCTATATGGTGTACTTTTAGATCAATTTTGGTATGCACTCGCTGTACCAATTTTATTAATATCCAGCATCTATTTTGAAGTTATTCCGGACGAAATCGGTTTAGCAGGTAATATTACAATGTTTTTGATTTATGCCGGGTTGATACTCTATGGAGCATTATTGAGCTATGGGCTTTTAATCAATCCGTCGTCATTGAAAAATTTTCTAAAAATGATATTCAATTGGCGATTTTTAAGAAAGTATTCTGACAAAGTAAATGCTGAGGCTACAAACCTAGAAAAATACTCTATTCAATTACGAAAAAAACCAATCAGTTTTGTACTTAAAGCATATTTCCTAACGGTAATGGGATGGTTATGCAGAATCGCAATTCCGGTGATCGTTGTATTAAGCTTATTACCCGGGGATGAAATAATGCTTGTATTGAGAAGTTTAGCGATGAATCTGGCATTTTTGGTCATACCCACTCCGGGTGGATCGGGAGGTGTGGAAGGGTTATTTGCAATTTTTTTAGGGCCTTTAATTGAGAGAACTGCATTTATCGGTCTAGCCGTCTTTGCCTGGAGAATTATAACCTATTATATCAGTATTGGACTAGGTATAATAGCTATGTTTTGGTACGTAAATCAGACGGTAATCGAAAAATTAGAAGATGAAAATTAATAGAAAGAGATAAGTGGCTAAGCAGAAGACCCAATATGAGTGTAGTGAGTGCGGTTATATATCCCCTAAATGGATGGGGGCTTGTCCGATCTGTAGCAAATGGAATAGCTTTGTAGAGAAGCAAGAAGAGCGGAAAACAGTTTTAAAACATAAAGTTGATGTTTCAGAAAGTGATCAAGATGAGGTAATACGCTTATCTGAAATTGATTACTCCGATAAAGAGAGAGTTACATCCAATGTGAAAGAGTTTGACCGCGTTTTAGGCGGGGGTTTCGTAAATGGATCTTTTTTGCTATTGGGAGGTGATCCTGGGATTGGAAAAAGTACGTTGATGTTACAAGTTGCCCTGCTGAGTCCGGACATGAAGATCTATTACGTTGCAGGAGAAGAATCCGCCTCACAAATAAAACAGAGAGCCTCAAGAATAGGTTTAAAAGGAGAAAATTTATATATCGGCTCTAATACGGAGGTGCATAGTGTAATCGCCATGACCCGAAAATTAAATCCGGATCTACTGATTTTAGACTCAATACAGACACTTTTTAGTGATGAGCTCTCAAGTTTGCCGGGAAGTGTGCAACAGGTTCGTGAATGTTCTGCACTTCTTCAACAGATTGCAAAAAGAGAGGGAGTTACAATCCTGATGATTGGCCATGTTACAAAAGAGGGTGACATTGCAGGCCCCAGAATATTGGAACATATGGTAGATACCGTTCTTCATTTTGAGGGTGACAAAAATCACTTTTACAGACTACTCAGATGTGTTAAAAACAGATTTGGTCCGGCGCAGGAAGTAGGTGTCTTCGAAATGAAAGGAGATGGTTTACAGGAGGTGCCAAATCCATCAGCCCTATTTATGTCTGACATTGATTCTCCGGTGAGTGGCAGTGCGATTACCTGTGTGATGGAGGGCTCCAGGCCTATTTTGGCAGAGGTTCAGGCATTAGTATCACCGAGCAGTTTTGGAACACCCCAGCGAACTGCCAGTGGTTTTGATCAAAAAAGGCTGTCGCTGCTCATCGCTGTATTAGAGAAAAGGGGTGGGTATCAATTTACCGGACAGGATGTGTATTTGAATATAGCCGGCGGACTTAAGATTTCTGATCCGGCCGCAGATTTGGCTGTTGCTTCGGCATTAGTATCAAGTCTAAATAATACAATAACACCAAGAAATAAAATCTTCTACGGCGAAGTAGGACTTGGAGGAGAGGTGCGAAAAGTCGCCTTTTCAGAAGTGCGACTAAAAGAAGCTGAGAAGATGGGATTTTTAACAGCAGTGACTCCAAAAATTGAGAATATCAAAGCTGGAAAAATTCAAGTGAAATCTGCTAAAACAATTGCAGATATAATGGATTGAGCTTCCTGATTAATAGTTGTCTCTTCGACGTCTTCTCTCTTCTCTTACACTCTTCTTCATCGCTTCTCTGCGTTCTTCAGACGGTTTGATAAATTGCTGACGATCTTTAAACTCATTGAGTATTCTGGAGCGTGCAATCATCTTCTTAAAACGATTGATAGCTCGATCAATACTTTCGTTATCTTTTACGTTAACTCCTATCATATTGGGTATTTAATTTAATTTTAAAACAGAACAGTAATATAAAAATAGTTTATTAAAAAAAATAGCTGTTTGATTAAAAACATTAAACTCTATCAGCTCTAGAGATCGGAAGTGATTTGATCCGAAAATCAATGAAATGGAGATCAAAAGCCTGAATCTCTCATTTCAATGTAATTTTAACCATTGAGAAATTATGTAGATTAAAATCATGATGTATTACTACTATATAACGGTCAAAAGCTTCATAAATTCTGCTCAAATCGATGGGAAAATTAGGATCAGGTATTTAGGTTTTGTTTAGAATCAGTAGTGTCCGGTTAAATTTTACTATAGGCAAGTTAACGAACCATTTGGATATATAAAGCTTGTTTTATGGCTTTGCGTCATTTAGAACCCCTCCCTATTGGAATAACATGAGCTGATCGGGT
>Ga0222664_1000169_pt1 | contig 50617 bp, 42 predicted proteins | sample AntAcemetagen604_FD_181147 | JGI IMG/M metagenome (GOLD analysis project Ga0222664, IMG submission 181147) | Saline water microbial communities from Ace Lake, Antarctica - #604 | ecosystem: Environmental > Aquatic > Non-marine Saline and Alkaline > Saline | place: Antarctica: Ace Lake... | reverse complement strand
GCAGTGGTTGTGCCATTCTGGAGAAGGTTGGCGAGCTCAGTATGAAGCTCTTGAATGCCTTCGACTGCGAGAATACCGAAGCCTTGGTAGCCGACACCCCATGGATCGATGAGAGGGTCGTCACCTCCTACCTTCACGAGTTGTGGAAAGAGCTCATAGAGTTCTTGGGCGAGCACTCCAGTTTGAGTACCGTCATTTCCTTTGTCGTCAATGAGGTTGTAATTGACAACACGTATTTGATTAAGACGTGCAAGGAGTGGTTCGACATTCTCGATATTTTCCTTGAGACGTTCGTCGGAGGTGTTGGTGCAGCCTGAGGCGTTGCCAGTCTGGGAGAGTCTACCATTAGAAGTTCTGTAACAGACGGTGTTATTACCACGATCACTACTCATATTGGGCATGCTAATTTGACCACCCTTATTCATAGAAAAACCTTCATTAAAGCTGGAGGCAGTAGTCTCGCTCCCAATAATGAAATCTACGTTTTCGTTAGAGTTATATCTCGTACCGAAGAAAAATCCGTCTCCACCAACCTGTGACCCAAAGAGAGCTGTGTCGCCGTTAGTTGTGTCTCCATTATATAAATACATACCAACCGAGCCATCGTCGATGGCGCTTGAGTTGTTGACATCCATACGGACGTCGAGTTTGTAGAGTGGTTCCGTGGCGCCGATACCGACGTTGCCGTTAGAGTAAATTGTAAGTGCATCTGTTGAATCAACACGGAAGTTAAACGAGTTAGCGGTGTAAAATGTCCACGGAGCTCCGTCATCTCCTGTGTCAGGTTGAAGTAATTGCAAATTTCTGCCGGAACCTGAATACCATTTTTGAATTGGGTCTTCTGTAACCATAGAACTGTTTGTAATAGTAAGGGGTGCGCTCGGACTCGCCGTTCCAATCCCCACATAACCAGTCGATGTTTGTGCGAAGAGTGTTGGAGTGCTGCTAGTGCCAACACGGAAGTCTCCCCATACGTCGAGCTTGGATGCTGGTGACGTCGTCCCGATGCCGACGTTGCCACCAAGCTGATTTATAATCAAGTCTGCAGTAAAAGCTCCTCCGCCATCAAAAGCCTGAATCCCTGAGAACGTATCACCCGTATCTGCATCCGTAGCAATAATTAAGCCTGAGCCTGTTGAATTATATGAAAAATCAGTAGTTGTTACAGCGAGTCCATCAGTTCCGCCTGACACAAGAAGCTTGGAGAGTGGAGATGTAGTTGCAGTACCGACACTGACGTTCCCTTGGACGAGTAGCCCATTCGCCGGCGCCGCAGTAGTGTCATACGACACTCCGATAGTCGCGCCACCAGATACACTGAGCTTCGAGCCCGGTGACGTTTCTCCGATGCCCACTCGCCCACCACCCGTAATAGTCATTACGTCTTCAAAGTCTGTTGGGCTACTGCCTCTGTTCACAAAGAACGAGAGTTTTCCTCCGTATCCTCCTGCGGTAAGACCTCCGCTCGAGGTGTCGTACACTCCTTTGATACCTGCGGTTCTCCACGTGGGGTAGGCTGAAACCGTATCGTAGCTACTAAATGTGACTTGTGTGCCACTTCCATCTGCTGTGTTTTGATTGTGGAAGTTTGCCACTTCGTAGATACCACTCTGGTTACCCGCATCAATGTTGAGTTTTGTCCTCGGATTACTGAGGCCAACTCCGAGACGACCACTCACTGTTGTTGTTGCAAGCGTTGTGGTTCCAGTAACATTTGCAGTTCCTGTTACCGTAAGCGCTGATCCATCAAACGTGAAGTTGGCGCTACTGGTCACCGCACTCCCGCTCATATATAAGATACGGTTTGCGGTGAATGATGCTGGCGTATCGGGAAGGTCAAGAAATGATTGCCCAGTGATATCGGAAATAAAGTTTGCGTCGTTGGTAAAGTCGTTCAGTGTGACGGTACTGTAGTCGATTTCGTTGTCGGAGACGGCGGATGCGTCGAGTGAACAGGTAGTGCCGTTGCAGGTGAAGTCTCCGAAGTCTTCGCTCTCAAGCGCATCGACACCCACAGACTGAGTGATGATGTCTCCTGAGGAGTTCACTTGAAACAGATCCCCGTTGCCGACGGTGAGGAGTGACGCGGGGGTGGTGTCGCCAATGCCGACGTTGCCTTCTATTATTAAGCCGTTCGTTGGAGCCGCGGTAGCTGCGTATGAACTACCAAACGTACCACCGCCTGAGACACTAAGTTTTGAGCCGGGACTCGTCGTCCCGATGCCGACGTTGCCGGTGCTTGTTATTCTCACTTTTTCTCCACCACTGAGCACAAACTTAATGTCATTCGTGTCTAACGTCTTGAGCATCGCGTTATTATCGGTATCCAGACCAACCAGAAATCCATCACTGGAAGTCACGCCCGTGCTACCGTTTGTGTACTGTGTAACAACCTGTGTTGAACCAGTAGGATTGCTAATTTGGAGTTTTTGGTTTGGATCCGTCGTCCCGATGCCGACGTTGCCGGTGGTTGTGATCGTCATCTTTTGCGTTTTGCTTGTAAGAAATGCTAACGAGTCGTCGCTATGGAAATAACGCAAATAACCTCTTGCAGCGTCCCCGGCGGCGGCAAATGCTAAATCAGACCATGAAGCAGTACCACCAATCAAAGTAATATTTGCTATTCCGCTTGTAAGATTATTGTCCTGTACCAATAAATCAGGAGAATTGTTGAGAGGCGATGGAAGCGTTCCAGCCGATGTAACGACTTGAAGCTTAGCCGCCGGACTCGTCGTCCCAATGCCGACGTTGCCTTCGATTATTAACCCATTCGTCGGTGCTGCCGTGGTATCGTATCCGCTACCAAAGCTTCCCCCTCCGCTGACGCTGAGTTTGCTCCCCGGTGCCGTTTCCCCGATGCCGACGTTGCCTTGAATTATTAACCCATCCGTTGGAGCCGCTGTAGCTGCGTATGAACTACCAAACGTACCACCGCCTGAGACACTAAGTTTTGAGCCGGGTGTCGTCGTCCCGATGCCGACGTTGCCGGTATTTACAATAAAGTCGCCACTTGCGATCTGGAGTGAAGTGCCGTAGGAACCGTTGTTCGTTAGTGTCAGACCAATATCGCTGCCTACCCTCTGCAAAGTTATTTTGTCTGTCCCCGCTTCCTGGAACACCAGTCCCGGATTGGAAACATAATTGAGATTTACGAAGCCGGAGGCTGGCGCAAGTGTGAGGTCTCCTGTCCCAGTGTAACCAGTGATGGTTGGGTTTGCTGCAGACAGTTGGATATTTCCTGCCACATCAAGCTTCGCCCCAGGAGTCGTCGTCCCGATGCCGACGTTGCCGTTGTCTAATATCGTGACCTTTGGACTGTTCGCGGAGTCTGTAAACTGAGCGAGAAGACCCGTGGTGGTTCCGCCGCCTTTCACGCTGAGTTTTGCTCCCGGCGTCGTCGTCCCAATCCCCACATTCCCACTATCCGCAATGAAGAGAGTGCTCGTTGCTTCTGCGACGTTACTACTTGAACCACGGAAGACGTAACCGTTGGTGAGTGACGTGCCGAGCTTCGCATCAAGCTGTGTTTGGATTGCACTCGTCACTCCGTTGAGGTATCCGAACTCTGTTTTGTCGACTGAGCCAACGTCGAAGGTGAAGTCGTTGAGGGTGACGGTACTGTAGTCTATTTCATTGTCTGAGACAGTGGAAGCATCAAGGGTTGCAACACCTGATGAATACGTGAAGTCTCCGTGGTCTCCATCTGCTATCTCGGCCGCACTTATATTTGTACCAAGTGTTGATGCGATTGTGATAGAACCAGCACCGTTGGTCACTGTGATACCCGCACCTTGCGTGAGTGTTGCAACAGTTGGGAATGTGGTGCCATCTCCTATGAGTAGCTGGCCATTTGTTAATACTCCTGAGTTGGTGATCGCACTCGTACCGTTGCCATAAAGAACTCCTCCTTGAGTAAGGGTCGATGCACCTGTACCACCATCAGCGACCGCCACATCAGTACCGCCTGTTTGATAAATTGTTCCGGTGACATTCTGGAGCGTCCACGTCTTATCACTCGAAGCAACCGAACTAGTGAGGAGTCCTTCGAAGTTGTCTGCAGTTGCACCTTCGAAGATGATTCCTGTTGAACCGAAGAATGTTTCGTTTGTACCAAACGCAGGGTTGCCTGCGAGTGTTGACGAGTAGTTTATGTCGGTGAAGGTGATAGTGTCATCAAGAATGTATGTGGTGTTAATAGCTGTACCATTCCACGCACCAGAAGTTATAGTACCCACCGTTGCCAATGATGACGCACTGGTGAGATTCGCAAGCGTATCAATCGCCGCTTCGACCGTTGACTCTGTGGTTGCGTCGAGAGCATCAACGTTCTGGAGTGTGAGGGTTCCGGACGAATCACTAAATGGTACCGATGAACCAATTTGGAGACCGGTGTTTGGAAGAATGAGTGTACCGGTCATGGTATCGCCTCCGTTGAGCACATACGCATCCTCTATATATGAAGCACTAAGGGTAGTGGTAGCGGTAAATGCAGAGGTGCCATTGCCAAGAAGAAGACCCGTGAGTGTTGAGGCACCCGTACCGCCGTTTGCAACTGAGAGGTCGGTACCTGACCAGTTTGAGTTGTTAATAGAAGAGAGAGTGGCGAGTGAACCGAGACCGAGCGAGGTGCGAACGGTCGCTCCACTTTCGTGTGCGTATGTTCCTGCACCTGTTCCGACAATGAACTCGTTGTCCGCCACCTCTGAAAGAGCTGAAAGGTCAGTCAGTACCACGTCGAGTGGCTGATACGTACTCGCGGCGGTCGTGGTGGAAAGATATCCGGCTGATGAGTGGTCGCCCCATCCGTATGCGGTATTCCAGTCGGCGGAGTCTCCACCTGCGGTGGTGAAGAGGGTTGATGATGCGGTGCCTACCACTTCGAGTGTGTAGTTTGGGTCAGCGGTGCCGATGCCGACGTTGCCGTTGAGAATTGTCTTTGTAATATCCGTGTTACCGAGTGTAACGGAATTAGAGCCGTTACCAATCGCGTCATACCCAATGACAATTTCATTTTCACCACCATCTGCAAGAGCTTTGGTGGAGGCACCAAGATAGACAGAACTAGAGGATGTTTGATTTGCGGTAGCTCCATCAGCAATGTAATACCCCGCCAGGTACCCTACTGCAATATTGTGTGCGCCGGTAGTATTTGCTCCCAGAGCACTCGCACCATCTGCAGTATTAGATGAACCACTGGTATTAGAGAAGAGTGAACCTGCACCGTTTGCGGTGTTGAAGTTACCAATAGTATTTGACTTGAGGGCGTAGTTACCGTGTACGGCGTTATTGTAGCCGGTGGTGTTTGCCAAGAGTGCCTGATATCCCGTTGAGATATTGTTCGTGCCAGACATCGAAGCATTACCAGAATTTGCAATGAAATAGTTGGTGTCACCAGTGTTAGCTGTGATGACATCTGCACCATTTAATACATATGCCTGCCCCGACGCAACCTCTACTCCTCCGTCTGCTTTAATCGCAAGCGTGAATGTATTTGAACCCGTGAATGTATTGTTGTCTGAGAGAAGCGTTGAACTCGCTGCCGAAATAGTGATATTCATAGAACCGTCGAACGAGACACCATTGATAGTACGTGCGGTCTGTAGTACTGAGGCTGTGTCTGCATTTCCAGTCAATGCTCCAATGAAACTTGTTGCAGTGAGCGAACCGGTCGTGGTGTCATTCCCGTCATTTCTTAGATACGCATCCTCTATATATGAAGCACTGAGGGTAGTGGTTGCGGTGAACGCTGACGTGCCATTTCCAAGAAGGAGACCGGTGAGTGTAGAGGCTCCGGTACCGCCGTTTGCAACTGAGAGATCGGTACCTGACCAGTTTGAGTTGTTAATAGAAGAGAGAGTGGCGAGTGAGCCGAGACCGAGGTTGGTGCGCGCAGTTGATGCGTCGTTGAGATCGGAGAGATCGTTTGCGATTGCAAGGTAGGTACTTGCTGCTGTGGTGGTTGAGAGATACCCTGCGACACTATGATCGCCCCATCCGAATGCGGTGTTCCAGTCGTCGCTATCTCCTCCTGCGGTGGTAAAGAGTGTTGATGATGCGGTGCCTGCTACTTCGAGTGTGTAGTTTGGGTCAGCGGTGCCGATGCCGACGTTGCCGGCACTTGTGATTCTCAACTTTTCTGTAGATGTACCAGACGTTTCGTCGGTCAAAAATGTCAGTGCAGTTTGACCACTCGTTCCATCATACCGAGCCATCAGACTTGCCGACACACGTGCTCCGGGAGCCGATGCGTCAGAAGTGTAAAAATCTATTTTCCCAAGCGGTTGACCACTTACCACAGACCCGTCAGTATCTGTCAATCGTATTGTTGACTCTGTATCACCATCCCACGTACTAGCTATATCAAGCTTCGCCCCTGGCCCTGTCGTCCCGATGCCGACGTTGCCGGAGGAGGTGACCACCATCCGAGTACCCCATACATCACTCGAATTTCGAGTATTGAATAAAATATTTCCTTGAGAATACGTACCGGCACCGGCCTGATTAAAGATAATCCCTGCAGCACCATTTGAAAAATCAGAGGCTGTCTTTCCTACTGCTATCAACTCTCCCAAAATGTCTCCTGTTTGAGTCACTGCACCACTTGCACGCTCACGCTTTAACTGAAGAAGAGAGTCGAGTGAATTTGACTGAGTAGTTATATCTACCCGCGCCTGTGTTGTATCGAAGATATCCAGCTCTGTACTTGGTGTTGTCGTCCCAATCCCCACATTCCCACTGTTGTAGTAAATATCAGAGCCAGTGGTTGTCCATTGACTTGAAACTTTGTTTTCCCATGCAGTAGTAGAAGCAGTGAGCGGAATGACATAGTTAGAAGTCAGTGAGAAATCTCCAGTACCATTGTTGTACGTAAGACCCGTTGCGCTTGACGAGAGGTCGGTAAGAGCAATATATGCTGCTGCCGTATTCTCTGCTTCGGTCCACACATCGAAGCATGTTTCCGCTGCTCCACTGGCATCTACGCCAAGCGGTGCATTACCTGAAGAACAATTTGCGCCGTTGGCAACAAGTGCGGTTGCGGTGTCAGCGTTGCCGGTGAGTGTGCCGACGAGCGATCCAGAAACGTAAAGATTAGTACTCGTAGCATTTGTCGTAGTTCCGTTAGTCGCAGTATACCCACCGGTAAAAGTAAGTAGCCCTGAAGCAGTATCGTCAGCATCACTCCGAAGAAAAGACGTAGAATCTATATTGTCGAGCTTATCAGCCTCAAACGCTGCAGGCACCGCACCAAGTACTTTACGTGGTGACATTTCACTGTCTGACTCAATGGTGACACCAAGATACAGTGTTTGGTTAAAATCAATCGCCGAGAGCGAGGATATACTTCCAAGCATCACACTGAAGAGCCCGCTGGTAACTGTTACATCATTTGCACTTGTCTGACTCTCCGTCCAAATAGCGCTTCCTCCTGAAGATACGGTATAGAGCCTGAAGACCATATCATAGTCTCCGTCAGCAACTGCCACGTTTGAAGCGTCGGTCAGCTTACCTTGGTAGTTTATCTGCGCGTTGAACGCTGCATTGGCAATAGACGCACTATACAAACCTGTGCTGATACTGATGACGCTTACGAGTAAAAATGCGCAGAGAATTACGTTGTACGAATTAGGAATTACGAAAGTCGAGCTACGCACGCGAACAGCGGTGCGTGTACGATCTTTCCGTATTCTGTTGATAATAAAATCGTGCATAATCTCTCGATTTACGTTTTACGTTCCTTCCACTTTTCTGTCCCTCGGATTAATCCTCGCAACAATTCGTGTGTCCGATTTGCTTGATCGGCAAGTATGTCAAACTGCTTCGCTTTGATATATCCAACATCTCGTGCAATAAGAAGTTGGTTTTTTAATTCGGTGAGAGAACCGTGTGCGTGATAAAAAAACTGGATCTTTTCTTTCACACCTTTCCGCCCAAACGATTCGGCAATATTCGAAGTAATTGAGACCGAACTACGTTTCATTTGCGAACTAAGTCCAAACTGTTCATCGGTCGGGAATTTCTTTGCCTCCTTATACACACCAAGGACCAATTGATGCCCTTGCTGCCACGCATGTAAATCAGTGAACGAAGCTATCGTCTCTTTTTTTGTATTTACCTTTTTATTTACGTAATTCATAATTCGTCATTCACCATTCCGCGAAGCGTTACCCTCCTTGCGCCCTCGGCTCTTGTTCCTCTAAAAAGAGCCTGAACCGAACATCCGTACCTGGACCATCCTTAAATTGTGGTGTGATGACACCGCTGTCTGACACTTCAACATCAAACGATGCATCCACCTCATCGGAGAACGCATCCTCAACTGCTTGTAGTTTTGCTTCTGTGTCGAGTACTGTTACACCGTACGATTGTGTTTGTTGTCCCACCTCCTTTGGAGTAGAAAATTGCACATCCGCGTATTTTGCACTTGGAGAGATGAAGTAGTAAAACGAACGCGCCAATTCTTCAATGGGCGTTACATCAATTTCAATCCGGATAACACGAGCGAGCTGAGAGTCTGTTGCAGAAAAATAACTCACTGTTGTTGCTGCTAAAACAAATACTGCAATCAGTGAAGCTTGTGCAAGAGCAAACATTCGACCTGTTCTAATCGCAGTATTTATTTCTGCAGCAACATCGCGCTGCTTAGCGGTGTACTCCATCTTTCGTGACGCGCGTAATTCGAACTTTCGTTCTACAGAACTCTTACGCGCATTTCGCGCAAACTCCAATACCGCATTCGCATCCACATACCACTGTCGTCCGATTTTCTGTGCAGTGATTGTTCCTGCACGAGCAAGACGCGTGATGTAATCACACGTATAACCAACCTGTCGAGCAGCAACGCTCGCTGGTACCAATTCTTCGTAGCTACTATTTACATACTCTGACATTGCAAACTTTCTTGAGAACTTACACCGAGCTCTACTTCGATGATCCTTTCCGGAATACCTATAATTTTATTAGTTATTTCGACTTAAAGGAAGGAAACTTATGCACACAAATCTCGTCTGATTTATAACAAAAATTAGATATAAAAACCCGTCAATATCTTTTCGATATGCGCTCATCAGAAAGAGTATTTCAAACCCAATAGATATCTCCGGAAAGACAAGGTGGAGCAAGTCTTCTAAATTGATGAAGAAACTTGTTCCAAAAACATCCTCTAAAGATTTTAAGTAGAAAAAATGAAAAAGTATCAAAAATGTACTTAAAAACCTCACTTATATAAAGACACGCCTGACTTGAGCACGGAGCATGCTAGTAGCGTAGAAAAAGTGGGCTAACTCTCTCAGTGTAGAGTGAGGAATCCAATAAGCACCATATCGCGCTTTGAGACGATCTTAGAATTTATACTTATCTTGCCAAAACGAGATATCTATATATTTAAAGATATTTTTTATATTTTCTATTGAAAATTCGTATCTTGTTTCCGTATGCACTGCGTTATCGGATACTTGAACTGTCCATATGACTTCGACTGAGACCACGGATGCAAGCACTAAAACCACGCTAGTAAGTACAAAGAACCTGAATATCCATTTATTAGTCCCCCTCTCCTTTGCTGAGGTGGTCTGCCTCATCGAGGCTGAGTGCGTCTCTACCTTTCCTTCAGCAGTACTCCCAACAAGCTTCTTACGTAACACTATCGGCTCTATATTAGTCTTTGCACTCCCTTTCCCATCAACAAAGGATGTCGAATTATTTCTCGTTATCCGAACGAGAGACTCTTCACTCTCAACTTTGGGTAGAGTGTTCTCAACAAGAGGCTCCCTCGCCTCGTCCAGCGCCGCCTCCCCATGTTCTGCAACAAGACCAGGGTCCTTCTTCACAATAGGTAAAAGCTCTCGTTCGTCTGGAGCATAGCTCACCCGCCTCGCTTGTTCAATACTGGTTTTTTCTTGAACATCCCTCTGTTCAGCTATCGTTTTCTTAACCTGCTCTCTTGCTTTCACACGGGCATTTCGTTTCTTTTCAACTCGATGTGCCGACAAACCTTCAACATCAACGTACCAACTACGTCCAATGAGTCTGGCATCGACGCTACCACTCCGGCACAGCTGTCCTACGTAATCGGCAGTATAACCAGCCTTCTTTGCCGCATCACGCGCCTTAACGTACTGCTTACCGTCAACTTCAAGTAACTCCATATGTTTCCAATTATAGCCTATTTCTATAGATATCTCGTCGTACCAAGCAATTGAAATGTGTATAATCTCGCCACACAATTCAGTTTTAGAATGCAATACGCAGTGCGTTACAAAATCATTTAGCCACATGGTTCTCAAAGCAACCTGTAGTGGCACAAGGACGACAGACATCATTGTATCTGGGACACGCTCTCCTAATCGTTTTGTACCTGTAAAGAAAAACGCCATACTTTAAGTACGGTGTTTTTCTTTACAGACTACATTAAAATCTTATCCAGATATTTCCTCTTGTAGAAGTTTTTGAAGGAGTTCTGGATTTGCAGAACCACGAGTCTTCTTCATACCTTGTCCAACAAGAAACTGCATGACCGCCCCCTTACCGCCTCTGTACTCAGCAACGACAGCTGGATTCTCTGCAATAATTGAGTGTATGAGGACCTTGAGATCATCCTCTGAATTCTGCTGCATGAGTCCTCTTTCCTCTGCTACCTTACGAGCACTCACTCCCTCAAAAAGTACTTCCGGCAACAGGTCTTTTGCTACCCTTGACGTGATCTCCTTTGAAGAGACCAGCTTCATCAGTTCATAAAATTCTTTCACACTTACCCCCTCCAGAGAACCATCTTCACGTAGAGTCATCAATGACTGTACGTCCGAGGTCAAATAGTTACAGATATTTTTCACTTCCAGAGTAGAGGGATTATGTTCATTACATACAGATTCAAAAAAATTAAAAAGGTTTCTATCCGAGATTATTATCTCACCCTGTTCTCTCGTTAAACCGAGATTACTATATTTTTCACGTGTTTTACTCGGTAATTCAGGCATCCCCTCTGCTAGACGAGAAAACTCTTCAATCTTAGAGATATCCAATTTAGGCAGGTCAGGGTCAGGAAAATATCGATAATCCTCTGAAGTCTCTTTTGCTCGTTGACTAAAAGTGCGCCCTTTTACCTCATCCCAACCACGAGTCTCCTGCTTAACCTTCCCTCCGGCACTTAACAGCTCACCCTGTCTTGCCACCTCATATATAATAGAGGCCTCGACCGCTTTGAATGAATTGATATTTTTTACCTCAACTTTTGTTCCAAGCTCTTCGGTGTCACTCACAGAAATATTTGCTTCAACACGCATCTCTCCCTTTTCCATATTTGCATCTGAGACACCGAGTACCCTAAGAAGAAGTTGTAACTCCCGTGCAAAATCTCCGGCGGTGTTTGCATCATGAATAACCGGCTCGGTCACCAACTCCATCAACGGTACCCCGGCTCGATTGTAGTCGATGACACTTCCTTCGCCCTGATCATGAAGTGAGCGTGCTGTATCTTCCTCCAAATGCACTCGTGTAATTTTCACACCACTGAGTTCGCCACCTGAAACAAGAGGATACTTGTACTGACTGATTTGATATCCTTTTGGAATATCGGGGTAGAAATAATTCTTACGATCAAACTCTGTAAATGTTGCAAGCTTTCCACCAAGTGCGGCTCCAACTTTCAAAACATGCTTCACCGCTTCTTTATTTATAACTGGAAGTGTACCGGGGTGAGCCATACACACCGGACAAACATGTGTGTTTGGTTCTGAATCATGTGGAGCATTCAAAGAACCGCAAAACATTTTTGTTTTTGTCTTAAGTTCCGCATGAATCTCGAGACCGATGGTCGTTTTCATGAATATAATAGTACCCTTTTTGAGTGTTTTTACCACTTTTTACCCCTTTTCATTGACACGATTCCTATTTTTGTCAAAGATTTTTATTTATTTTCTAAATTTAAAGTTATTTTTTATATAAAAGCTTATTTTAAGCCATTTTATAGATATTGACAAAAATGAGAATCATGTGCTTCAAGCACCCTCCTTTCTGCCGTTTGTCGCCTCTTCGGTGCGTAAATGTACAATTAGTGCATCTCTTAACTCTTTTACACCATCAGCCTGCTCAGCAGACACTGCGAATATCGGCTTTCCTAGTTTTTTAAATGCGTCTTCCGCTTCCCCTATCACCTCTGAGCTAACCAGATCACGTTTTGTGAGTAATATCCATTCCTGTTTTTGGACGAGTGTTGGGTTAAATTTTTCTAGTTCGTTTTGAATTGTGGTGTATGCACCAAGGAGTGCTTCTGTACCACCTTCTACAGACAATTCTAATGAGATGCAGTGGAGGAGCATTCTTGTTCTCCCGATATGCCGAAGGAATTTGTGACCCAACCCTTTTCCTTCCGAAGCACCTTCTATCAATCCTGGTATGTCGGCTAACACAAATCCGTAGAGCTCCCCCAAGTGTGGTTCGAGTGTAGTAAATGGATAATCACCCACTCTCGCGGTCGCGCTCGTAAGTGCGTTCAGTAACGTCGATTTTCCTGCGTTTGGAAAGCCTACAAATCCGGCATCTGCAACAAGAGAGACTTCCACGTTAAACGTATCATACTCCCCTTTGGTACCGGAAGTCGTCTGTTCTGGTGAACGATTTGTTGATGACTTGAAGTGTTCATTTCCCAATCCTCCAATCCCTCCAGTAAGGATTTTGTGTACTTCTCCCTCTTGCTCGAGTGTATAGGTTTTACCAGTAGTCACACTAGTCACTAGAGACCCTATAGGGAGGTCGATATAGCGGTCTTCACCATTCTTACCGTACTTACTGCGTCCACTACCAGGAACACCGTTTTCAGCCCTAAAAACCTTATCTCCGGTATACTTAGAAAGCTTATTGAGATCACGAATCCCCCGGATGTAGACGTCTCCGCCATTTCCTCCATTACCGCCAGCAGGGCCTCCTAAAGGTCGATGCTGTTCACGAAGCCACCGGACCACACCGTCGCCCCCGTCGCCTGCATAGGCTTCTATTGTGAGTTCGTCCACAAACATAGTGATTGGAGTATACCCGTATCAACCATTTTTCGCCAGCTCGATTTAGAAAACTCCACATGGGCCAAAAAGGCCCATGTGGAGTTTTCTAAATGACTAGGTTAATCTGCAACAAATATTTTATTGCCCAACGTGCTCACTATCGAGACAAGAACAGAACCCAGGAGTGCTGGTATGAATCCGGCGACGTTAAAACCATCAACGAATGAGGCCACGAAGAGGAAGAGTGCCGCGTTGATGGCAAATATAAAAAGACCAAGGGTCAATATTGTAATCGGGAGCGTAAGGATGATAAGGATTGGTCGCGCAATGAGATTGAGAAGACCAAGAATTATCGCAGCAATAACTGCCGTATAAAAACTATCGATAGTAATGCCTGGTACAATCCACTCAGTAACGAGTAGTGCGAGAGCACTGACAAGAACACGGATGATGATATTCATATGATTTTCAGATTACTTCATGTTGGACACTGCGTCAACAAATGCCTGGGCACGTTCTATAAACTTGTCATCTTCTGGAAGACCTTCTTTATTAAATATTTTGTCCACTAACCCTACATTCAACGCTGTTTTATGTAAGACGAGACCTAACTCTACTAAAACTGGCTTCACATGATCAGCAACACGGACACCGGCAAAGATGCCATTCGAGACGCCCACAACATATACATGCTTACCTTTGTACTCAGCATAGAGTGAATCTATCAATAATTTCCATTCTCCTGGATAACCACGATTGTATTCAGGAAGCACAAAAACAAATGCATCTGCATCTGCGGCAATCTGTCTCCAATCTGTTGGCACTTGCTCTACTCCCCCTTCACCCCACGGAGGAATTGTTTCAGACATTGTCATATGCTCGCGGACATCTACAAATGTGACTTTGGCTTCTTTGTGCTCCGCAAAAAGCTTTGTGAGGTACTTTGCTACCCATACTGAGCACCTTTCCTTCCGCGCAGTGCCAAGAACTAATGCAATATTTATCATTAATCGCATTATATCAAACGTCATGCCGATAACACCAAAGAGACCTTCACTTACAGTAGTGTGAAGGTCTCTTTGACCTATGTGAAATCACTTCTATGAGACTACCCTCCAATCTCCACCAGTGAGCATCTCCTCCGCTTTTTTATACTTCAACTCCCTTGTCTCTGTACCATTTGTAATCTTTATCACTTCATTTCGGCCATATTCAGACTTCTTGGAGACTTCACTACCCACCCCTGAGTTTCCACTGTCTACATTTTGTGCCCCTCCTATACGTTGCGCCATTGCTTGAGCTTTTCGTAATTCTTCCTCTTCTTTATCTACAACACGTTTCTGTACGGTCGGTATAAGTTCCGAAATACGATGCAGTGCTGCCTGCTGCATTTCACTAAATAAGCGATTCCCTTCTTTCCGATATTCAATAAGTGGATCTTGTTGACCATATGCACGCAGACTCACGCTCGAACGAGTATATTGCATCACCTCTAGATGCTCCACCCAAAGTATGTCGTAGACTTGCAACATAAGACGACGTATCAGTGCAGACCAAGCCTCCTCACCAAATTCTTCGCGCTTGCTCTTTATTGACTGTTCTACTTCAGGTGCATACGCTACAACATCTGCAAGCACCTCTTCAATATCTTCTTTTGTACCAAGAAGTAATTTTCGACGTCGTTCATACATTACGTGACGTTGTTTGTTCAAAATATCGTCATATGCAAGTACGTGCTTGCGGGCATCAAAATGGAAGCCTTCAATCTTCTTTTGTGCAGACTCCAGTGACCGTGAGATTAATTTATTCTCAATCGGCTGATCCTCTGGAATACCAAATCGCCCCATCATATTTTTCACCGTGTCCGTTGCAAAAACCCTCATCAATGAGTCTTCCATAGAGACGAAGAACTGTGTCTCCCCCAAATCGCCCTGTCGACCTGAACGCCCTCGAAGTTGATTATCAATACGACGCGCTTCATGACGCTCTGTCCCGAGGACAAAAAGCCCGCCGAGTTGACGGACTGCTTCTGTTTCATCTTCTGTCGCATCAATACCTCCGAGCTTAATGTCTACACCACGACCAGCCATATTTGTCGCAAGTGTCACCTTTCCTATTTTTCCAGCACCTGCAATAATCTCTCCTTCTCGTTCATGATTCTTCGCATTAAGCATCTCAAATGGTATCTTCGACTCTGTAAGAAGTTGAGAAAGTACTTCGTTTTTTTCAATAGAAGCAGTTCCGATAAGAATAGGTTGTCCTTTTTCATGCACCTCATGCACTTTGCGTATAATCGCTTTATACTTACCCGCCTCTGTTTGAAATATAAGGTCATTATGGTCAAGACGCCGTACTGGTTTATGAGTAGGTACTGGTATGACATCGAGCTTATATACTGAGTAGAACTCCTCCTGTGAAGTAAGCGCAGTACCTGTCATACCCGCACGTTTGTCGTACATGCGGAAATAGTTTTGGAAGGTAATAGATGCGTACGTACGACTTTCACGTTGAATGGAAACCCCTTCCTTTGCTTCGATTGCCTGATGTAATCCGTCAGACCACCTACGCCCCGGCTGCAGACGTCCGGTAAACTCGTCCACAATAACCACTTCGTTGTCGCGTACCACGTACTCCTTGTCGCGAGTATACAGCGCCTTTGCGCGGACAGCGGTCTCAAGGTGATGCACATATTTGATACCTTTATCAGTATAAATGTTATCAATACCAAGCATCTCCTCAGCTAATTCCACACCAGCATCAGTTAGTGTCGCGCTTTTGAGTTTTTCATCTACTATAAAATGTTCCCCTTCTTTCAGACGATTTGCAATACGTGTAAATACCTCATACAGGTTTTCAGAATCTTCTGCTGGGGCAGATATAATGAGCGGAGTACGCGCTTCATCGATAAGAATGGAGTCAACTTCGTCGATGATGGCAAATGCATGTTCGCGTTGTCGTAATTTTTCTGCATCAAATTCGATGTTGTCACGCAAATAGTCGAAACCGAATTCATTGTTTGTACCATATGTAATGTCTGCACCATACGCTTCCTTACGTGAACATGGACGTAAGAATTCGTAGAAAACTTTGAAGGAACCTTCTTCATCACGCTTCTTATCAACTTCTGTGTGTCCCGCATCATACAGATATGATGCATCATGATTGATAATACCAACCGAGAGACCGAGTGAAGCATAAATCTGCCCCATCCACACTGCGTCACGACGCGACAGATAATCATTTACCGTAACAATGTGCACCCCTTTTCCTGTGAGTGCATTGAGGTATGCCGGTAAGGTACCAACGAGTGTTTTACCCTCACCGGTACGCATCTCAGTTATCTTTCCCTTATGTAAAATAACTCCCCCGATCATCTGTACATCATAGTGCCGAAGACCAAGTGTCCGCTTCGACATCTCACGCACAAGCGCAAAAGCTTCGGGTAAAATATCGTCCAAAGACGTACCTTCTTGTAATTGAACTTTGAAAGACTCCGTCATTTGACGAAGCTCATCGTCTGATTTCGCAACAAGTAAAGCCTCGTGCGCATTAATCTCAGAGACTATCGGCGTAATGCTTTTAAGCTCTTTTTCATATGTGGGGCCAAAAAATCGATCGAGAAATGACATAGGAAGTGACTCACTATATCATGAAATTACTAAGCAGTTAACGGGACACCAAAAAAGAAAAACCACCTTATTTGGTGGTTTTTCTTAGTCTATACTGACTACTTTGACGTGTCGTACTCTCGAAGGAGTACACAAAGACAAGACTTTGCTTATTTTCGACGACGTCGCGCTGACTTTTTTGCAGCTTTCTTTGCTGGCTTTCGCTTTGCAGCCTTTTTTGCAGCTTTCTTTGCTGGCTTTCGCTTTGCAGCCTTTTTCGCGACTTTTCGTCGCGCTGGCTTTCGCTTTGCGGTCTTCTTTGCTGCCTTGCGAGCTGGTTTACGCTTTACTGCTTTCTTTGTTGATCTCTTAGCAGTCTTTCGTGATCTTTTTTTTGTTGCTGGCATTGTAATTTAATGTGCACATTAACTTGACTATCAAATCGACCGCAACGTTCTCTTTTCAAAGAGCAAATATACTTGAGAACATCTGCTTACATCTATTATCGTTAAAATAAAAATTATGCACAAGAAATTTTTAAATAAAGTTGTGGATAACAAAAAACTTCTTAAAAAATATTTAGAAGATTTTTAAACAAAGTTTTTTATTACTCCAACATTCTTACTTCTCGTTTTATTTTAATCCCTGTCGCTTTAAGAACTTTTTCTTCAATTTGTTTTGCAAACGTATCTACATCGCGCGCAGTCGCGCCACCATGATTTACAACCACTAATACGTGCCTCTCATAGGTTCCTACTTTCTCTTCTCTTACTCCCTTTAGATGTAATACCTTGTCCAAAAACCAGCTCAACACAACCTTCATCTGCATATCTCCTACCGGAAATGCGGGTAAGCCTGGGTAAATACTGAGTAGTTCCTCATATTTTTCCTTAGAAATAATTGGACTGTGGAAGAAAGAGCCTGCTGTCCCTTTTTGGTGCCAATCAGGAAACTTTCCTGTACGTATAGAGATGACAGCCTCGCGAATCTCTGTTAGTGAGGATGTATTTTTACCGGCTCCGAACTTCTTCTGTAAATCCTTGTACTCTAGCTGTGGATTGGGTACTTTTGAAAGTGCGTAGGTAACCGCTGTCACAATATAGCGTTTCCCTTTTTCTGTTTTAAATACAGAGTCGCGATACGCAAACATGCAAGCATTCGGCAACAATTCAGAAAAATCTTCTTTTTCCAAGTCATAGACACGGACCTTTGTAATAAGATTACTCACTTCCACACCGTACGCACCAACATTTTGTACGGGCGTTGCTCCAACAGTTCCCGGAATAAGTGATAAGTTTTCCAGACCCCAAAGTCCCTCAGCAACAGTCTCCGCAACGAGTTCATCCCAGACAATACCAGCACCAGCAGTCACATAGACTGTATTTCCTTCTTCTTCGTGTGACACTCCTCCAATACTATTCTTGACTACTAACCCTCGAACACCCGAATCATTTATCAGCACATTTGAACCACCACCAAGAATCGTCACCGGTTGTTTCTGCTCTGTGGCCCATTCCAATGCACCACAAAGATCCTGTTCTGAAGATACAACAGTAAAATAGTCTGCCGGACCACCAATATTAAAAGTCGTATACGGCGCAAGTGGAATATTTTTCTGTATAGCTGAGCTATTCATGGTTCTTTGTATTACCACCCTTCCTCCAAGGAAAACTATTAAAGAACAGCCCGTACACATCTCGTTCAAGAGAGAGGAGAAGTCGTGAGCGCACATCGTCCAACTCTTCGTCTGCGAAAACAATATGTGGAATGTCAGATATCACTGCGATTGGCGTACACTCCCCTCCTTCGCCCATCACTGCATTTGCAGCAACTGCCAAACTATCTGTGACGTTTAGTTGTTCAAATTTTGGCAAAGTCTCATCGAAGACATCTTTCTGTCCCCAATAATCAAACTGACTCTGAAAACCTGCATACCCCAGCGTGACACCAAGCGTTCCATTACGAAATGGGATACTGTGTGAATCAGTGATGATTACGCCAAGCTCCTTTATATTATGGAGTTTCTTTAGGTGGTTTCTTAAATCCTCAGCGGTACGCATTGGATCTTTTGGCAGAAGCGCAAAATAACCATTACCATTACTTTTGTCGATGCCAGCTGAAAGAATCAGCGTCCCGTGTGTAATGGTGCATAAGTTGATTGAATGAGGTGCATCATCCCGTTCGAGATACATGTCTGCCTCCTGTTTTGTGAGTTCGTCTTTATATGCTCTTTCAGAACCATCAGACGGTATCTTCTCGCATCTACCCTGCCAAATCGCAACAACCTTAGAGCTCATAGCGACCACACTCTTCTCCTTAAGATTCGGTAAAGACTCCCCGAGCACCTGAAGAAGGTCATCCTTTGGAGGAGTCAGTTTTCTCGTACGTACTGCTTCAATTCTCATGCATGAAACCTAACCCAAAAATAGCCATAATGCAAAACCTCCTTTAGTGACTCGCGTCTAATACATTACAAAACAGTATATTCAAGTGGTCACTCATCTGCCAATAAGGCCAGCGGGTGCGAGCTCCAAAAAGTGAAAGTCTATATTGTGAGTGCCGCCGCTAGCCGTATTGAAAGACCAGTCAAATAATTATACACCGCTACCTCCCTAAGTTCCTATAGGCCTCACAACGCAAAAGTCCCCACCCCGGGGACCTTTACGTAGACTTTCATATGATGCATCACAACTGTGACACTCACGTAAAAATTATACATCTTCTCTGCTTTGTATACAAACCTACTCAGAGTTTCCCTGAGCGTATCTGTTCGATAAATTGGAGTCCTTCGGCCGAAAAGGAGGGAATGTCGGCAATCGCCTGCTCGAGTACCCCAATTGCTTCAACAGCTCTGTCTGTCTCATATAACATAGCCGCGAGATCAATACGGAATTGTATATTCCCCGACTGTTCAGAGATACGAAATATCAGTATTTTTTCCAACAGGCCAAACGCTCCATTCGCATACGCCGCTTGAACAGAAAGGTTATTATGTGCCAACCTCTCAAAGCGTGCTTCTGTGTCAATTAAAGAATTGACCAAATCTGGATCTTTTGCATGTAAAGCTCCAATTGCATACAAAATGCGTGCGGACTCATTGTTTGGTACAAGTTCATATGCCTCTTTAAAATATTTGAGCGCTACATCAGCCTCATTCTTACGTATATATACAAATCCTTGCTCAAAAATAATCTGTGATTTTTGTGGAGAGAGTGAGCGAGCTATTGCCAACTGCTCAAGTGCCTTATCAAGGTTCCCTGTACTGCTATAAAATGTAGCCATAAACGAGTGCGCACGAGCATCTCTAGGTTTTTCTATTATCTGTTTTTGTAATTCCTGTTCTGTTTTTGTGTACACTTCTTGCTTTAAGGTGGCACTCACATCCGGTGACCGAAGGATGGCGACAGCCTGAAGTGACATTTGTTCTCGAATCTCTTGGTCTGCGAAAGAACCGCGAGAGAGTGCCTTTTGGAATCCTTCCATGCGTAGCTCTACTGTTGTTTCTGTAAGCGCATTTATGATATCGTGCGCAGCCAGCATACTTGGCACATTCACTATATATACAATCAAGAGTGTGGCCACTCCCACCACAGGAACAGCTATCTGTTCGACTGTCTCTTTCTGTAGTCTGTATCTCTCAAAGAAAGATATGTTTGTAGACACACAGCTGTGTATATACCCAAGAATTATTCCAAAAAATATATAGCTTACTAAATTGTCGAACACAAAAAAATTGTGAATTGTGTATGCAACCAAAAGTCCAAGGAGTATTCCTCGTTCGAAGACCGAAAACGTCGCGTCTTCTTTATAAAAAAGTGGACGAACAACCAGATAAAACAATGATCCTATAATAACCCCAAAATAACAGACAGCACCAAGAACTCCCCCGGCAATTAACCAGTCAAGTACAATATTGTGCACCCGATCAAACCATGATTCCTGACCATAGAGAGATGGGTCAAAGTACGTATTAAATACATAATTAAAATTTCCCTGCCCCCACCCCAACAACGGACGCTCTTGTACACCTTCTATGGCCACAGACCAGATCGTAAAACGCGTAGATCCTGCTTCAAGTGATATGTTTGCAAGACGAGCCAATCGTGGATCGTCTTGCACAAAAGCAGAATCACGTGCAGTTACAAAAAATCCTATAAGGAGCAGGAGAACGAGCAATCCTACAGATACACCTCTCCTTATACGAGGATGTGCTTTATCAAAGAATGCTATATACAGAGAGGTTACTAGCACTCCACCAACCAGGCCTAGAGCTGCACCACGTGTACCTGTCTGCACAAGCAGGAATATAAAGAGTAATACTGAGGCGGAATAAGCATACCGTAACCAGTGCACATTAGTACGGACAACCATAAGTGTCGCTATAAATATATGAAAGAGCATGTATACCGCCATATAAGTAGAGTTGCCAAGAGTACCTTCAACTCTCCACTCGTTTCCTTGACTCACTCCGCTTATTTGAGAAAACGCATAGATAGACAGAGCCAACGCCACACACAAAGTGGTATTAAAGAGGTTGTTCCATAATGACTTTGAATTGATGACACTCCCCACTACAAAGAAATATAGAAAAAAGTGAACAAGAGTTACATATCCATCCATCCGTTCAAAATTACTCCAAAAACTTTTTGAGGGAAATTCGCCGAAGAGATTAGCAAGAAACATAACTCCCAATAATCCAAGAGACGATATCACTATCCACGAAAACCGTGGACGATACTGCTGATCAAAGAGAGCCAGCAAAAACCAAGCAGAAAAAATTATTTCAACGATAATACGAAATGCAAAATTCTTTCCCGTTATATAAGGAAAGAAAAGCGTGTCAGTGACTAACAGGACCAAAAATGGCACAAGGAATATCCCGGCAAGTATCACGTATCTGAGAATTTCTTTTGTAGACATACCAGCACAAATACATCTTTTAATTTGATAGATATAAGCCGTGTATAAGGACTATATCATACACAATTCAGAATTCTTGAGAAATTCTATATCAAGACATTACTTTTCCTCTGTCACAAGACATCGCTCTATACTACTTCTGTATGCATTCATGTATGAACCATAATCCTGTTCGATACGACTAAGTACCTCATTCCGCGCATTCATAGCCAATCTCGTGCGAAGAGGATTATCATTCAGTAACCGATTTATCTTTTCACCAAAGCACGGCGGACTATCCACTGGACACAGCAAAACCGACTCTTCATCAATAAATAGTTCGGATGCCAAACCATAATTTCCACAGACAATAGGAACCTCTGAAATCGCCGCCTGTAAAATGATCTGATCTTGAGAGGTCTCTTCTGACGTATGTATCAAGACTTGTGCAGTTTTAATATAGGAGAGAACGTCAACGGCATCGTCCTCAAATTTGATCTGCTTACTGAGACTATATGCTTCAACCTGCTCCTTGAGCTTTTCCTTATCAGGACCATCTCCCACAACCACAAGACCTATCGTAGGATACTGACGCAGTATATAGAAAAGACCATCAATGACAGCGCCTGTAAAAGAGAGTTTGTTCATTGTCGAAATATGGAGCAAAGTAAATTTAAACTCCGGATATTTCTTTTTAATATCCATCACTGGTACAGCATGTATCCAAGTCTGTAAGTCATAGAAAACTGGCAAGACTTCAACCTGTGTCTCAGACAGACCATATCGTTCCATAATTCTTTTTTGTAGATATGCAGTATGTGTGCGCACACAAGAAGCCCTCTTAAGAACGTAATTTGCAATATGTATCCGCCACTTATTCTTATTCCGTCGATGGGGAAAAGTTGCATCAAAAAAATCTTCCTTGATGTGGAGTTGAAAGGGACGCTGATACTTCTTTGCTATTAAGAGACCTGCAAGCCCATCCTCAAATGGACCATCCGCAATAACAATATCCGGTCGAAACCCATTTCCAAAAGCAAGTGCTTTATTTGCAACCCGTCGTGCGTCGAATGCCGACTTCCACCAAAACTTTGAATGTACTGGATACATCCACACTGACTCACTGATACGTTCTGCTTTTTTTGAACGCTGCTTCTCTGTGCCGAGTACCATGACATGCACCTCAGCAAACATACGCTCCAACTCAAGGACGCTCTTCCTCATCTCAGATTTCTCGTCATAAACCAGTCGATTGGTCGTGATGAAGAGCAACCTCGCACGATTACGCGTCGATTCATACTGAATGACAGGTGCCGCCGAACGTTCAGCAGAGACTTCTGTAATCATATTGGCCTCTACCTCTTCCTGCTTTTCTTTAGCTATATTTTTCTCCTGAAGCTTCCTCAAGCCTTCATCGACAAAAACAATGTCTGGCACATCAGACACATGCTCTGTGGCATTTGAAATGTCGCGCTCTGCGCGATGCGCGGGATTAAAATCTTCTGGAGTGCTCGCCATTCAGACTATTATAACGCTCCTTTCAGTACTTCTTCTTCCATACTATCCCCCTATTCAACCGTTATTACGCGCTCTCGACTTTTGCACCAGCCAAGATGAAGACTGCACCTTTCCTCCATCTCCAACATTAAATACCATTTCAATGCCAAGACGCTTACACGCCTCACCTTCCGGAATATCTTCGATATTCTTGCGATCTCCACCGTTTGCGAATATGTGCGGTTTTATTTTTTCAAGCATATCAGCGACTCCGTATTCTGAACCTCCCAAAACATGCTCCGTCATACGCACCTCATCTACCCACCTGAAGGCACTGACCACCTCCACTCTTTCTTCTTCCGACATAAAAACTTGGCCATTTTTCTTAAATGTACGAAGCCAATTATCATTATTCACAATGACGACCAGGTAATCTCCGAGCTCTTTGGCTCGTTTAAACATCCGCACATGACCAATGTGTACCGGGTCAAATCCTCCCGAAACGACTACTATGCGCTTATTTTCCATGCCACTCTACTATACAACTTTTCTAACAGTAACGATGTTTCATTTAAGTATACAAATGGCATAATTCTTGCAACAATTAAGAAATGACAAAAAAAGCACTTATCCTCGGAGCAGGAGGGTTTATCGGGGGACATCTTGTACAGCGACTCAAGGACGAGGGTTATTGGGTACGAGGGGTAGACCTTGTCGAACATGCATATAGTAAATTGCCGGCCGACGAATTTATTATTGGAGATTTGCGGGACCTTCAGACATGTGACCGAGTCATCACTGAAGACATCGACGAAATATATCAACTGGCAGCTGATATGGGAGGAGCGGGATATATATTTTCGGGAGAACATGACGCGGATATAATGCACAATTCCGCAACAATCAACCTGAACGTGGCCTCTTTGGCAACAAAGAAAGGCGTCAAGAAAATTTTCTATTCCTCTTCAGCTTGTATGTATCCTGAGCATAACCAGACGGATCCTGAAAATCCAAATTGTGCAGAGTCATCAGCATATCCAGCTAACCCAGATAGTGAATATGGCTGGGAAAAGTTATTCAGTGAACGCATGTATCTTGCATACCATAGAAACCACGGCTTGGATGTTCGTATTGCACGCTTCCACAACATTTTTGGACCAAAAGGTACTTGGAGAGGCGGGAAAGAAAAAGCCCCTGCAGCGATATGTAGGAAAGTCGCTGAGGTACTCGACGGTGGCCAAATTGAAATATGGGGTGATGGTCTCCAGACCCGTTCATTTCTTTATATAGACGAATGTTTGGAGGGTGTTCGTAGACTCACGGAGTCAGATTTCACAGGACCAGTAAATATCGGGTCAAATGAAATGGTTAGCATCAACCAACTTGCTGAGATGACTATGGATATCGCGGGCAAAAAGCTATCTATGGAGCATATCGATGGGCCTCTCGGGGTACGGGGACGTACGTCTGACAACAGTCTCATCGAAGAGAGGCTCGGATGGAAACCAACCCAACCACTTCGAGAAGGTTTAGAAAAAACGTATCTGTGGATTGATTCCCAACTCAAAACAGACCTTAAGCAGTAGGTTTTTCAAGTCAATTTTTATGTTAAACAATATCACTGCGCTACTACGCTGGAGTGAAAAATACACAAAAACTGACATGATGTACCTTATGCAGGGCGGAATATGGCTCCTCCTTGCTCAGAGCGCTGCGAGTATTTCAGCTCTTGTGGTTACTGTTGTACTGGCAAACAATCTAGACCAAGAATTATTTGGGCAGTATCGATTTCTCCTCTCAATAATCTCTGTTCTTTCTATTTTTTCCTTACCCGGGATTGGTACAGCCCTCACTCGTTCCGTTTCTCGAGGAAACACAGTGAGTCTAATCTCTATCGCATATACAAAAATTAAATGGGGTGTTATTGGCTCTGTATGTGCCGTCCTTCTCGCATTCTATTACGCGCACAAAGGAGAGGAGTTGATTTCTTACTCCTTAGCACTCGTGGCAATATTTCTCCCGTTCCTAGAGACATTTTTAATTTATTCATTTTACTACCGTGGAAAGTCAGATTTTAAAATTTCAGCGACATACGAAACAATTTCCAGAATTACTCAAGCACTACTACTCATCAGTGTTGGATTTCTATATAAAAATCTTCTTATATTCATCACTGTATTTCTTTTAGGCCAAATCCTCACCCGTCTGGTTTTCTTCCTCAAAACACTGCGCAGGGAGGCGGCAGACAACACTTATCATCAGTCAAACAATGACGACACAATCCATTACGGCAAGAGATTGTCACTCATCACCGCCGTGGGGATAGTCACCAGTAATATAGACAAACTATTTGTGTGGCATTTTCTAGGAGCAAAAGTTCTTGCAATGTACGCTATCGCACTCGCACTACCACTTACTATTGTTTTAGTCTTTAATGTAATACCCAAAATTGCCCTTCCAAAATTTTCTCGCTCTACCTGGCAACCATCTGACTACCAGCAAGTGTTTCGAAAGCTGTCTATATTTATGACACTCTTATGTGTCCCCACCATATTATATCTTGCGATAGCTCCCTTTTTATTAGTAAAATTCTTTCCTTCTTACGATATCTCATTTACCACCATTGCCATACTTGGATCACTCATCGTAACCCTACCTCTTAATGCAACCATTGCTCAGATATTCCGAGCAACGAAATCAATATTTGATGTTATAGTGCAGTCTTTCGTCCTACTCTCAGTGTTTTCAGTGATCTTTATCTCAACGCACACTACGTTAGGTATTAATGCAGCAGCCATTGGTCTTGCTGTAGGCAATATCATTATCTTACTCATTGGAGTTGCCTACCTCATGCAAAAATCTCGTATGGGTTCCTCAGACTAACTATTTCAGTGTATCTATTTTTTTGTAAAATGCATACGTTTTCTGAAAACAAATATCCCAATCAAAATTCTTCACTCGATGTAATCCCTTCTCAATTAACGCCCGGCGAACCGACACATCTAAAAGTTCATTCATTTTTGATATAAATTCAATAGGCTCTTCACTCTCAGCCAAGAGAGCTGCGTCCCCCACAACCTCTGGGATTGATGACGCTCTCAGTGCAACCACCGGGCAGCCCGCTTTCATGGATTCCAAGACTGGGAGACCAAATCCTTCATACCGCGAAGGATACATGAGACAAAATGCATTATTGTACAACAGATTAAGCTCCGTCTCTGTGACATTTAAAAAATGGTAATGACGTTCTGACAATTTTTCATTAAGAAGCTGCGCGTGCTGATGCGAGAGAGGGCCTCCACCAATAATAACGAGCTGGTGACCTGCCATTTTTGCAACTGCATTAACTGCCGTTGCAAAGTTTTTATAGTTACTGCGACCACCGACAAATAATACAAAGGGGGTGTCCTGAAGTACCTCGAATGGCTGTGAAAGGATTCTTTCCTTTTCAGACAAAAGCATGAAGTCATCTGAAACACCGTGAGGAATAATCACTACAGGACAACGTATGTGGGGGTAGAAAAAATCCAAGTCTTTTTTTGTATGCTCAGAAATACAGATGATGCCTGACGCTCTCGAAAGTGCGAAAGATTTCTGCATGACATGTACATACTTACGAAGTCCCGACGAGAAATGCTCGTATACAAAATCATGAACTGTAACAATGTTTCTCACCCTCTTTTGAGTCGAAACACGATAGTAACTGCTGTGGAAAATAGTATGCGGAGGGAGGCGTTTCGTAAATGGAAGATACCGTAGAATCCAGATTGGCAGATTACGTTCCTGATGCACCAAAACGTCAAGATTACGCTCAAATATATTGTCCCCTTGTTCCCCGTAAAATTCGACATCGACGTCCGGCTTCCCAATCCGTTTTATAAGCTCTGACCAATACACTGAAATACCACCAGCTTTTTGCAACGAGAAGATAATATTGTCGTAAATAATCCGCATATTAATCAAACAGTTCTGTCACCATGGTATTAAAAGCTGAATAGTACGCATTACTATCGTACCCGCGTGCAATACCTTTCGACACTTCGGAACCATTCACCAACAAGGTTTCACCCATGGATTCAAAGTACCAAAATGCTTCTTTGATTTCCTGTACGCTCACTGTATTGAGCACCTTCCCATTTACGTTCTCTCTTACCATATCAATACTTGATCCAACTGTCCGCGTAGTAAGTAGATGCATGCCACAGGCCGCCGCCTCGCACACGACCGTACCCCAATTATCATCCCTACTTGGTAATATAAATACACGCGCATTATTCATTTTTTTGGCAACTTCCTCTGGTTGAAGAAATCCATCACAGATGACTCCCTCAACGTCACATAAATATCTGAGCGGTCCGTCACCAAGCAACCGCAATTCCCATGTACCACCAGAGCGACGATATGCTTTAAAAGCTTCAAGGAGTACGTCCACCGATTTCCGTTGATGTAACTGGCCGACAAACATAAACTCCCTTCCCCGTTCCTGTATCAACCTTGTCTCATTATAAATACCCTCATATGCGCCATAATTTCCTGTATAGATTCGCGAAGGATTCATCCCCAGAAATCGCATGAGTTTTTGACCTTCTCTTCCTGGAACAAACGCTGCGTCAAAATACCTCTGCAGAAATATACGAAACCATAATGCACCAACCCACTGGCGCAAATCTCCTCGGTACCGATTATCAACAACTGCAACAATTTTTGCATCATTTCTTTGTCTTATAAATGCATCATATTTTCTCCAACTTTTATATCTCCAGCCAGTATGTACAATAAAATTTCTGTCCTCAAATTCATTTCTTCGCATCCAGATATCGTTAGGATCATCGAGCCAGACGATTTTTTTTCCAAGCATCTTTTCAAGACCCACAAAAGGAACCCGTGGTCGTGTTGCCACAATCACCATTTCGTTACCATACTTCTCCACTACTCCCTTGAGCAAAAGGCCACAAACAGGGAACCCTTCCCAGAATATTATTGGCTTTATTGTTGCATGGGACATAGACACATATCTTACTGATCCTTTGTAATCTGTATCGCAGCTTGAGTATTAGAGAATGCAATATATTCGTACGAATCATTATCCAACACCTCTTCCAATGCCCTATACTCACCTGCTTTCCAGCCAGGATATCCTATCAACTCATCAAAGACAATGACTGTTCCTTTCTTAAGGAATGGCTTTGCACTCGCTAAAATTGTCTTCGCTGGCGTATACGTATCAGTATCGATATGGAGAAAACTTATAAAACTTTGCTGTTCCTCTAACAACTTTGGAAGAGTATCGGTCACCCAGCCCTGAACAAGATGAACATTCGACTCGACAAGAGGCATCCTTCCTTTTAAATCGAATGCCCCTTTTGGCTTATGATGCCCAACCCAGTCTTCTTCTGTTCCCGCAAAACTATCAAACCCGTAAAAATCTACATCGGTTTTTATCTTTGCCATGAAATTAATGGAGTCACCACGAAATACACCGCACTCAAGAAAAAGACCTTTACTGATCAAGACTTTGTCAAGTGCAAACTTCCAGAGATCTTTTTTATAAAAAAATAACAACGCCTCCTTTGCGTGAGCTTCAATGAAGTCGGCGGATTCTTCAGCAGCTCTCAACCAGATGATTCGGATAGGTGACGGTGTCAATGCTTGATATTTTTTCATTACATACCATAGTAATTTTTCTATTCTTTTTTTTATTTTATCCTTAAACATACGTAAAAAATATTTTATTTTATTGCCCATTTTCCTACAGCAACGTTCCTCAGAGCATCTAAAATTCTAGTGAAAAAACTGAAATTAAACTGAAATCCAGGCTTGCTCATCTCAATCTCAAGCTTGGCGGGTAGCTGTAACAGACGTAAGATAGTCGATCTGCCAATCTTTCTGCCATCTACACGATAGTCACCGTTTCGACGTAGCTCATATCCAGGAAGCGCATCTTTATACGTAGCCAGGTAATTGCCCCAGATGACCGCACCCTCCTGTGGCCTCGGATCAATCCCTTGTATGATAACTCTTCCTGCCTCTTCACCCGTATGCACCTTGTGTGCAACATTCATATGGCTCCACGTAGTATCTCCTATGAGCACTACGGGCTTCCCCGCATAACAAGCCTCAACACCGATTGTCGATGCAAATGTCACCGTCACATCTGCGCGCTGCATAAGTGCATACGTATCCTTCTTTGAAAAAGGATCCTCTACAACAACATGCGGGTAGGTGCCCGCAATCTGTAGGTAGCGTTCGCGAGTCCCTTCTGCCGTATTTGCCTGATTTGGATGCATCTTCACAACTATCAAGTACTCCTCCTCAGGTAAGGTTTGGGCAAGTGCCTCTATTTCGTCAACCTGGCTCTCTGGAACATATCCGTCCCATTCCTTGCCAATAAATTTGTACTCATCTTCTGTTGAAGGATACACGGCAATAACATGCTTTGTGGTCTGAAGTACCGCTTCAGGGAGTTCACCATGCGTCTGTTCTTTTGTATAAATGGGGTCACCTGTATTTTCGTTTTTAACTTTTTTTTCAAAGAACGTCTCTGCATTTTCACGAGCATGTTCCTTATCAGCAGCATATGCTGCAAAGGCCTTTTTTGTATTTCCTTCTATCGAATGTACTAACTCGTTGACAAATACAACCTCGTGTATTGTTTTTTTAACATCATATACACCAAAACCAATTTGCATCGTACGCGCTGCTTCGAGTGCGGGCTTCACGCAGCCAAAACGACCATTGAACATAAAGAGGAAATCGTAAGATTCTTGTATTATCTCCTTGCAAAAATAATTGTAGAGATATTTTGCACTCAAAAGCATTTCATCGTATACGCGTATCCATCGTCTATTAAGCTGTGCTTTGCTTTGCGCTTTCGTTGCCGATGCAAGCGAAGACATGACTCCCAGCTCAAGCGTGGTTGCGACAGCCTCCGGTACGATATCGGTTTCTGTTTCTAGATCAACATATTTAATACGTACCGGTAGGTCACGTAGTGCATCCCGAGCACGGAATGCTGAAAACCATCGTATCGACAGGCGGTTAAAAGGATTCTCGATAGAGGACCGAAATGAACCATTGAGCAGGTAGACGGTGACTTTGTTTCCTCTACTGAGTAGGTCACGAACAAGAGCTGCGTGAAGCTCTATTGGTGGTGACATCGAAGCCATGTTGAAATACACCGCGACAGCGCGGTTGGTAATATCGTCTTTCGAGTATATCTCTGTTGGTGCAAGGTGTTCTTTCTTCATACCGGCTAGAGTGCGCCTTGTATTATACTTGATAATCTAAGGGCATCCTCACGTAAGATTTCCGCTCGCGCAGCATATTCATTTCGTAATATATCTCCTTGTTCGAGAATGGCTTTTGCCTGAGTAATAATTACTGGTGATTCCTCCCAAAGATCGGTTGGATCAATAGGTCTCGGCATTAAACCCTTAAAAAGATTAGCGAGACCGTGGATTTTATGTGACGAGGTATCCATTGGAATAACTGGACATCCGACTTTTGTTGCAAAGATGAGATGATGATACCTTCCAGAAAAAAGAAACTTGGCCCTCTTGAGTATGCCCATTACATCGTCATAATTGTATGAGGGTCCGACAAATGTCGCGCCTGTGATTTGTGCCACTTCTTGTAAGACCTGGTCTTCGGTATCTTTTGCCAGAAGTACCACATGAGGTACGATTTTTTTAAGCTCCGTGATCACATGTACGATCGAGGAGTGCTCGAGAGAGCGATAGTGATCCATGGGGAGCATGCTGAGACTAAAAACAAAGAAATCTTTAGGAAGAAATTCCATGCTGGAAAGACCACTCTCGTTGGCGTGAGGAAGGGCAAAAACGGAATCAGGAAACATCTGTACCTTCTTTGTAAGCTGAGAATAGCGTGCGCTCAATCCAACTTGTGACACCGTCTCTCGAACTGCAACAACATCGATTGAAGAGAAGGTCTTCTTGATTATGGCAGGTAATACTGCATCAACGCTCGTAAGTGTTACGCTACCGTTTACAAACATCGCTTTTTTACCAAGTTTAGTCTTTGCAAACCAGAGCATAAAGAGACCTTTCATGGCACCAATATTGTCTCTGTACGTGCTCCCTTCTGCATTGAACACTACCGCATCAACTTCCCCTGCACGCTGTAGAAATATCTGTGCACCTCCCCCCCCTTTACCCTGTAGCCACAATTCCGCCACTGCTTCAAATTCGTCTGCAATACGTGGCAACACATGAAATGGGGGAAGAAACTTTTTCGCAAGCCTACTGTCATCCGTAAAAAGTCGCCGACCAAGTATCGTTGGGTCGAATGTGTACCGCTGATGCATGTACGCATGACTGAGCCCAATGCATTCAACTCCCTGATTCTGTTCTGAGATGATTAGGTTGAGACCATCAATACATGCCTTAATACCCCAGTTTTGGTACTGGCTACCGTCATTGAGTATGAGAATTTTTTTGTTCATATATGCTGTTATGTCTATGTTATCCCATGCAACTCCGCAACAGTTTTGACGTACCGAGACCTTTCACAATAGTAATCCACTGCCACAAAATGAACGGCCTCTTATCGTCGTCAGATCATGAAGAAGGAAAGGTAACCTCATCGACACCGCGCGCATCGATAATCATCTCCGCGACTTCACGAATAGCGCCCGCACCACCAACACGTTTAGTGACATGGTCGGCTATTGCGAGAACACTGCGTGTTGCATTCGCCGGAGCAATAACCATACCAGACGCCTCCTTCACCTTGCGCATGGCAGCAAGATCATTAACATCGTCCCCCATGTAGAGACACTGGGACCATTGCAAACCATGCTTCGTGAGCCACCTTTCGACTGCGTCAATCTTGCTTTGTCCAGACACCCGTTCACAAAACTCAATTTCGCTCCACTGACCATCCTTTACAGAGGGCAGTTCATTGAATTTGCGCACATGACTCGCAAGTAACTCTCCTTCTCCACTCACAAAAAGAATCCTGAGACCTATCGCGCGCATGAAAGATAGTCCCTGTCCGTCATGAAAATGGCGACGCTTTGAAATCAGTATCCGGTCGGCATCAACTGTACGTGTCTCAAACCCATCATAGAACGTACCGTCTGCATCGAGCAAGATAGCCGCACATGTATCTCTTAGAAATTTCTCCATGCCAATTCACTCAAAATAAAGTTTGGTAAACGTTCTAGTATGACTACTTGGCGACCTTCTTCTTTTTTAATCGTTTCAATTTCTTACGTTGCGGTTCTTCGACCATCGATATCTCTTTATCTTTATGAGCAAGCGCTTGATGCACGTTATGTATATCGCGCACAAGCTTGCGTAATCCAGCAGGTTCAAGGCTCGCCGCATGGTCAGTTCCTTTCCACGTACGATCAAGCGTAAAATGTCGTTCGATATATTCAGCCCCGAGCGTCATGGCAGCCACGTCTGCTGCAATGCCGAGGTGATGCCCTGAAAAACCGATGGCCTTTACCACATCACCGTATGCCTCATTTAAGCGTACGATTTCCAGCAAATACACTTCCTCAAACGGTACTGGGTATCCAGACGTGCAGCTATACAACACAGTTCGCTCTGCAATGCCTTTGTTTTTCAAGAAATCAATGAGTTCGCGTTCTTCTTCCCTGGTCGTCATACCGAGCGACACATGAATCTCACCGTCATACGTTTCTGCAAGATGCTCGAGAAGCTCATAGTCTGTATTGCAAGCTGAGGGAATTTTCAGCATCGCTGGTTTAAGCGGGACAATATCCTTTGCAGAACCTGTGTCCCATACTGACGTTGAGTACTCGATACCAATAGAGTCACAATAGTCTTTCAACTCCTGATGTTGCTCAGTGGTAAATTCCAGAAATTCGCGATGAGCGCCATACGTATCTCCGTAGGCATTCTCGGGGTTTGGATGGGGAGAGTTATATTCCTCCTCTGTCAGAAGCTCTCGTGGATTTCGTTTCTGAAATTTCACCACATCAGCGCCACAGAAATCTTTTGCTTCCTTGATGAGTTGCTTAGCAATCACCATGTCACCTTTATGGTTACATCCGATCTCAGCAATAATAATTGGCCTGTTTTTCATATATAAAAGATAAAAGTAATACGCATCATAAACGCCAGTACAAAAAAAGCAAGCAATGGTGTACATACTGAAACAAATCGAGGCCAGGAAACGTTGCACGTTTCCTGGCCTTCACTGCGTTCTTGTTCGCACACTAGCGCTACCCCGATCTCAAACGAACAGTGTCTCCACACCGAGCATCTCGCAGACACCTCGGTACTCCGTCCGGAATTCGTCGACATCCGTCTGCAGAAGTTTGTTGTGGTTGTCCACGAACGCATTTCGGAGCTCAATGACTTGCGGGTCATCCTTACTCCAGTTGGAAAGCGGGGCGAGGTATGAGAGGCCGAGCAGCCCCGACATCGCCAAGTTCCGATCACTCGGGAAGTGCTCAAGGGATTCGGACATACTCTTCGCGGCGGCGGCGTGGTCGCCGTTAAGGAATTTGTACTGCCCAATGTAGTAGAGCAACATCCCTATCGCCCGAGGACGAAACGAATCATCCTCGTTAAGATCCTCGAGAAGTCTATTGTATTCCTCGAGAAAATCGCTGAGCTCGTCGTCGTTTTCATAAAGCCGTAGCTTCATGTCAATGATTGTCTCGATGAAGTAGAGCTGTTTGTCGACAGGAAACTCCCCATACCCGTCGAGTGCGAAGATCTTCCGTTGCACAAAGAGTGCGGCGGCAGCGATCGGTTGCCCCTGTTCGGGCAGCTGCTTCAGATAGCACTGCCCGATTGCCTGCAAGTATAAGGCAATTGCCATCGGCTGACATACCGATGATATTGCAACCGCGTGGAGACCTTTGAGAGCCTCTATAGGCCTGCCATCGCGACGAACGAGATCGTAGCGGTATGTCTTGACACGTACTTGTGCCTCGACGTTCTGGATGTAGTCAGGGTGAAGTGGCACAATCTTGAGCACCACCTCTTTCTTTTCGTCGAACCTCCCGTTCGCGGCGAGTTCATCGGCGAGCGCAAACAGCTCGACGAGACTAAGCCCGTTGGGGGCAAGCCTCGCAGCCTCCAACCTCTCAAATGCATCCATTTCACTCTCCTGTTGCCAGGCCAATAGGTATACCCTATTTCTATTTCCCGGAAAATTTTAACCCACAAATAGATTTTTGTCAATTTATGGAACCTCCCTGTTTTTGACGTTGTTCGATGACTATTTCTGCATACTTCAAATCATTCTCGTAATCGATATCAATATCACGCCACTCCTCAAAGAATAGCGGTAGTATCTGGGAACCGCTCATTGAATTCATGTCAAGAATCACTGTTGGGCGGACTATGTCAACATAGCCTGAGTGGCGCCACACTTTTGGCAATATCTGTCGAGGCATATTATAGGGTTCAGCATAGGTTTCAAACACGCCTGGGTATGCTCCCGTAAGCAGTGGCTTGAGCATAGTTTCACCCTCATCTAGTTTGTACATTTTAAATGGAGTATGAAGTGGTTCGCAGACAGACCGTACTGAATGCGCCTCTGGAGTATCGATGAGTAGCTGAACTCCTTTATCAATATCATCTGCGGATTTGAGCGGAGTCGTTGGTCTAAGATGGACGACTGCATCAGGGAAGTACCCTTCCTTCTCTTCCAGTTTCCGAAGAGCATGCTGAAACACTGGTAGGTCTGGCGTACCATCTTCAGCAAGCTCTTTCGGACGCATAAACGGCACCTCTACGCCATGTTCGCGAGCAATTGCAGCAATTGCTTCGTCATCCGTTGAAATGATGAGCCGTGTGATATGTTTCGATTTCTTCGCAGCATCAATGGTGTACCAAATAAGCGGTTTGCCCGCACAAAGTGCGATATTCTTTTTAGGAATACCTTTCGAACCTCCACGAGCAACGATGACACCAAGTACTTCCATACGCTATTGAGTAACAATAAGTTGTTTTAATTTTGACAGCGGTTTGAAGAGAAATACCCAATATGGCACTCGCATGCCATTCAGACTCCACGACTGCAACACTTCTTTGTTCCCTTTTAAAATATTCTTAAGCGACTTATTACTATTGCCACCCAGACGCATCCGCACCATCACTTTAGGTATATACACAGAGCACACGTGCTCTTTCTCCAGAAACCGGAGCATAATCTCATAATCTGCAGAGACAGGAAGTGTAAGATTAAACACACCGTATTTGTCATACACTTCTTTTTTCACAAAAAATGTCGGGTGCGCCGGATGCCACCCTGTCTTAAACAAACCCTTAGTATAAACCCGTGACTTCCAGACACGTTTTACTTTCTCTATATCTTCCTGTTCTACATAATACAGGTCCCCATATGCACAACCCGCGTCTGGATTTTCGTTGAATGCATTTGCTACAGTGGCTAGAACTTCGGAGTCTGCATACAAATCATCACAGTTCAAAAGAGCGACAACATCTCCTGTTGCGTTTTGTATTCCTTTATTCATCGCATCGAAGATTCCTTTATCTGGTTCGCTAATAACTTTCTGAATACGATTACCGTACGAACGCACAATGTCCATCGTGGCATCTTGAGAAGCACCGTCGACAACAATATATTCAATATCTGTATGTGTCTGTGAAACGACCGACTCAATGCAGTCGCGAATGGTACGTTCCCCGTTGTATACAACTGTTATTACTGATATTTTCATTTGGAATCTAGAGTACAGAATTTATATAATCAGGAAGTGAGTAGCGAGGTTTCCAGCCAAGCTCCAATCGAGTGCGTCTAGTATCAAAATTTGACGACTCTCGATTGCCAGAACGTTCGGGCGACTTTTCAATCACACCGCCAAACATCTCCGCAACTTCGATAATTGAGTACGCATCAGGATGACCAATGCCATAACCGTCTCCACTGCCTTTCTCCCCTATAAGGACAAGTGCCTCCACAATATCATATACGTGCGTGAAGTTGCGCTTCTGTGTACCAGGCGACCTCACAGGAAGCGGTAAGTTCCGCCTCATTTTATCGGCAAAGATACCGATAACTGTACCTGACTGTTCATCAATACGCTCACGTGGACCATACACATTATAAAAGTACGTAATTGCGTAGCTTAAATTAAACCACTCCCCATAATTATATACCCACTCCGTATTCATCGCCTTAGTCCAAGCATACGGGCTTTGTTCCCTCCCAATACCAGGATGTGCATATTTCGTTGACGAACCTGCATAGATAATTCTCACACCCCTTTTTCGACAAAATTCAAAGACTTCTTTTGAACCTACAACATTACTTTCGAGCAGTTTTTCAATATCCCCAAAACTCTGCTCAACTCGTGCATATTCACCAAGATGAAAAACCAAATCGGGTACTTCTGACACAAGCATGGCAATGTCCTTCGTATGCCCCCTCCGATATTCAACCCCTGGAATATGGTTATCCTCTACACCTGTTGAATAATCATCTAGTGACACAACCGAGTATCCATCACGAAATAACCTTTCACACAAATGTGAACCTATAAAGCCAGCGCCTCCAGTGACGAGCACTAGTTTTTTCCTATTTTTTACCATAGTATTCTTATAACTAACTTCATAGTCGATTAGTCTTGTGTGCTTTTCCGTATAAACACTCCTACAGTTCCCAGTAATAATATCCCAATCAGTCCAAGATACGCGAAATTATCGGACACCACCAGTTTTTCTGACTGCACTGTATCAACCATCATATTCTGCGCTTCCGACTTAAGGACCATCGGTTTTTCCGGAACCTCAAAATCTAATGTCCGAGAAGTACTTGTTCCCAATACCTGTACTCTAGATTCGGATACAGAGACCGGCTCTGCCGATACGAAGCTGTTGTCGTCTGTGACCATATACGGATTATGTAAAGCTACAATAATCCCTGCCGGATCTGTAAGACTTACTACTTGTCGTATCCCGCGCTCTATCTTTTCACGTGGGATAGTAAGTGTTGCACCCGCAAGTAAGATGGTGTGCTCAGGAAAAATAAAATTAGAAATCCCTACGAGTTGAAATCCACTAATGTCAATCTCGTACTTCGCATCATTATTGACCTGTATATCATTATTCGAAGCACGTGTGATTGAAAACGTACTCGGTAATACCACAAGTTCACGCCGCGCAAGCACTGTCTGTTTTGCATAATGGCTCTCCACCATTATCACGTAGTTTCCAGGATATGCATAGGTATGTATTGGAGTCTTTTCTTCTGATGCTTCCCCGTCCCCAAACGTCCACAAATATCGAATGAGTCTATCCTGACTACCTGAAGGAGACACGTCAAAATCAACTGGCTGATTTACATATGCTTGCTTCGGCCCATGGATAGTGAGCGATTTGACCAACTCAATTTTATCGTCATCACTACTGGTGCCCAAACTCTTACTGACAGTTACAGTCTCTGTGTTCGGGGAGGAGTCTGGATTTTCTACTTTGACAGTCGAACTCTCTTCCATATTAACACCACCAGGAGTAGCTCCCGCCGTCACCCAGCCAGCATTTGTACGTTGAGATGTCTCCTTCGTCGTATTATCACCTCCAATATTTTCCCAATTTTCACCTCCTGCAATTTGATCCTCAATAGAATTGTCCGCGTGTCGGAGTGTCAACGTTTCTCCCGTATTAGAGAGTGCGCCAGTATAAATCAAGAAAGCACTCCCTGGCGCAGAAGAATCATCGGTGCGTTCTAGAACCGCGTACGACCCCGCAAGTGCAGTCCCAGAAAGTATCACTTCAACACCCCCACTTCCAGTCAACACCCACCCACTGAGGTCAACGTCTGAAGTGCTATTGTTGTACAGTTCAATCCATTCGTCATTAGCTGAACTTGCGGTTCCCATCCAAGCAATTTCATTGATAAGTACTGCAGCATGAGTGACGGTAGGCACAAGTACCACAGAAGTACAGAGTGCTACTATAACCCGTCGCATACACTTATCTAAGTGGTGGCTTATCGCTCGTAGTAACCCTCATCATTCGTTCAAGTTCATTTGCTGACAAAGTATCCGGAACTGTTCCACTCTCTTTTTTTACAGACTCACCAATCAATGCATCATCCGCTTTGATAGGTGCGGTACGGTCCACTGACTTCGACGAATTTTTTGTACCAGACTCAGCAGGCTCTTTTTTGGGAAGCACATTCGCCAGAGCTTTTTGTAGCTCTGTCCGAGATTGGGCTGATTTTTCAGCCTTACCGGCATCTGCGTGTGCCGCCTGTTTCTTTTCACCATGTCTCTCTTCTGTTCTACTACGTGACGTATCGGGTTTCTCGGAATCAACAATCGAGCGCAATGTAGCCCTAAGATCGTCCAAGTTTTTCTCTTTTGATGGACGGGGTGCCTGCTCTCTGCGCTGAGTTGGTTTTCTACCCTTATCTTCTGTTATACTCACTGGTTTTCTCTCTTCCCTCGAAGGTGTGCGTGTAGCGCTTCTTGTAGCTTCAGTTCGCGCCCGTTCTACGGGTTTCGGTTTCTCTTCTTTTTTTTCTGTACGTCGCACTGATGCCTCAGCTTTCACAGGTTCATGAAAAGCAATGACCGCCGCCTCGACAACATCGCGCTGTTTTGCAAACTGATGTCTACTCGAAGCAATCACCATCTCCCTATATGAAATCCGTGGCGCTTCAATCGGCGGAAGTGTGACCGCAGAAAATGGCTGAGAACCAATACCGTCAATCATCAGTGTGAGATACACTTGCGCAAAACCAAGATTCACAATGTCCGTTGCAAGAAACCGTGGGGAGAAAACGGTTTCCAATACTTCTGCATCAAAAGGACCGACACGAAACGACACAAGCGTACCGACGTTCCCGAACACCGCGTCTCGCACTTCTTCCTCCATCTGTTCGATGTACTGATGAGCAATGGTGAGATTCAGCTTATACTTCCGGGCTTCAGAAAGAATGTTTGCAAAGGTAGAGTTTGCGAATGACTGAAATTCATCAACATAGAAATAAAAATTTGGAGCCTCCTGCATCTGGAGTTGTGGCAAATCTGCACGACTCATAGCAGCTAGATAGATGCGTGTTGTGAGCATGGAGCCAAGCAGGTTTGCATTTGTCTCACCAATAAGACCTTTTGAAAGATTCATAATGATGATCTTCTTCTCATCCATTATCTTTCGAAGATCGAAACTTGATTTCGGTTGGCCGATGATATTGCGAATAACTGGGTTTGCGGTAAATTGTCCGACTTTGTTTTTAATCGCATCTCCTGCTTCCTGCATGTACCGTTCGTTGTACTTCAAAAATTCGTCCACCCAGAAAGACTTCACCGCAGGATCAGTGATGTTATCAATCACTTTCTTTCGATATTCTTTATCTGAAAGCATTCTATTTACACCAAGAAGCGTCGAATCAGGATATTCCAAAAGAGCAAGTAATGTGTTGGAGAGAATGTATTCCATTCGAGCCGACCATGCATCGAGCCATATCTTTTTGAACACCGACATAAGGCCCGACACAACCAAGTGTCGTTTATCGGCACCCACATCCTCCATCACGTTAAATGAAACAGGATTGTCTGTATCAAACGGTGCAAAGTAGAGCACGTCTTTGACACGATGTTCAGGGATAAAATCCAATAGCTTTTCAGCAGTTGAGCCGTGTGGGTCGATAAACGCAAGGCCCTCTCCATTTTGAATATCTTGCACAGCCATATTCTCGAGCATGGTGGACTTCCCCATACCTGTTTTCCCAATGACATAGACGTGACGCTGACGGTCTTTCGCTTTGATACCAAAAGGCGTCCGCTGTCCACGCGCATCAGTCTCAGCAAAAAGTGTCACCTTGTCAGGATTGTAGGGCATATGTGGAGTTCATTATAGCAAACCATTCACCTCTGTAATCAGAATACCGAGGTAATATTTATAACTTCAACCCTTATAGGTACTGCTTCTTTTGTGTTTGTCTCACCACTCTCTGTGATATACCCGCTCTGCATGGTACCTGCTTTAAAAATAAATAACCGCACATGCGTACTGTCAACCCATTCTGCTACCGGAAGGAAACTCGGAAGCTCACTGTAAAGAATGCAAGCATTACGGATATTGTACCAGAGGAGTCTATCTCTCCTGCTCGAGAAAGGTGCCTTTCTGAGAAAGTGTACAGTTAACTGTACACTTATAAAAACAACCTTCCACATGAAAAACCGTGTGGTTTTCCACGCTGAGATTATTCGGCTGGTTTCAAAGCTTCCCGAGTATAAATATTCGACGGAGCCCATATCATCCACGAATTTACTCCCGCATCATAGCTCGCCTGTATTTCTGCGCGCACATCGGTCGCATCGTAATCACCACCATAGTCAAAATCCTGTATCCAGGTGCGTAGCTTATCTGCAGTATAAATGGGTTTTGAATAGAGTGCTGGAGTAGACGTCCCAATACGCTCGTGAAGAAAGCCCTCAACAGGAGTTGTCGACGCGGTCATACGAGCGGCACCACTCGCCATTGCATAATTGACTACTTTGTATGGATAATCATTTGGATTGCCGAGACCTAAGAAACTCTTTGGATAGTGTGACGGGTAGACCATCGGAGCCACAAAGTCAAAATATGGTGCTGCGCGTTCCTGCACTTGTCCAATAGAAAGATCGTCTGTGTTCGTCGTAGTCATACCAAAGAGATCCACCGAAGTGTACGGGGTACTTTCTTCTCGGCCAGTATCCTCGTGACGCACAGATTCAAAACGTGTTTCGTCATCGAGGTTTTCATTGAGGTACTTAAAAAATGCTTCAAGGTTCGCTTGCATATCCATACCGTACTCACCTGATTTACTGTGCACAAATGCGATATCTTGCATGTTTCCGTCAGAAGGATACCGCACATAATCAAAATTGAGCTCATCAAAACCGATGTCGTATGCATCAATCGCTAAATTAACAACATGATCCCAATAGTCTCGCGCTGCAACATCAATAAAAGAGAGTCCTTTGTTATCTTTCCAAACGGTCACGCCATCACTTTTTTTAACCGCCAAATCTGGATGAAGCGCCGTATAGAAAGGATCTTGAAAAACAGTAATACGTCCAATCACATAGATACCCTTCGCGTGCAATTCTGCCAAAAACACTTTCATGTCACTCGTACCACATTTCGCCGCAGTCCATGCAGGGCGCCACTCGTCAGAAATGGGCGGAAAGGAGATGGTACCTGAGTAGTCTTTAATATCAATGACTACAGCATTAAGCTCTGTTTCTTCGATTAAAGAGACCAGTCTCTCACGAAAGTTCTGCGTACCTGCAACACACGAGGTCATGTATATAGCTTTCACCGCCTCCGGAAGCGGTACATGGGTCACTACCTCACGCTCATCAGGCGCCATGATATCTTTGGCAGAATCAACAACCGTATTTACAAAATCATTGGTATATTCAACTTTAGAAAGTTGTGCCATGACAAAACCTCCCCCAAAGATACCTAGGGAGAAGACAGTACCAACAATATACAATCGGTTCATGTAACTGCGTCTTTATTTTCTCCATCTTCAAAGTCTGTATCAGAAAATATTTCAACCGATTCAGAAAAGACGTCCGATTCGTGTTCACCTCTCTCCTTTTCTATAGAACGAAAGAATGCAGAACGACGCAATACAAAACCCAGAATCATCAACATGACTCCTGAAGCTATGAAAAATATCTTTTTCCAGTCCTGTGGAATACCAAGGAAAGAGACAAGAAATACAAGGAAACCAAGGATGAAAACAAGCGATTCACGTGACATAATTCCTACAGTATACCCCACCTTACTTATTAGCCACAATCACCACGAATTCCCCCCGCTGATGATCTTTATGCTCCTCGAAATACGCCAAAACTTCTTGCGCACTACCCCGGACAACTTCTTCATGCATCTTTGTAATCTCACGCGCGACAATAACTTCTCTATCTTTCGAAAGGTTTGAGACTAATGATTCCAACGTCTTCATGATGCGATGTGTTGATTCAAAGAAAATGACTGGTATCTCTACTTCAGTAAGCTCAGCGAAGAATGTCTTTCTCCCTTTTTTCTGCGGAGCAAATCCAAGGAATGAAAATTGATTTCCTACGACCCCGGCAATAGAGAAAGCGGCGGTAACCGCTGACGGTCCAGGGATAGCGTCAATACACACACCCGCTTCGCGGGCGCGTGTTACAAGCAGTACTCCCGGATCACTCACTCCCGGTGTCCCGGCGTCAGAGACAAGTGCAATATGTTTTCCATCTTCAAGATCCCTCAACACCTCTTCATGCACTCTCTCTGAAGCATGCGCGTCATAGCGTTTCATCTTCGTATCAATCTCGTAATGCTTTAGAAGTTTACCTGTCACGCGTGTATCCTCACACAAAATATAATCTACTTCTTTCAGCGTACGAATAGCCCGAAGCGTGATGTCTTCAAGATTCCCTATTGGCGTTGCAACGATTGAGAGTGTCCCTTGCATGAGGTCGACATACTAACATTCAATACGTCTTGTGTAAAAAGTCTTAGGGGATGGTCTTTATCGCATTGCGAAGGTCTTCCAGTTCTTGCGATTCTAAACTTTCTGAAAAAAACCTGTAAGAACCTCGCATCGCATCTCCCTCTAACTCCGGGAACAACGGCTTCCAACCATGCCTATCATACATTCCATATGCCTCCCTAACATTATCATCATCAGATTCTATTATATCTTGCAAGACTCCAATTGCATTTCTCTCCCTCAAGAAATCATTTATATTCATGACAATGTCACGGCCTATCCCCTCACCCCGTTTCATAACATGAATAAAAAACGGAGAATAAAAATCTGCAGGTTTTGTATAGTGTCGCATCTGCACATCAGCGACATGTTCACCATTACGTTCAATAGTTAAGGCAAAGGAACTAAAAAGCACTCTTCCTTCCATTTTATTGAAATGTCCTTTAGCATCCACACGATAATCTAGATTTCTTTTCTCCACAGTACTTCATATTATACTCTTTATTCAAACTATTCTAATGTTCTTAAGAATTTGAGAACATCAATACCTCGCGGTGTCACACTGTGACGTACCATATTTCCATCCCCATGTTTCTCTACAAGCCCCGACAACGCGAGTCTCTGAATATGTACAGATGCTGTCTTGAAGTTTATATCAAGCTCCTCAGAGATACTGGCTACAGAAAGATTTGGGTTCGCGGTGAGAAGTCCCAAAATCTCAATCCTCCGATGATTTGAAAACCCACGGACGATGCGTTCCAGTGTATGGAAAGTGCGTCTTTCTGACTGTCTATTTTTCTTTTGGACCTTTTGCTTTGCTTTTTTGTGGTGAAGTAATTGCCCCATATATCTATTCTACTATTCTTAAGAATAGTAGAATTATACAGAACAGGTCTCTATCTAGTCAACTCTGTGGCTACGTTAGTAATATCTCCCGCACCCATGACGAGTACAACATCATGTTCGGTAGCAACCACTCGGACCCGGGTTGGAATGTCTCTTAAATCTTCCATATATTCGGCTTGTTTGTGTGTCTTTGCAATTTCCTCATAAAGTCTCTTTGTCGAGTCATGAGAACCCCCCACCTCACGCGCTACGTACGCCGGTGTCAAAATAAGTCTATCCGCTTTCCCAAGCTCTCGTACAAAATCATCAAAGAGTTTCTCCGTCCGTGAATCAAGGTGGGGCTGATACACCAGAGTGATTTTTTTATCGGGGAACATTTCCCGTACGCCCTGCATCGTCACGCGAATTTCGGTCGGATGGTGCCCGTAGTCGTCGTATACCTTCGCTCCATTGACCTCACCCTTGTATTCAAACCGTCGCCATGTGCCAGTAAATTTCTCTAACGCCATCCTAACTTTCAACGGGTCTATACCTTCGTTTACAGCGACGGCGGTCGCTGCTGCTGCATTCATATGGTTATGCATACCGGGGACCTTGAGGTCGAGAAGTGGGTCCAAAAACTTACTGTAATCAATTACGGTACACGGAAGTCCCGCAACGACAGGACTGATGTTCTCGTCAGAAAGATTGGCAATTACCGCCCCGTTTTCCGGCACTTTTTCTGCAAGCTCACGAAATGCACTCTGCACATCCTCAAGGCTTTTGTAGTAGTCAACGTGTTCGAGCTCAATGTTAGTAATGACAAGCACTGTCGGTTCAAGGCTGAGAAAGTCCCGCTTATATTCACACGCCTCCACAATCGCATACTGACTCTTCCCTGCGCGGAAATTACTCTGCGTCTTGCTTCGAAGTGAACCGATGATGGCAGTTGGATCTTTCCCCACTGCCTCAAAAATATCGGTCAACATTGCAGTCGTCGTTGTTTTTCCGTGACTCCCTGCAATCGCAATCAGATAATATGGGTTGACGATCGAGCCCAACGCTTCAAAATAGTTCATCATCGGTACACCGAGTTCTTTTGCAACCACCATCTCCGGATGATCTTTTTGCATTGCTTCGGTGTACACCACCATCTCTATCCTGTCGGTAATATTTTCTGCGCCTTGTGGAGAAGAAAAAATTACTCCTTCTTTTTCCAGAGCATCTGTAATAGCCGACGGTGCTCTATCAGACCCACTCACTTGCTTTCCTTCATGCAAAAACAGGCGCGCCAATGCCGACATACCAATACCACCAATGCCAATGAAATGGACCTGCTGTACCTTAGTTGAATTCATAGTTGGTGCAAGATTTGACCTTTTACTTCATGCGCAAATCTTTCTGCTTGTCCATGAGTAAGGAATTGTATTACTACTTCAGTGCCATATAAAAATTTTGGCCAACGCTTAATGGTCAGCTGAACCTCATTCTCTTTCTTTATGGAAACATCTACTATGTGTTTTCTTGAAAGTCTCACAGCACCATCAATTCCTTTTGAATTGATTCCAAGAAAAGTGACCGGATTGCGAGAATCGTACCGTGCACCCATACCTGAATAATTCTTGTTTATACCCCCCTTTAAAATCGAGACGTCTTTATAAAAAGAGCTTTCATTTTTTACTAATGTAGTCCTAGTACTGTTCCTCGAAATACTCACAAGCAAAACAAACCACATTGTGAAGATTATCCCTCCCACTACGTAAAGTAACGTTAGGGAAATATTCGATGTCATAGCCATAAAAACCATAGCCACAAGAATGATTGTTAGACTAATAAATACAGAGATTTTCATATTTCATTTTGATTAATTAACTTATTCATGGAAACTACGAATTGATCGCTCCTTTCATACTCATTTTTGAACATTCCGAAAGAAGCAAACGCAGGGGAAAAGAGAATGGTACCCCCGCACTCAGCTGCGCCGAGTGCGGACTTAACCGCCGCCTCCATCGAATTAGCACTATCATATATGATAGTGTCTTCGAGAAGTTCCCGAAAGTGATCAGTTCCCGTACCAGGAAGTAGTACGACCTTTTTGCAGTACTTCGGAATCTCTGCAAGTAATTCGCTCATATCTATTCCCTTGTCAGCACCGCCCATAATAAGAACTATGTTTTGGCTCCCTTGCTTGCCCACTGCGCGGAGTGCGGCGAGAGTTGCAGCTGGTGTCGTCGCATTGTTATCGTTGTATACTTTGACACCATCCACTTCTCGTAAGAATTCCAGCCGACCGGGTAGCGCACGGAACGTGGCAAGACCTTCAAGAATCGCTTCTTCATCAAGACTTGTGGCTTTTAATGCCTCAAAGGCAAGTGCTGCGTTCAGCCGATTATGCTCTCCTGGCACTTGGATATCAAGGCCTTCTGGAAGCACTGAACTATCTGCAAGCACAACTTCTTGCCCAAGAGTAATGCGCTTGCCTGCTGCAAATTTCTTCGCCCATTCAAACACCTCTGCAGTAGCGATGAACACGTCACTCTCTTCCTGGTTGAGAAAAATATTTGCCTTATCAGCAAAGTACGCGTCCATGTCATTGTGGTAATAGTTCATATGGTCTTCCATAAAGGTCGTAAAGACCGCAATATGTGGACTAATTTTTTCCCACCCAAATCCCTGCAACTGCCATGAGTCGAGCTCCATGACTGCAACTGAGTCATCGTGAACATCTTTCAGTAGTTGTAAATTAGAAACACCGCGCACATTGCCTCCAAGTAATACGGGGGCACCTGCAGTCGCGTAAGTCAACGTATGATGAATCATACCGGTCACCGTCGACTTACCGCGCGTCCCAGTCACTCCGATAATCGGAATGCCTGAGAGTTTTGCAAAGAGCGCCGCGCTCTGCGTGATTTGTACTCCGGACTCGTGTGCATGTGCTACGTACGGTGAATCCATCGGCACGCCTGCCGCCACAAGCACCATATCTCTGTTTTCAAAATCCTCCATGCGATGCTCGCCGAAAACAAATTTAAGGTTGGAAAAACCTTTCAATCGATTGAAAGAGTCAGCGAGTTGTTCTTTGTCCTTCAGATCCGTCACCGTCACCTCAGCTCCACATTCCGCCAAAAACGCCGTGTCACCAATACCACGCCCAAGCAAACCGAGCCCCATGACGGTTATCTTTTTATCTTTGAAGTGATCTTTAAAATCCATAATAAATTACTTCTACGATAGCACAAAATAGGAAAAGGGCCGGCACAGTATGCCGACCCTTCATCTCGTTGAAAGTAGCCAGGTAGTCCCCGTCTACTGTTTATCCGGCAGCACCTCGGCCGCCATCAACCCCTTCGGCCCGTCGCCGTAGCGCACCAGCACCGACTGCCCGGGCCGCAGCTCGGCAAGACCGAATTGCCGCAGCGTCTCCATGTGGACGAAGATGTCCTCAGTGTCTTCGCCACGGGTCAGGAAGCCGTAACCCTTGACCCGGTTGAACCATTTCACCATCACCCGCTCGAGGTCACTGGTCGGCGCCACCATGGCATGAGTGCATTCCGGCGTCGACTGCAGCAGATTCACCGCCGTCGACTCGTCCATCTCAAGGACGCGGTATGCCTGCATCCCCTTCTCGCGCCGAATCGCCTCACAGATGATGAGTGCACCTTCGCGTGCCGTCTGGAATCCACCCTGAGTGAGGCAACTGACGTGCAACAACACGTCAGCCTGACCGGGTTCTACGCCGTCAGGGACAATAAAGCCGTACCCCTTCAACACATCGAACCATTTGATCACGCCGATGATCTCGACGAGGTCATCAGGGGTCTCCGCCGCGACTGCCACGGTATTGCCGTTCAACATGTCCAACATGAGACATACTCCCACCAAAGTACTGCACTCGAGACTAGGGCCACCCCCTAGCCTTACAAATGCACAATACAACACTTTGTTCTAGAATAAAAGGTACTCTTTTCTTTATAAAACTTTGGTATGATATCATGTGATATCATACTGTTTGATTTTACTTGAGATATTTTTTGTTTTTTAACTTCTCGGGCATGTATGACTCAGTATCGTACTTTTCATACCCCTTTCCATACCCAATTTCCTTCATCAGTTTTGTCGGCGCATTGCGTATATGCATCGGGATAGGCAGGTTACCATATTTCTTCACATCTCCCTGCGCGCTTCGCAGTGCATCGTGCGCACTTCTATCTTTCTTTGCCTTTGCAAGGTACGCCACGCCGTGCGCAAGATTGATCGCACACTCCGGATACCCGATAACTTCACACGCTTTAAATACTTCATTTGCGACCACAAGAGCAGTCGGTTGCGCAAGGCCGATATCTTCAGAGGCAAAAATGACCATCCGCCGCGCGATAAAGAGCGGATCTTCACCACTCTCGACCATACGCGCGAGGTAGTAGATCGCCGCGTCGGGTTGACTAGCTCGCATGCTCTTAATAAACGCGGAGATGGTGTTGTAGTGCTCTTCGCCTTTCTTGTCGTAACGTAAGTGAGTCGACTGTAGTGTATCAGTCAGAGTCTGTACCGAGACTTTCTCATGGAGCTCTTTCGTTTGCTCAAGTAGCGTCAGCATCTGCCGTGCATCACCATTTGCCATATTAATGAGCCATTCACCAGCAGCCTCCGGTATTTTAATCTTAGTCTGTTTGAGAATAGTCTGCATCTCTGTTTCCGAAAGTTCCTTAAGTACAAAAACGCGTGAGCGTGAAAGGAGCGCCGAAATCACCTCAAAGGAAGGATTTTCGGTCGTCGCGCCAATAAGCGTGAGCTCGCCTGACTCGACGTACGGCAAGAGGAAATCCTGTTGTGCTTTATTAAAACGATGTATTTCGTCGAGAAACAATATTTTCGGTCGTTCGCTGGTGTCTATTTTTAGAATCTTACGGATGTCTTCTTTCCCGGCCGATACTGCCGATAGTTCAAAGAGCTTAGCGTCTAATGCCTTCGTGTAGATACGCGCGAGCGTCGTCTTCCCGACACCTGGAGGCCCCCAGAGAATAAAAGAAAACAGATGCTTTTTATTAAGCGCTTCGTAGATTGGCTTACCCTTTCCAACCAAATGCTTCTGTCCGACAAACTCTTTGAGATTTTTAGGCCGTATACGTGCTGCAAGCGGTTCCATCCCCCTAGTCTACTCTAAACGATACTTACTGTATAACCTACAATATCCTTCTCATACATGGAGGTATACTAGAAGAATCATGGCACGAAAGCTCGAAGACTTTAATATCTTTCCTTTTATCGCGTGGACACTGATAATTTGTTTTGCCGCGTTTACATTCTCACTCACTTCTCGACTAAGCGATTCTTCTGGACTCTCTGGAGACCTCCAAGAACACAAAGCTTCAATACAAAAATATCTACAGGGTAATCCGTAGTACAGATAGCCCATCCACATCCACTTCTTAATGAGCGCTCTAGGGTGAGAAAGCCTGGGAGGCTTTAGCAAGAAGTTGCCAGCTACGCTAGTGGCGACAACCTGGACAGCCGCTGTAAGCGGTCAGAAGAATGCTCTACCAAACCTCAAATCTCATAAATATCGATTTGTTTCTCCCTTCGGGAGAAGCCTGCCCTGTGGCAGACTTCTCAGCTCGCGCGCAATAAAGCCCAAAGTGCGCGCTCTAGGGTTTGAACCTAGGACCTTTCGAGTATCAGTCGAATGCTCTACCAACTGAGCTAAGCGCGCACTTTGGGCTTTATAAATCAAGAATCAGAGTCAACAGATACTACCAGAAATACATTGATTCTACAATTTACTTTTTGAATCATTTTTGGTACATGCATACGCGTCACTCACAGGGAGAGAGATATGGCACTGCAGGCCCTCCTCTTTTGTATTAAAAATAGCCCGCAGGACACTCTGACGAATAAAAACATCGTCGGGAGTGCAACCTGCGGGCCTCTGCCCAGTCTCCTTAGGTCCTTTTAGGAGAAAAAACTGGACAGATAAACGAGAGGAGCATTCCAAAACGGATCCGCAGATCCGGGTGCTCCAAATATAACTAAGATCAAATGTAAGACGTTGTAACCAACGTAGCTCATCAGCAGTGTTGCCAATAATGCTACCGGCCACCACCGAATCCTCAACATGCCGGATTTGGTGTAAACTTTTGACGTCGCATTCATACCCAATACTCCTTACTTTTTTGGGTAAAAATTACAACGCCTCCCAAGGGTCAAATCTGTGCCTGACTCCCTTCTTGTATTATAACATATTTTAATAATAGAGTCAATATGTAGAAAGTGCTCTATGTAAAGGTTCTTATGCGGTATGATTGGAGGTATGGATATACAGACATTCTTAGCCAAAATTTTAACATTCATCAATTCTGCAGTTATTCCGTTTTTACTCGCATTAGCATTCCTCTTCTTTCTTTGGAATGCAGCACGGTACTTCATCTTTGAGAGTGACTCGGAAGAAGGACGTACCAAAGCTTCTCGTCTCGCATTCTATGGTATTGGCGCATTTGTCTTTATCGTGAGCCTGTGGGGTATCGTAAACTTGCTTGTAGGAGGATTAGGTTTTAACAGAAATACACCTATTACACCAGACTACATCGACCAAAACCAAGGCGATCCTTGGGAAGGATTGCGTGATGACCCTAATATTCCGAATCCACGACCACGCCCAGAAGATACGTAATAAAAACAAAAAGACGCGCGAGTTTTACTCACGCGTCTTTTTGTTTTTATATAAGCAACACTTTCCTTCTTACATCAGCACAGAAAGCTTGTGCACTTTCTTTTGTCTTATCCTGGGCAGGTCTTTCCCTACAGTCTAGATACTTGCTCAAGGTTCAGTATCAAAGCCTTTTCTGTGCTCAATTGAGGCACAGAAGACCGACCAATCAGCAAATCACACGAATGTGTATGCGTTGTCCAATTGGAATTAATCCACGACCAGCTTCCGCTAGCCGTGCCTTGTTACGACTTAGTCCTTGTTATCGAATTTACCGTCGGCCCACGCGAGGTGGGACTTCGGGCACTTCCGACTCCCCTGACTTGACGGGCGGTGAGTACAAGGCTCGGGAACGTATTCACCGTGGCGTGCTGATCCACGATTACTAGCGATTCCGACTTCATGGGGTCGAGTTGCAGACCCCAATCCGAACTGAGGATAGTTTTATAAGGATTTGCTCCATCTTGCGATATTGCGTCCCGTTGTACTACCCATTGTATCACGAGTGCAGCCCGAGGCATCAAGGGACATGCTGACCTGGCGTCATCCTCACCTTCCTCTCCCGTGAGGGAGCAGTCTCGCCTGACACTTGTAACAGGCAACGAGGGTTGCGTTCGTTTCCCCACTTAAGGGAACAGCTCAAGCCACGA
>Ga0222664_1000166_pt1 | contig 51020 bp, 75 predicted proteins | sample AntAcemetagen604_FD_181147 | JGI IMG/M metagenome (GOLD analysis project Ga0222664, IMG submission 181147) | Saline water microbial communities from Ace Lake, Antarctica - #604 | ecosystem: Environmental > Aquatic > Non-marine Saline and Alkaline > Saline | place: Antarctica: Ace Lake... | reverse complement strand
CTTGATTCATATTGTTATATTTATTTAATTAAAATATCTAATTCTTTTTTGCAGTCTTTTACAAGTTGTTCTGCTTGTTTTTCTGATTTTAGGAAGGGTAATAAAGTTAATTCTCTACAATAACGATTATATTCTATTCTCCATTCTTCATCTTTATAATCATAATATATACTATATTTATTTTCATCTTCAACTTCCCAATCAGGTACAAACTCTTCAAAATTATCTTTTATGAAAGTTTTGATTTTGTTTAGTGCTTCGTTTTTAGCTACTTGTTTATTGCAGTTTGCTTCTTTTAGATATACATTATGATTTGCTAATCTTTCTTTATCAAAATTATCATTATTCCAAAAAGTATAACCTTTTTGATTTCCTCCATCTATAAACCAATGTTTTGTTCCTTCTTCTATTTTTGGTTTATTATCTATTTCACTTATATATTTTTTTACTTGGTCTAAATTTTCCAAGATTTCTTCTTTTGTAATTTTCATATTTTATTTATTTAAATTTGAGATTACTTTATTATAATCTCTTTTATAATTTTTTAGTGTTTTATCAATTTCTCTTTTTTTTTCTTTTAATTCTACTAATCTTTTTTCCATTCCTTCTAAATCAGTTTTATATTCTATTGTAGAAATTTTTAATAGATTATTTAATGATTTTATTGTTTCTTTTTCATTATCAAATTTAGAATGAGCTGTTTTAGGTAAATAATATCCTGTGTTTATTTCTTTTGGTGATATATTTAAAGAATAATAACCTTCTCCGTGTTTTACACTTATTTTTTTTAATAATCTCCATATAATTATATGGTTTTTTTCTTCTTTTGTGATTTCCATATTATTTAAATTATTTTATCTAAATTAAATATTAAAGCCCTTCTTTTTATACCTGCTGTTATTGATTTTACATCATTTACATTTATTATAACTAATTCAATATCATTATTTTCAAAATCTTTTTTAATTTCCAATTCATTTTCTTCGTTTAAATCTTCGTAAATTTTTATCTTTTCATTTTTACCTTTTATCATTTTAGTAAGTGTAGTTTTTCCATTATTTCCACTTCCTACTAAAACTATTATTTTATTTTCCATAGTATTATTTATTATTTAAGTAAACCTTCTTCGTTTAAATCCTTTTGGCGTTCGTATTCTTGATCTTCGTCAATTTCCTTTTCTTTTTCAAAATTAGGTAGTTCTTCTTTTTGTGTTATAAACCACCCATATCTTATACTTGCTTCATCAAAAGATACGTAAAAATTTTTTATTATAGTCATTCCTTCTTTTAAAAATTTTGATGGTAAATATTCTACTACAATTCCATCAATAGTTGTTATAATTTCTCCATTTAATTTTTGTTCTATTATTATTTCTTTACTCATATAATTAAATTATTTTATAAAAGTCTTTGATAATATTAGCTTCATCTTCACTTATAGATTTCTTACCACTTTTTATCATATCATTTATAATATCTGGATCCAGATGGTAAAGTATCTTTGGTTTTCGTGGTTCATACCAGCAAACAACTAAATAAGCTGGTTCTCTACATACCACAAAACCATCAAAAGGTTTAGAATCCATCATTGAAAAATCCGAAATCTTATGTGAAAGACATGAATGTTTAGTTTGTAAAAGAGAAGGTATTTGTTGTGGTCTTAAATCGCTTTTAAAGTTCAGTCTTTTCCCTCGTGGTTTAATTTTCAATTCATAAACAAAAGTTTCCATTTTACCTAATTCAATCTGTTCTCTTATCCATTTTGTATATAAAGATTGTAATTGTTTTTCGTTCATATTATTTATAATTTATTTCAATTAACAAATCTACATAATGCTTAATCTTTTTTAAATCTTCTACACAATTTTTGTCTTTATACCTAGAAATGTATTTTATGATACAGCCTTCAATAAATCCTAAGTTGTTCTTAGTGATAAATTCAACTGGCTGGATTACCATATCTTTATAATGTCCTCCTCCTATTTGTTTGTCTAGTGCTGACATATTATTTGATTACTTTACCTTTTTCATCTACTTCAATCATTGTTTTATAATATTCTGGTTTTCCAAAAAATGGATCAGATAGTTTTTTAAAATCATAAGGTTTTTTATGTTTTTCACAATAATATTTTTTAGTCATATTTTTTATATCACCTGGAATATTCCTATAAAAATTTTCTTCTACCTCGTATGCTTTTTCTCTCTTAATTGCTATACCACAATCTTCACAAAATACATAATCTTTTTTTACTATTATTTCTTTTATTTTTTTAAACATATATTTATTTATTATTTTTTTTAGATTTTTTTTTACCTTCTAAAGCTTCCAATCTTTTTCTAAAATCAGCAAGTATAAAGTTTATTGTTTTAATATCTCCCACTCTATCAAGTTCAATACCAATAATTTTTAATTGTAATTTTGATATTTCTTTAAATTTAATTTTAAGTGCTTCTTTTTCCAAATCTTTTAATCTTTTTTCCATACCTTTTTCTTGTTTTTTTTCTTCTCTTCTTTTCATTATCTTAACAATTATTTTTGCTAAGATTTCCCCTGCTTTCCAACCTCCTAAACAGGCGATTGTTAAAATTATTGTTGTCATTATCATATATTATTTGTTAAGTTTGTCTATTGCTCCGCCTTTGGTTAATCGTGAGGAGTAATAAGTTAAAAATTCTCTATCAATCATGGTTTTTATATCAAGTTCAAGGCGATTGACAGCCTTTTCCTTGTCTTTTTTGGTCGGTTTGTATAGTTTATACCACTCATAGTATTTTTTATTCCCATAAACCCCCCATTGCTCACGATAATCTTTCAAATAAAATCCTCTTTTCTCACATTCGGTATGAAGTTTTAAATATCTTGACATCGTAAATTGTGGTTTGTTTAAGAAAAAATACAAATGATTTTCTTTTGTCTTTTTAATTTGATCCAATTTTCGCCACTTCTCTTTGCTATTTATAACTTTCCTAAAATAAATAGGAATTTTTTTTATATTAGCATGTTCTCTTTTCAAGTGTTCATCAGACAAATTTTTAGGTGGTATATTTATGTTTATATAAAGCATGATATATAATTAAATAAATAATGTTTTACTTCGCCTTCCTGTTAATTTTCATAACAGGAAGGGAAGTCCAAGCAGTCGTAAAGAAGTTGAAGAAAATGTCATTAGGGTTATACGATTAGCCCAGACAAGATTTTCATATCTTGATATTATTATAATATCATAGATATAATGTTTTGTCAAGGGCTAAAATGTTTCGTCATTCCTATGTATATAAGCTGGTATCCCTATACATAAAATAAAGACAATAATATAAAATATTAGTTCTAACATATAATTATTTATTATTCTAATCCTTGTATAACTTTTACAGCATTATTCCATCTATCAATATTTCCTTGTGTTATCTCCCAGTTGCCCTTAGGTGTTTTTGTTGCTCCAAGTCTAGTCGCTAATTCTATTATAGAATTATAACTAAGATAAGGTTTTCCTGTTTTAGGAGATAAAAGCATTTTGTCTTTATGTATTTTATAAATAGTAAAGATATTTTCTGTTGTGTTTTCCATATTGTTATTTGTTATTAGTTAAATTATTTATTATTTCACAGATAATAAAAGAAAAGGAGTATCCTGATAATAAAATAATTATTAAAGTTCTTATTTCATTTTTATTTTCCATATTATTATTTGTTATTTTTATTTAAGTTATATAATTGTTCTATCATATCCATAAGCTCACTTTTAAAAAGTTGAGCAAAACGAAGTATGATCTCCTTGTCTACAATAGCGTGTGTAGTTGATTTTGTTATATTATAAATATACATATCAAAATATTTATTATACTCTTTATTCGCCATCGTTTCCCTTTGTTTTTGGTGTAGTCTATTTTTTTGTTGTCTATCCATAGGAGTTTAGTTATTATTTAAATTATATTTGTCATCAAGCTCGTCTAAAATTACATTAAAAATATCTTGTGCTTCTTCTGTATAGTGTATATCGCCATTTTCGTGTGCTTCTTCTACTATTATATTTAATTTTTTACACTTCTTGACTAGCTTTTCGTGTGCTAATTCGCACAATTCGTCCATAGGCATTTTTGTCATATTGTTATAGTTAATTAGTTAAATCTTCATTAAATAAGTGTATTTCTACATCATTAAAAACCCAGTCAAAAGTTTCCCCATTTATCAAGTCCTGTAAATCTCTTTCAGAAAATGGTATTTCTATTCTTTTATTTTTAGGTTTTTTAGCTTGTTTTTTAGCTTGTTTTTTTGCTTCTATTAGTTCTTTTTCTAGTTTTGATAAATTTATTGTCATATTGTTATTAGTTAGTTAGTATAACCCCCACAACTATCCATAGATAAGTCGCAGTTATTACACCATAAATAATTTTCAATTACTTCTCCATTTTCATCACAACTATTTCCTTCTACTTCGTGGAGTTCTCCTTCTCCACAAGCTGGACATTTGTGTTTTAAGGCTTCTTTTTGTATTTCTGTTAATATTGCCATAAAATTATTATTAGTTAATTAAGTTTTAAAATTTCTTGACATATATCATTAAAAGTCCCCTCGTTATCACTTTTAAAAACATACTTATTTGTACTTATAGAAGAGAAAAATAAATCGTCATCTCTTTCTTCTGTTTCCATAATATATTTTAAATCGTCTTTCATCATTTCTTTGTCTGTTGTTGCTTCACTTATCCAATCAATAAGGTTATCAATCATACTTTCTTTTTCTTCTATTTTATAATCAGATAATTCTTTTTCAAAAATTTCATCGTTTATTTTTATATCATTTATAAATAAATTATTGTCTTTATATATTAAGTTATATTGTTTCATATTGTTATTAGTTAAATAAATTAGTAAATTTTCCCCTGTTAAAATTCCATAATATAAAGTCAATTAGTTCCTCTTTTTCTAGTTCTTCCAATTTCTCTTCTGCTTCTTTTTCAGGTATTCCTTCATTATATATTAGTTTTAATGTTTCTTTTGTGTTATTCATATTGTTATTAGTTAATTAGTAAGTAAATCTTTCTCCTTCTTTTGTATAAACTTCGTCGTCCTCGTCAAGCTCTAAAAGTAAATCAGTTTCGCCTAAAGATAAAATCTCTTGTGCTAAAAGTTCGTTGTCATCTTTTCCTATAATTTTTAAAGCTCTTGCTATATAATCAGGTATAAACTCCTCGTTGTCCCAGTTAATACAAGTTAAGTCTTCAGCTCTGTTATATAGTGCTTTATCTTGTGCTTCTTCATCAAGCTCTCTGAAAGCATATAAATTAAGTTTTGTTGTTGTTGTTATTGTTCTCATATTGTTAGTAGTTAGTTAGTAAAATATTTATATTATCTGTTATTTCTTCCACCAAGTCTTTTTCTTCTTGTGAGCAAGTTGCTTTTGGTTCGCCTATAAAATTATCTATATCTTTTGATATATCTACTAATTTTTCTATTTGTTTTTCCATAAAAGTTTTATTTGACATATTGTTTTTGTTAGTTTAACTATTATATAATGGTATATTATAGTTAATTAAATTATAGTTATTTATATTATAGTTTCGCCTTTATTCTTTATCGTTTAAATAAGGATTATTTTTTATTTCTCTTTTTATTCTTGCTTCTGCTTCTTCTTTAGTTCTAGCATATAGATGCATTTCTCCTTCTAAAATTGCTACATATCCAGTGTGATGTTTTGTCCCAGTTTCCTCGTTCATAAATAAATACATTGGTAAAAATGGAAAACCTCCCTCGTTTGGTTTCCAGTCGTTTACATCTTGATTATATTTTTGTTCTTGCTCGTCGTTGTATTGTTTTACTTTTATTATTTTATACATATTGTTATGTTTAGTTAATTAAATTATTTTATTGTCCTTCATTGCTGATATCAGTCCAAGCCTCATTATAGACTTCGTTCAATACCCTCAATATAGATAATTTAAATTTATTTATAACTTGCTTTTCTTTTTCTATTTTTACCTGTTCAATTATAGAATTAAATTTCCCTGTTAAATACTCATCATTTAAAAGGTTTTTTTGTTCTTGTTCTAATTCCATTTGATTTATTTGTTCTGTTGTATATTTCATATTTTATTTATTATTAGTTAGATTAAATTTATGTTTTAATTGTTCAGCTTCTCTTGTTAAAGATAAAGCCATGTCAAAACAGTCAAGGGTATAACTTCCCACTTCTGTTGCTAATTCTTGTTTTATGTTAGCAACTTTTTGTTCCAGTCTGGAGATTTTTAATTCTTGTTTAGTCATAATGTTATGTTTAGTTTTAGTTATTATATAATGGTATATTATAACCTTAATAAATTTTATCTTGCTTACAAGTCAATTTATAAGCAAGTAAAATCTATTTTTTGATGTTTATAGTCTTTATTATATTATTAGTTTATAATTCTTTCGCAGTCTTCTCTTGATATAATACCAATAGAAGTAAAACAAAAACCTTGTTTTGTTTTTATAAGATAATTATATATTTGTTTATAAAAATCTTTTTTATCAAGTATATTATATTTACTAAAAGTTTTTAGTTTTATTTTCATATTTTTTTGTTTATTTATTTTAAATTTTTTCTTAATTCTTTTACTTTATCAAGTAGTTTTTTTTCATTTCTTTTATTTATAGCAAGTGCTATATAGTATTTATTTTGTGCTTTTTGGTATTTATCAAAAGCTTTTCTTTGTTTTAATGTTTTCATAATGTTTATGATTAGTTAATTAAATTGATTTATAATGTTAGATAATAGTATACTTTACGGGTGAAAGTATAAAGATAATATCAGCCAGAGCCGATTATATCTTTATACTCTCTATATAGTTATTAAATAACTATTTATGTAAAGTCTTAATCTCTTACATAGTTTATTATAGCATAGATATTATATGTTGTCAAGTGTTATATGTGGATAACTTTGTATATTATTATCAATCAATCAATAGCAAAAAAACATATATATAATACCGCCAAAAAGTTCAAAAAGTGGTGTTTTTTTGTATCAGGATCTAGTCTATAATAAAAGATGAACACTATATCAACTCTATTATATAAAAGTCTTAAAAATGATTGTGAAGCGTCGCAAAATTGTGTATTGTTAAGATATGTTATGTTTAGGGTATTTATCGTGAAGTTATGATATATTTATACTATTACTATACCATCCTGTTCCAAGTATAAGGTTATAAAAATTCATCACAAGGTTATAACCTTGATAACGCGGTCAGAGTAGCACGGTTATATGGGTTATATTATAATAATGAGGACTTAAATTAGCAATAAAATTGATTTAAAACTTATACGACACTTCAGCTAATTTTTTCAAACTGTTTGATATTTTTTTATTCTTATAACTTTTAAAATATATATAAAACTAGTTATACTTTTTGTTTGACTTTGTCAGAGTAATATCACTTGTATTATATCGTTTGAGTAATGATATAAACATATCAACTATTGGAAATAAAACGCTTACAAGTCAATTTTAGAGCTTGTTTTTTAAGTCTTGTTTGGTATGTCTTACAAGTATTTAGGTATATTGTGCTAAACATAGCTATAAACAAGGCTTGATGTCGTATATCATAGGCGTCGCCAAATGTTTATTTTACGACGCTTCCTCTTGCTATACTATAAAAAAAAAACAAAAAAGAGCTAAACATAGCCAAATACACAAAAAAGCACCTGTTAAGATGCTTTTTTATCTTTTTATTGCTTTAAATGAGCAAGGGTGGGGGTGGGTCTTTTCTTAGCTCGATTTTTCCCCCCACCTATACCACATTGCACGTATATCTAATTTCAAAAAACACTATAAAAAAAATATAGTATTTCTACTATATTTCGTTTTCGCTTAATTGTTTGCCTTTATTACACTCATGGCACAAGGTTCTTAAATTGTCAGGATTACTTAGACCCCCTTTGCTCACAGGCGTTACGTGCTCCACTTGTAACATTATACCATCTTCTATCCCCCTACCACATAAAACGCATTTGGAGTTATCTCGTTTAAGTATTGCATAGCGTAGCTTATTACTTAGTCGGGATCTCTTATATTTGAAGTCTTTACACTTCCAAGTTACTCTCCCCCTTTTAATTGCTAGGTTATAAGCTTCTTTTACACTCCTAACTCTCCCATATTTAGCTACAACTCGCTGTATACTACGTGGCGTTATCTCAATCCCCGTATTTTGCTCTATATATTCTGCTATTTCTACCCCACTCATATTTTTGTTTTGATAGAAGTCTAAAACAAATTTAACATAGTTGGGATATTCGAATCCTACGTCTTTATTCAAAGCAATAAAGATTTGTTTGTGCTTAGCACATTTGTGCATACTCATATTGTTGTTGTTAGTAGTATAGTTAAATTATGTAGTAACTATAACACACTATGTCGCACTTGTCAATACACGACACTAATACTTATCCACATAAAAAAAATATAGTATTTCTACTATATCTTATTTTTCATATAAATTGCGAAGGATTGCTTGGTAGTTCTGCTTATCCCCCAATCTTGCACATGGCGTTGTATACTCCTCTTGGTGATCCTTATCTTACATTTGTCATAGATCATATTACTTATCTGCAAGGGACTATATTCTTTTTCATACCATCGTTTTACATAATCCTCATACTTCTCACCGAGCATTACTCCAATCTGATATTGTTGTTCCGTAAATTTCATATAATACATTAATAATAATATAGTAAGTATATACCACGCCACGAGTTTTGTCAACCCCCTACTACCACTTATTAACTTGCTTAGTATTTATAAGTATGCTATAATATAATAATAATATAACAAATAATATAAGAATAATATAACATAAATATGGACAGCAATAAAATACTTTATTCAAAAGGTAAAAATGATGAATGCTATACTCCGTTAGAAGGAGTTCTGCCTATTATAAAATATATACCTAAAGATAAAATTATTTGGTGTCCTTTTGATACTAAAGATAGTAATTTTGTTAAAGAAATATCTAAAACTAATAAAGTAATATATAGTCATATAGAAACTAATCAAGATTTTTTTGAATATGAACCTAAAGAATGGGATATAATAATTAGTAACCCACCCTTCACAAATAAAAGATTATATTTTGAAAGAGCATTAAGTTTTAATAAACCTTTTGCATTGTTAATGAATATTAATTGGCTCAATGATAGGTCTAGTAAAATGGTATATAAAAATTTTAATAGAAATATGCAACTTTTATTATTAGATAAAAGAATTAATTTTAAGCAAATTGATGGAAAAATAAATAATAAAATAACTTTTAATACATCTTATTATTGTTGTGATTTTTTACCGAGAGATATAATACTTAAAGAAATATAATAATAATATAACACTTATGAATTTAATAAAAATAAAAGAAGAACATTACAATGCCCCATTAAGTTGGATATATAATTGTGATATAGAAACATTTTTTGAAATTGCTAGAAAATATGGTTACGAAGGAACAGAAAGAAAAGAATCTAAAGGTATATTTTGGGCTGATGGAGGTATTTGTTTAATATGGGTAGATCATAATTTGCCACCAGATGAATTTTTAAGACACTTAAATCACGAATTACTACACTATTGTTTGTATGTTTTAGATAATAGAGGAGTACCAGTTAGATATGAAAATGAAGAATGTATAGCTTATTTCCAAGAAAAAATGCTTAAAAAATGTATGAAAGTAAATTTAAAAAAATATAAAAAAAGTTAGCATGAACAAATCCGACTTAGATGAAAAGTCCTTAGTGGAGTTTAAAGAGAATATGGCTACACCACCAGATTTAATTTTTGAAGATGTAGACGATGCTCCCTTCCTAACAAAAATTCAACCTAAGACTGAATTGACTTTTAGTAATCCTGAAGAAGTGAAAGCTGCTATAGAAGGCTACTTAAACTTTTGTCAGTCAAAAGGGCTTATGCCTACTTCAAGTGGATTAGCCTTGTCGCTTGGTACTAATTGGCAAAACCTTAAAGAAATAATGAAAGATAATAATTCAATAGTAGCTCCTGTTATAAGACAAGCTCTTACTCATTTGACTGCTCTTGTGGAACAAAGTCTATTGTCAGGTAGAAATTCATCAGGATGTTTTGCTTGGTTAAAGAATATAGCAGGGTGGACTGATAAGAGTGAAGTAACTACAATTAAAACCCTAACTGCTGCTGAAGTTGTCCATGAACTTAATAAGGATAACGAAAATGTTAAAGAAGCAGACTTCGAAGAAGCTTAATCAGAAATAGGTATTCATACCTATTCATAAATCTTACTTATGAATAATGAACAAATATTAAAAAAAGCTATTGAGAAAGCTACTAACAATGGATATAAATTTTCAAATATATCAATGTTTGAATCATCTGATAGCCACTATTCAGATAGTTGGTTTTCTTATGATAATTTTGATTATCTTATTTCAGAACTTATCTTTGACCACGATTTTGCAAAAGCATTTTTTGGTAGAGATTATCCATGGGAACAATATGAAGATCAAGATGAACATTGGCATCATACATCTTGTTGTAGTGGTAGTGGTTGCTTTTTTGATGGGGAAAGATGGCAATATCATCTTCAAAAAATGGTACTTAAAAAAGACCCTATTAAATATTTAGAAAAGTTTATATAACCTTATGGCTGACAAACAACATAGAATAAATAATTATTATAAGATCGTTGATAAAGATACCAATCTCGTTACTTTTAAATTGAATAGAGCTCAAGCCCATTTTTTAGCTAATCGTGGTTCAAGGAACATTATTTGTAAATCAAGGCAGTTAGGTTTTACTACCTTTGCTGCTGTAGATAGTGCAGATGATGTTTTTTTTAATCCTAATATTTATGCTCTTATATTGTCTTATGATAAGGATAGTTCACAAACAATCTTTGAAAAAGTGATGTTAGCATGGGAACATTTTAAGATACCAGGATATGACTTAAAGAAATTGTATACTGTAGATAATGAAAGTGCTAATAGACTTAAACTTGGTTTTGGTGATGGTACTTATTCTTCTATATTGGTTAAGACTTCTGGTCGTGGTACTACTACTAATAAACTACATATATCAGAGTTTGCTAAGATATGTGCTAAATATCCTAAAAAAGCTCAAGAAGTATTGTCTGGTACAATTCAATCTGTACCACCATCAGGGGAAGTTACTATAGAAAGTACAGCTGAAGGTAATAGTGGTCTTTACTATGATATGTTTTGGACAGCTTGGAATAGACCAGCAGGGCAAAAAATTAAACCTACGGAATTTAAAGCGTTCTTTTACAACTGGCAATGGGATGATAGAGAATTAAATAGAATTAAAGATGAAGAAATTGAAACTGAATTTCCTAAAGAGTTTTTGAAAATACAAGAAGATCATAATATTAAAGTAATACAACATCCTAGTAGATATGAATATATGGATGATAGACAACTTACTCATTATTATCATCTTTGGTTAGGTATGAATAAGAATTGGGAATTGCTGAAACAAGAGTATCCTATATATGTAGAAGAAGCTTTTGTTGGTTCAGGTGCAGCTTTATTTGATAGAGTTATTGCTCAACAGATGAAAGATAACTCAACTTCTCCTATTAAAGTAATAAATTATGATTGGGAAATATATGAAGAAGCTAAAACAGGTCATACTTATGTAATGGGCGTGGATCCTGCTGAAGGCGTAAAAAGAGATCATAGTGCGATTGTTATATTAGATATGACACCATCTCTTAAACATCCAAAAGTAGTTGCTACTTATGCTAGTAAATTTATTGCTCCAGATGAACTTGCTTATGAAATTAAATTTGCTGGTGAGATGTACTATTTTCCATTAGTAGCTGTTGAAAGAAATAACTCTGGACATGCTACGTTGGCTATACTTAAAAGGAATTATCCTGAAGATAAAATCTATAAAGAAGTTAAAGATGATAAATTTGATATAACTGAAACTGAAAGACTTGGTTGGTTGACTACTGGAAACTCTAAACCTAAAATGTTTTATGAATTAAAAGCTTTAGTTAATCTTGGATCTTTAAATTGTCCGAGTGAAATAATTTGCCATGAGATACTTACTTATGATAAATCATTATTAGGTTCTACTAAGTTTGATCCAGAAGCATCAAACCATTTCGATTTATTGACAGCATTAACTATTGCTTACCAAATGAAAACAAATATAGAAGAAGATTTGGGTGAAGTTAAAACTCACTCACCAAAATCAGACTCAAAAGAGAATATTTATAGGGGTATTTAAAATATAATTGACTTTCTATTGGTTATATGTTATACTCTATTTGAGTTATCGTTCGCAACTCAAATTACTTTACAATTTGTTATCCTTTACTCCTATCATTACGTATTTATGGTAGGTGGAGATTTTTTCTTACTAGGTGTGATTATTCCGACAAGCATGGTCACATGTACCCACCACACATTGTGTGGGGGTAAAAGATAATAATTAAAATAAATATGAAAAAAGGAGAATTTACAATTAATAAATGGCACTTTAAATTAGGTATTTGTAATGTATATTGGACTAGACAGTTTATGTTTCATTTTGGTATTTTTAAACTCTTAGATTTTCCATCAGCAGGAGCAGAAATAACTAAAAAAAACTATAAAGGTTTTTGGATTAGAAAATATTGGTATGGTTTTGATATAGGATTTTATATTTAATAAAATAATAAACATAATGAAAAAAACAATATGAAAAACGAAAATATAGCAGACGGAATAATTTAATTACTATTCCATCAATCGTAGGAGTTCGCTCCTCTCACGACTAAGTCGTAGCGATTGGCAATAAAACCTAGCACCAATTACCACTAATTTGAGTGGGGGTTGGTGGAATACTAATTATATAAACACTATGGACAAACAATCAACAGGTGTTGTAAACCAAGAAAAGTTAATGGAAAGATTTTCCAAAATACAGGAGGTTTACAGCGAAAAAGAATTAAGTGCTTATGCTTTTTATCTAAAAAATTTAGACAAGGCAAAAGAAATGAGAAATACCCCAAGTAGGTATTTTAACGATAGAGATTACATTACAGATTATATTGAAAACGAAAATGCTCGTAATACTTATTTGAAACCAAAGAAAAATGATTCTGAAACTAGAGTAAACTCTGGATTGTTAGAAAAGAAAATTGAAACTATTATCAATGAGCTTTTGACAATGAACTTCCAACCTACTATTAGAACTTTTAATAAAGAAGATAAAGAACTATTAGAATTGGGTGACGATATGACAGATATAGTAATGAGAACTAACCAACAAGAAGAAGATGATAACTTCTGGAAGAAATTTTATTTTGAACTCTTTACCCAAAGAGCTGTTTTCGTTAGAGAAAAATTTTTAGAGCTTACGCTAAAAGATGGAAAATCAAAAATTAAAATGGCGAAAAAACAACTTATCTCTGGACTTAAAGTATTTTTAGGTGATATAAGTATTCCAGCTGACGAAATTGATAGACAACCTTATATAGCTACAGTTGATGTAATGAATTTTGATACAGCTAAAAGTGAGTTCGGACATTTAGAAAATTGGAAACACGTTCAACCTGATAATAGAACTAGAAGTGAATATTTAAGTGGAGCATTAAGTTATAGATTTTCTGACGTAGCAAATGGACAAGTTGAGATCATTACTTATGAATCATTACCAGATGATGAGTATCAAGTAATTATAAATGGTGTAATGATGTACCCAGTTGGAACAAAGCTACCAGATAAATTCTGTAACAAATATAATTTAAGAATGTATTCTCTTAAAGAAAATGCAATGGATTTTGCTTATGGTAGACCTTTAGCAGCAAGTGCTAAGAACCTACAAGATTTAAGTGATGAAATGCTTAGATTACTTATGCGTAAATTCCAACAAGCTGTTGAACCACCATTAGCTACTTCTAAAAAATTATATTCAAGGGATATTTGGAATCCAGGATCAACTACTCAAGGTTTGAAAGCAAAAGACTTCGAGAAAATGATTGATCACAATGGCGTTACAGATTCAGAGTTCAAGATGTATAATTTGATTGAACAAAAAACAGAAGAGTTTATTGGTGCTGGTAATGTAGCTCAAGGATTATCAAGTAGTGGAGATAAGAGTGCTACTGAAATTTTGACAATGAACAAACAATTTATAAAACAATTAGGTGTAGCTATATTCTCAATATCTTATGCTAAAAAAGATTTAACAGAATCAAGACTATATAATGTATTACAAAACTATACAAAATCTCAAGGAAGAAAATTTGATCCATTAAGTGGAAAAATCCAAAATGTATATAGAGCTTTTTCATTAGATAAAGGTAAGTACGAAAATGGAATGACAGGAAGAAAAGAAATTAACTTTGTTGATAGAGATTTGTCACAAGAAGAAAGACAAGGTATATATGATGAAGAAGAGAAAATGGGTAAGAGAGGTAAATCAATGAGATTCAAATATATAAATATTAAAAAATTATTTACTATACCTAAGTTCTGGTATGTAATAGTAGAGTCACAAGATAAAGAAGGAACAGCATTAGATAAAGTATTATTCCAAGATCAACTTAATCAAGGTGTTGCTATTATGCAAATTACTGGTAGAAAACCAAATCCTGATTCACTTGTTACAGACTTCGAAAGAAAATGGAAGGCAAAGAATTGGTTTCAAGAACAAGCTCCTGGACAAGGTCAACAAGAAGAAAAAGCTCAAGGAGATCAAGAACAAGTTAGATCAGAAGCAGAAGATATAATGAATAAGATGAAATCAATGGGTGGAGATACAGGTGCACAGGTAGCTGGTGGATTAAGAAGAGAATCTACACCAAAACCTTCAATTAATAAAGTAGGATCTGAAGCAAGATAATATGTTTAAAATAAATAAAAAAAAAATAGAAGATTTGGAAAATCAAATTTTTGATTACCAAGAAAAAGTAGCTATTCTTGAAATGAAATTAGAATTAGTAGAAGGTGAAAAAGCTAATCCTAAATCTGTTGTAGAAGGAATATTTAATAGAGGTTTGAAATGGTTTGATTACCAAGATTTGAAACCAGAAGATTTACAAAATTATTATGATGACGCTCAAAGGATATTAAGTTCAAAAGTTTTTAATAATGAATATAAACATATAATAGTAGACCATTTAGAAGCAGCAGTATTAGAGGGCTTAGATTCACAAGCTCTAAGAGATTTCCAAATGACAGCAAATGGAATTGAGTTATTGAAAGATAGATTAGAAGAGATAATTGTACCGAACAACACAACAAAGAAAAAGTAGTGGTTTTTTTTAAAAATCCCATCAGCCACAACCTCGCAGGCTTGATATATATGCGATGTAGGGAATAATATTAATTTATGCCAGAAACAATCATCTTGGAGGATGGTACAGAAAGAGAAGTACCAACTTCAGAAGAATTAGATGCTTTTAAAGCATCAGGAGAAGAAGCTCTTAAGTTGAAAACTGACTTAGAAGCAAATAATAAGACCATCGAAGATCTTAAAGCAAATCAAGATCCTAACTATAAAAAGCTTAGGGAAGCTTTGGTTTATAAAGATACTATCATTAATAATCTAAAAGAAGAAGGAAAAACTTTAGATGAAAATGGTAAGATAGTAGATGCAGAACAAAAAGTAGATGCTAATGATATAATTAAGCAAGCTACTGAAAGTTCTAAGAAAGCTGTTATTGATTCTTTGATTGCAGAGAAAAAAAATAAACTTTTAGAGAAATATGATGATGACCAAAAAGGTATGATAAATCATTATTTTGATAAGTTGACAGCAGGAGAAGAAGTAAGCTTAGATAAAGTTGAAAATATTTTTAATCAAGCAGCAGGGGTAGCTTTACCACCTGAAGATATTAAAACTCCAAATGTAAATGGAAGTGCACCTTCATTCAATACAACAGCTAAACCAAATCATGCTGATTCAGACGAAGGACAAGCTGTGTTAAAAGAAATTTGGGGTGACAAAGCTTATACTAATAAAAAATAAATAAATATATATGGATAATAAAAAAGATAAAGTTGAGGTTGATTCATTGCAAGATGAAACACCAACATCAACACCAGAACCAATTAAAGAAGAAAAAATAACTATTAATAGAAAAGATTTTGATTCTCTAGTTAAAAGAGTTGCTAGTATTGAAAAAGGTAGTGTTACAGAAGAAAAAGAAGTAGAGGAAATTAAAAACAGAACAGCTTTAATTAGATTTTTAGAAGAAAAACCTGTAATTGGTTTTGGAGCTACTTATGAAAAGAAAGATGTAGATGGCAGAAGATACCTTATGCTACAAGTTATAACTGATGATAAAAAAATTCATGAAGTAGAATATCTACCTTTTATGAATCAAGGTAAACAAGAATTAGGAGAAATTGTAAATATAGAACAAGGTTTTGAAGTAATCAAAAATGGTATGCTAGATGAAACTAAATATGATTACAAAAATTACAAAAGTTATCAAACTGGAGAAAAGGTTGAAAACGTTGTAAAAATACCTAAAAATATGTATACACTTAAATTAAAAGATGGTAGAGAAATCACATTACCAGAAAAAGCATTAAATTAAAACTATGGATAAATTAACTAAACAACAAGAAAAAAGAATTAAGACAAAAATGTCTGACCAAGATAAAAGATGTGTTCCTATAGCAGAAGAGATAATTCAAATCATTGCTAAACATAAACCATCTTTAGCTAATCACGAATCAGCAGAAGCATTACAAAAAACTTATGCTCCAATCTATTTAGAAATAGCACATTTATTTTTAGATAAAAACATTAAATTTGTTGATGTTATGTATATTATGAAAGTAGCACAAGTTGCATTTGATAATACTAATAATTATATTAATGATAAAATGGCAGAAAGTTTTTCTATTGCAGAGTGTAAAGTTTTTGGAGTGGATAACATTAGAGATTTAACTTTACAAAACATTGAAGATGTGATACAATTAAAGAGTGAGAATAAGAAGTAAAATTTATAACGAGCATTATAGTAGGGGATCAAGATATTTGTCCCTTACTGTATCACCTCGTTAGTGGTCGTAATACTAACACAATCATCGGGTTGGGCTTACCCTGTAAAATACCTATCTCTTACGAGGAGCGAACCTCTGTAAAAACGCATTAAAGAGATACATATACTTTATGTATATTTTTTTTATTCATTAAAATTTATAAATATGTTTTCTATTTATAGAGGAAGATGGGAATATAAATATTTCCGTAAAACAGCATCAACAGCTTTCGCTGCTAACACATTAGTAGCAGAAGGTTCAGGTGACGATATAATCGAACCAGCTGATTCATCAGATACAGCTGTTGTTGGTATTATATTACAAACTATCGCTTCTACAGATTCAGACTACGCAGATAACACAAGAGTGTTAGTTGCAGTACCATTGGATGCTTCAAGCGAAATGCTAGCTGATACATCAAGTACAATAGCAGTAACAGACGAAGGTGAATTAATGGATTTAACTGACGAAAAGACAGTTAACCAAGCAGCATCTTCAGCAGACATCGTAAAACTAAAACAATTTGTTTCAGCTACTACAGGTGTATTTACAGTAAACAAAAAAGCTTTTGTTTAAAACTTAATTCATAATAACATATTAAATATATGGGTAATTTTGCAACTTACTTGGCAAAAGCAACAATGGGTGAGTTTTCAGATTTGACAAAAAAACAATTTACACATTTGTCAGAAATGATCTCACCTGTGGCAGCACAGTTGTTTATTCAAGAAGATTTAACTTCATATCCAAATGATCGTAAAAGATATGACGAAGTCGATACAGAAACTTTTGCTAAACTAAAAAGAGAAAGTGAAAATTCTCCTAAAGCAAGAGGAGCTATCGGTTATAACAAGACAATGATCGCAAAAAGATACGCAATGGAAATTAATGTATCTTGGGAATTTAGAAGATATGGTGAAGCTTATGCTAGTAAAGTTAAAGCTGACCTAATGTCATTATCAAATTTCATTCCACAAAGAAGAGAATTAGACTTATCACACGTATTAACATTTGCTACTGCTACTTCATACACAAATATGGATGGTGAAACTGTAGATGGTTCAGTTGGTGATGAATTAGCTGTATTATCAGCAGTTCATACATTAGCTCATAGTACAGAAACTTATACTAATATTATAAGTGGTAATCCTGCTTTCTCACAAGGTGGTTTAGAAGTAGCAAGAAATTTGTATAATACAAATATCCTTTCTAACTTCGGTGAAAGAAGAGTTATGGTACCAAATACTATTGTAACTGGTGACGATGAAACAACTGTAAATTCAGTAAGACAATTATTGAAATCTACAGCTGACTTAGCTGCTCCAAATGCAGGCGTTACTAACGAACAAAAAGGTAGATATAAACACGTTGTTCTTCCTTACTTAGCTACTACTTCTACTGGTGCTCACGATAGTACAAAGAAAAGATGGTGGTTCCTAGCTTGTACTGGTAAAGGACAAATGGGATGGCAAGCTTACTATGGAATTTTCGAAAACATGAATCTTAAAACTCCAGATCAAAACGCAAGTAATGATGATTGGACTTATGGTGTTCGTGGTTCTCATTCTATAGCTGTGGTTTCTCCAAAAGGAATCGTAGGTTCAACTCCAACTAGCTAGAATAGTTAGTTTAAAACTTTATTCAAAATTTGTAATCAAGTAATTAGCGAAAGCTAGACTGGTGGTAGGTGGTGATTATAAATAACAAAATAAATATGTATAACAAAAATTCAGGATATGGTCAAGGTATAATGGCAATGGTTTCTTCAATCATTCCAACTTTTGGTCGTATTTTTGTAGTTATGTCAGCATCTGATGCTGGTGAAGAAAACTACGATAGGATGCAAGAAATTATGAAAACAGATCCTAATGGAATAGTAAGATTTTTCAACACTATTGCTGAAGCTTATGCAGCAGCAACATCTAATAACAATGATGTTATTCTTTTAGATGCAGATAGTTCACATAGCGAAGCTATGGTAACTGTTGCTAAAAATAGAATCCATTTCATTGGTATGGATGGTGGTGGAAGATTAAACTCTCAAGGTGCTAAATGGTCAACTCCTGCAACTTCTGTTGCTGGTAGTACTGCTGTTGTAACCAACACAGGTACAAGAAATACTTTTAGAAATATTAAATTTATTCAATCAGGTACAAATGTAGCACAAACAAGTGCTATGATTGATACTGGTGAAGGTACTTTTGTTAAAAATTGTAGTTTTGAAGTAAATTCAATTCTTACAACTGTGACTCAAGGATTACTTTTCAAAGGAGATACTTGTCATTATGAAAAATGTCAAATTGGTAACTCTACTGTAGAACATACAGCAGCTAACCAAGCTCCATTAGTTATCCAAACTCCTGCAAGATATTCTTATTTTGTAGATTGTAATATTATCAATTTCTCTGATAAAACAACAGCTTCTTGTATTGATTTACCTGATGCAAATAGTGTTATCGGATGGGTAATATTCAAAAACTGTCTACTTATGTCAGCAGATCTAGGTGATGGTGCAACTACAGCAGGTGCTATGGCAGAAGCAGTAACATCAGTTGCTACTTCAGGTTATGTATACCTACAAGGTTGTTCTTCATTTAATGCTGTAAAAACAGTAGAAGCAGACGCATCAATTTTAAGTGATGCAGTTGCTCCAGCAGCATCAGCAGGTGGTGGAATTGCTACAGCAGGTGCTTAAACTTAACAAATTAGTTTATGGCTAAAAAAATAAAAAAAGTAGTTGAAACTCCAAAAGTAGTTGAAACTCCAAAAGTAGTTGAAACTCCAAAAGTAGTTGAAACTCCAAAAGTAGTTGAAACTCCAAAAAAAAGAAAAATTATAAATTTGGGGACACTTCATGGACAAAGAGTAGTACGCAAAACAGAAAAAGTTATCAATGGTAAATCATATAATGAATTATTGATAGCAAATGGTACAACATTCTTATTCCTAGATGGCGATCCAGATTATGATAAATCGTTCAAAAATTCTTAATTTTTTGACACGCTTCTCCTTTTTCCTTATTAAGGGTGGAGAAGTCAGTAAATTAAAATAATAATAAATATATGAGAAATAGTTTAAATGTCCCTATCAGAGCAGCTGCTATAACTACAACAAGTTATGTAGATTCAACAGTAGTTGATAATGTTCAAAAATATAATCAAGTAGTATTTTATACTTATTATACAAAAGGAAGTTTGACTTCTTTAAATGTAAAAGTTCAATCATCTATTGATGGAACTAATTATGTAGATGAAACAAATATAACAGTAAGTGGAGCAGACATAACTTTAAACAATGGTGTATGGAATACTATTGAAGACGGAAACTTTAAAATATCACTTCCAATGGGTGCTAATTTTGTAAAAATAACTTATCAAGGAGTTGGTACAGTTACAGGTTCATCTGTAGAAGCTCACGCTTTTTTACAAGAAGCTTAATCTTAAATTAATATGGTTTATTCAAATCTTAGAACAGAGAAAAAAGAAAAAGGGGTATCTAAAAAAATTGATACCTCCAAGCTAGATTATTACGCTAAAAAAATTGAGCAAGCTAAAAAAGAAGCAGATAAAGTTTCTGACTTAACAAAAGATATAAATGATCTTGAAAGCAAAAAAAATGAATACCTAAAAGCAATTAAAGATAGTAAAGATGAACTTACAGTTTTTCCTAATGCTGTTAAAGAAAAGAAAAGAGAGTTAGATAGCATTGATTCAGAAATTACTGCAAAAATTAAAGAAAAAATTGAATCAGAAGATGATTACAATGCTTTTGTTGCTGATATAAATAAAAGACAAACCGAAGTAAATAATACTTTAGTTGACTTAGATAAAACAAAACAAAAAAAAGAGAATGACCTTGTTTCATTAGACGAAAGGTTAAGTTTTTTGTCAGCTACAGTTTTATTGAAAAAAAAAGAATTAGATTCTGTTAATAAAGACGTTAAAAAAGTTAATGACGAAGTTGCTAAAAAAGACGACTTAATTTCTGAAAAAGAAGCATCTTTCAAAAGTAAAGAGAAAAATATTTCTGATCTAAATAAAGTTATCTATAAACAAATTAGTAAAGCTAAAGAATTAGAAGTTGAAATAAAAAATAATACAGAAAAAAATAATGTATTAGTAGAAGAAGTTAAAGCTAAATTAGAAACAGTTAAAAAGAGAGAAGCAAAAATTGTTAAAAAAGAATCAGATTTATCTGAAAGAGAAGATTGGCTACAGGAAGACAGAAAACATTTGAAACAAGTTAAAGTAGACTTAGAGCAAACTTACAAGATAAAAATTAAAAGGACAATATAAAATTAATTATGAAATATCTTAAAAAAATTATAGCTTCGATATTTAATAAAATAAGAGGAAGCAAAAACAAAATGCTTGGATATACCAATATCACAAGTGGTGGTATGACTGCAAGTAGTGCAGCAAATCTTACCAATAAAACTGGTAGTAATTCTCAATGGACTAATGATGAAGGTTATGTTACAAGTGCTACTGCAGGTGATGTAACTCTTACAGGTGAACAAACACTTACAAATAAAACACTTACTACTCCAGTGATAAATAACCCTACTGGATTAGATAGTACAGATGTAGGTTTAGCTAATGTAGATAATACTTCAGATGCTACTAAAAATAGTGCTGAAGTTACTCTTACTAATAAAACTCTAACTACTCCAGTTATAAATAACCCTACTGGTTTAGACAGCACAGATGTAGGTTTAGCTAATGTAGATAATACTTCAGATGCTACTAAAAATAGTGCTGAAGTTACTCTTACTAATAAAACAATTACACCAAGAGTATTAACATTTACTACTGATGCAACTCCTGAAGTTGATTCTGACGATTATGATGCAGTAACAATTACAGCTTTAGGTGCAGCAATTACAGATGTAGATATGGTAGGAACTGCTGAAGTAAACTTTCAAAAACTAATATTTAGAATTAAAGATGATGGAACTGCTAGAGCAATAGCTTGGGGTTCTGATTTTGAAGCAAAAGGAGTAGCATTACCAACAACAACAGTTATATCAAAGGTCTTAACAGTTGGATTTATTTATGACACAGTGACTGCTAAATGGGGATGCGTAGCAAGTGTAAGTCAGAGCTAATATAATATAGAATATGATAAAGAATTGTAAAAAATGTAATAAAGAATTTAAAAAACCAATTAATTGTTCTAAGAAAGAATGGAATGGTTTACCTTTATTTTTTAACGAATAATATATGGCTTTAACAACCAATTTAGTTTCATATTATAAATTTGATGGTGGAGCTACTGATAGCTCTGCTTCAAATGATTTAACAGTAGATGGAGCTACTAATAATGCTTCTTACGGTAAGATAAATCAGGGTTATGATTTTGATGGAACTAATGACAAATTATACCGTAATAACTTAATGGGTGGTGATACTAATTTCACTGTTTCTTTGTGGTGGTATGAAAATACTTTAGCAAATTCAGATGGATTGATAAGTGAATGTCCCATTGGTTCTGGTGGAACTACTGCTGGTTGGAGTATTTGGTCTTATAATGGAGATGTAACTTTATCTAACTCAAATGGTACTACTGTTCAACAAAATGATATAGCAACAGGAGTATCAGCTACAACTTGGCATCATTTAGTAATGGTAAAATCTGGGACAACAGTTACTGCATACTTAGATGGAACAGCACAAACAGCAGTTACAAGTTTAGATTTTGGAACAAGTACTCAAGTTTTAAACATCGGACTTTCAAATAGATTTAATAATAGTGAGTGGACTTATTCAGATATGTGGTTTGATGGATATATGGACGAAGTAGGATTATGGGATAGAGCATTGACAAGTACAGAAGTTGGAGAATTATACAATAGTGGTAGTGGTAAACAATATCCTTTTACTGTTATCTCATCAAACTTCTTTCAACTTTTTTAACTAATATATGGTATACCGAAATCTACAAGAAAATGGAAATCCTATCGTCATAAAAGACGAGGGTGTTTTGCAAACCAAAAGAGTTAAAACTTTAGACTTTATTGGAGATACAGTAGATGCAACTCATTTAGGTGCTGATGTAGATGTAACAGTAGACGAATCAAAAACATCAAAAGTTTTATTACTAGATCAAACAACACCTCAAACAATTTATAATGGCTTACCATTATTAGAAGCAACAAGAACAATAGATGCTGACAATCAAATAGTAGATAAGAAATATGTTGATGATGCTGTTGAAGTTGAAAACTTATGGGATAGAACAGGTACAGTTTTAAGTCCTCACACAGCAGGAGATGATATAACTACAACTGGAGATATAACAGCAAATAACTTATCTAATACAAATACAGGCGACCAAGATTTAAGTGGTCTTGTCCCTTATACAGGAGCTACGGCTGATGTAGATTTAGGTGCTTATGGTTTGACAACAGCAAACGCAATAATAGATAGAGATGTAGTATCAGGAGATAGTTGGCTTAGTTTAAAAGATGATGGAGTTGAAAAAGCTGCTTTTAGAAAATACTCAACAAGTAGTTTAGAAATTTATGCACAAGCAAATTTATATTTTAACATAGTTGGTGCAACTCCTTATGTAGTTTACAAATCAGCAGGAGCTAATGGAATTAACTTTCAATTAGAGGGTGGTGTAGCACAAACTAATAAATTTAGGTCTTATCAGGGTATTTTAGATTTTCAAACAGTAGGTATTTATGATATGCTTTTTTCTACAAATAGTGTAGAGAGAATGAGAATAGACAGTGATGGAAATGTAGGAATAGGAACAGATATTCCTGACGCAAAATTAGAAGTAGTAGGAAATGTTTTAGCAACAGAACTTATATCAGCAAATAGTGGAACGATAAATAGAACAAGTGGAGTGATAACAAGTGTAGCAATTACAGATGGTAGGACATTAACACCAACACGAACAAGTGGAGCAATAACATCTATTACAGATGGAACAAGAACTTGGACTTTTAATTATACAGATGATTTAATTTCATCTTGGACATTATCTTAATTATATGAGTATTACATACAACACAGGAAATTATGCGAGAGGAAGATTATCTGATTTAAGATATGCTACTTATAATACAGGTGGTACTGTTAGAACCAATTATTATTTAACAGCTAACTTAGATATTTTTGACGACAGTCCAACTGTTGATGATTTTATGCACATATATGTTGCTAATGTTTTTGAAGCATTTACAATAGATTTTAATTCTAGCAATATTCCCATTGCTGGTACAGATGTTGTTTTAGCTTATGAATATTATAACGGAACTGCTTGGACAGCACTTCCTGGACTTACTGATGGAACTTCAAATCTAAGTACATCTGGAACTATAAGTTGGACAGTTCCTGATGATTGGGAATTAGTAAGTCGTTCAACAGACCAACCATTAAACACAAGTTCAGCTTCACAATTTTGTATTAGAGTTCGTTTGGTTTCTTTCACTACAATTACAGAGGGTGGTTATATCTCAAGTGGAAATTATCCCGGGATAACTCAAAAATATATTTATGTATCAGGAGAAACTTTTAGTTTTGAAGATATTTATGATGCAGATGTTGCAGGTGGTTGGGGAGTGATAACAAAAGATTATAATAATTTTTATTGTAGTGTAGGATTTCTTCCTTACAATTCTACTTGGAATGAAACAGGAGGAACAATACAAATAGGTGGCGAAAGGTCTAAAGGAGTAATGTATTCTTGTTCTAGTAATGTAGAATTTAATTGGAACTTACCAACTATTGGTAGAGCGTTGGCGCAAAGTCCAACAACTAATTTAATACTAGGAACTAGAGGTGTAAATGGAACAATATATATTTACCCGTCTGCTGGAAGTATTATACAAAATACTAGTTTTAAGGCTCTCGATGAAGAATTTTATTGTCGTTTAGCTTTAAGAACAGTTGCTACATCCAATATACCTTATTGGAATAATTGTATATTTTCCAAAGTTATTGTTTACGACGGGCATTATTTTAATAGAATAAACTTTAATGTTTTAGAATATATTTTAACAAATGGATTAACTGTTTACGATAATTGTAATTATAATTGTCCTTTTTCTTGCGACCAAGGAAATGATAGTGTAGTAAAGAGAGGAGTTTTGGGAAGCAGAACAACAGATACATATTGGAGAAGTGGTAGTTATTCTACAACAGCGACATTGCAAAATAGGTTTCAAGTTATATCAGCCACTTGGGATAAACCAAGTATAAAATATTGTAATTACGGTAAAAATTTATCTTCAAGAAGAGATTATGTGGGACAACAATACATAGATTTACTTGCTAATTTCGTTCAATTAAAAACACAAGATAAAGATAGAAATGATGTAACAACTAAAGTTTATATAACAGACCAATATGGAAATAATGCAGCTTGGGAAGACACAGATTTAGAAATTCGTTCAGGTTCAACTGCTTACTTTCCACAATCAGCTACTGATACAACACTAGAATTAGTTGATGCAACAGGTGTTTCAGTTGACGACCAATATTTAGTTTTTGGAGAAATATTTACAGTTGAAAGTATTAGTGGAAACATATTAACAATTTCTAGGGGAGATGAGAGTAGTGCTAGAAGAATTAGGGCTACAAGTAATAAAAACTCTGGGTTGGCTATTTATAAGAGAGTTCCTTATTTAACTTGTGCTGGTTCTTTAGAAGATATTTATTTGATAGATGCTTTGTTTCACAAATATTCAGTAGATGGTGGAACTACAACAACAGGACATCTTGAAAGATACTATGGAGATTATACAATTTCAGTAGAAGCAGAGGGTTATGAAACTCAACAGTATATAGGAAATATAACAGATGAGTTATTTCTTAATCTAACTATGCGACCTCAAAAACAAATTGCTACAACTCAAGATGGAGTATTTATAAACACAGACCCGTCTGATTTAACAGATGACTTAAACTTAATTAAAATATAATATGTATACACTAAAAAAAGATTTACCAAATATAAAAGCAGGAAGTGAAGTAGATAATAAAAATAAAATAGTAGTTGAAATTTTAAAAGATGAAAAATTAAAAAAAGAATGGTTAGAAGAAGCAAAAACTGAAGAAGACATAAATAACGAATGGTTGATTATGCTGGAAAATAGAAAAAGCTTTTTAGAAATGGAATTAGAAGAAATTAACTCACAATTAAAAGACTTGTAATATGGAAATTAGAACCTTAGAAAAACTATTTGATGAGAAATTGATAAATGTTCACGACAAATTAGATAGTATTGAATTACAAACTACAAAGACGAATGGTAGAGTTACCAAATTAGAGGCTTGGAAAAACAAAGCGTGGGGAGCTTTAATAATTACAGAAATAATCTTAATACCAATCGCTTTTCTAGTTTTACAGAAATTGATTTAGTTCATTTTAAAAGGAGGATGTGATGAGATTACTTACAACTAAAAAAATGTGGTGTGGATGTATTGAAAATGAAACTACTCACTTTGTCTATCAGGACAGTGAAAAGAAGATTTGGAAAATATGCCCACTCTGTGGAAAGATGATGAGAATGGATATTTTACTTGAAACACTAAAGAGGTGGTGTGATGAAGATGTTAGTAATTGACGAAGTAAAAGAGCTTCCAAAAGAAGCAAGAGAAGTAGGAACAGTATTGTGTTTATGTAGTGGTTGTGGCAAGAAAATCAAACATAAATTGTTTGAAACAGATGATAAAATCATAATTGTTTGCCCGATATGTAAGCTCAAATGGGAAGTATTTTTTCACAATGCTACGGGGACGGCTTAAAAGTCCCTAATTATTTAATAATTATATGTCTATGAATAAAATTATCTACAAGATAATGAACAAGCTAGAATCTATAGGACAACTGATTATATCAGATGTCCCAACTGGTCTTTTACATCATAAAAAAGATTCCAGAGATAGAAAGTTTTTAGGTAAAAAAGATAGCTTTATAGGAGTAGGAACTAGCATAGATGACAAAGATTTTTCACTAGCTAAAAATCAGTTTGACCAAAATCCTTTTACAATGTGTGTTTATGCAGCTGGATCTAAAGGGTGTTCAGATCAAGATGGTATTAAATATTCAGTTAGATGGTCTGTAAAAGTAGCTAGACATTTAGGTTATACTTCAGGACAAGGTTATTCATATTTAAGAGGATTTTTAAAAGTAGCGACACAAGTAGGATTACTTCCTTATAGATTAATGCCTGATGAAGTAAATGGTATGAGTTGGAACGAATATTCTAAATGGACAGCTGAAGATGAAAAATTATTAAAGACAGCTCTTAATTATAGATTGAAAGAATATAAATCAGTTAACAATAGAAAAGATTTGATGTTAGCACTTAAAAATGGCTACGCTCCTTTCACAGGTGGAAAATGGTTTTCAGAAATGAATAGACCACAATCACCAGGATATTTATTACAATATCTAGGTAGATATGTAGGTGGACATAGTTATCGTTATACAGGGTGGTCTTATAGTGGACAGTATATGGAAAGTTTAAATACTTTTGGAGAAAATTATGGACTAGAAGGAAAAATGTGGTTATCAAATCCTTTTAAAATAACAATGCAATATTCGATTTATTTAATATCAAAATTAGATTTAGATAAAAGAGTAGCAGAATTTAAGATTGAAAATGATGGTAAAATGGTAAGAACTAAAAATGATCCAGCTTGTTATTTAATTGAAGGTGGTCGTAAAAGACACATACCTACTATGGAAATATTTTGGAATGTATATGATAAAATTGGTGCAAAGAATTTTGATAATGATGTTAAACCTGAACTACTTAATAACGTTAAAAAAGGTAGTGATGTATTAACTTTTTAATTAATTAACTAATCTAAAATATATGGATTACTTGAAAAAAATGTTAAAGTCAAAGACAGTTTGGCTTGGTCTAGCTCAAATCGTTACAGCATTAGGACTGTATTTTACAGGAGAAGCTAATATCCAAGAATTGTTTATGGCTCCAACTGGTATTTTGACAATTTTGTTTAGAATTATTACAACAACAAAAATCGATGACAAATAAGCTGTTTCTCTCGCTACATACTCAACGCTGATGTCTTAAGGACAATAGTCCCTGAAACTAGGTAGAGTATAAAGTTGTGGATTTGGCTACTTACCCAATTTATTGGGAGTTCACTCTACTCCTATTAGTCCACTAATTTGATTAGAGGTTAGCTAGGGGGTAGGGATGAATTTAATTAATTTGATAGTGTTAATCATAACACTATCACAATAAAATCAAACTTATGGGAAAAATAATTAAAGCATTGGTATTAATAGGTGCAATAGGATTACTTCTATTTGCTTATAACTACGATGCAAATGCTTCTACTAATTTATACAATTGTTATAAAGAAAGTGGTCGTACTTGGACTTCAGTTCAAAATAGAGCAGTTGAAGCTGCTAAATATGGTATCTGGGGTTACAGAGGTACAGCAGAACAAAATAATTTACTTTCTGATTGTATGTGTCCAGAAATAGAAGAAGGTATACTTGGATATTCAGTAGTAACTGATTACCAAAAAACTTTAAGAAGTTCTGTAAATAGTACACAATCTACTATTCCAGTTTCAAGCTTAGAATTAAAAGATGGTACAACTTTAACAATGGCTATGTTAGGGGAAAAAGTTTTCTTAACTTTAGAACCAGGAAGAAATAAAGAAGAAATTATAATGTGTACAGGAATTACAGCAAGTCCTGCACAATTTACAGGTTGTTCAAGAGGATTGGCTTTTTCAGGGACTTCAACAGCTGAAGTTTCAGCTAATAAGAAATCTCATGGTGCAGGTTCAATAGCCGTAATGAGTAATGTACATTACACCTTTGAAGAATTGACTGATAAAGATACTGATGAAATTGTAAATGGAGTTTGGACTTTTACTTCTACAAGCCCTATGATCTTTAATGTAACTCCTTATGTTTCAAGTTCAGCTGATACTTATATTGGTGATGATTATTTAGCAACTCAAAAGTATGTGAATGATGTAGGTGCAGGTGGTTTTACAGCTGCTAATGTTTCAACTACTTATGGTTTAGAAACTTATTCAACAAGTCCTGAAACAGTAGGAATAAATGTTAGTTCATCTTTAGGATATACTTTTGATGGTGATGGTGCTTTATATAGAACTGTTAGCTCAACTGGAAATTTAAATACTGATTCTAATGGAATTTATTTAGAAGGTGATGATGATTTAACTTGGACAGGTGCTCAAACTTTTAGTAATACAACTACAATAGATGGAATTACTACAATAAACGGAACTTTAACAGGAAACAATACTTCAACTTTGGCGACTACTACAATTTCTAATTTATGTTTAGGTTCAGATGACTGTATAACTTCAGGAGGTCAAATATTAGATGTTAATACTACAACAGCAAAAGGAACTTGGAGTGTATCTACAACTACATCTGCAACTTCAGATGAAGTATTTAATATAGGTTTTGAACCAAAATATATTGAATTAGATTATACAGTTCAAGGACACGATGCATCTACTGCAACTAGTGATTATTATATTTATAGAGGAATAGCTTATTATACAGGAACAACACAAACTAATGCTTATTCTTGGAATTGCGATCATAGTTCCAACTCTGATAATTCTTGTAAAATAGATGGAAATGCAGATACACCAGTTCCTGCACCAGTAGGAACCTTAACATTGTCAAGAGGTACTGCAACAGGAAATGGTTCAGATATTCAATCAACATTAACTGTTAATTCAATATCGGCAACAGGTTTTGTTTTAAGATGTGTAACTGCTACAGGAGGTGCAAGTATTTCAAATAAAGGAAGGTGTAATGCTGTTTGGACAGCTTATAGATAATTAAACATTTTCAATTCTCCCTAACTCTAGGGGGAACTAATAAGAATTTAATTCAGTAATCATTTATTAACAATATGGCAATCATATCCACACCTTTGTCCACAATTCTAAATAGAATGAACAGATATAACTTTGCTGCTAATATCGAAGAGCAATATAAAGTTTATGATATTGACGAAGCAATAAGAAGTTTAAAAAGAAATACAACTCTTCCTTGGTGTATAAAGAAAGGAACACTTAAAGTATTTCCTGATGTTTTAACTTATCCAGTAGCAAGTGATCACGATGAATTAATATATTTAGAGAGTACAAAAAAGACAGGTTTTTCTACAGCTGCTCGTTTCAAATACACTTCACTTCAACAATTCTTTGAAGATCCAGATAACAGAAATAACATGGCAGAGATTTGGGATAATGGAGTAAGATATTTAGGAGTTAGATATAAATCAAATGATTTATCAAACTTACTTGTAAAAGATGCTTCAAATACAGATGATTTCACAGTTTCAGGAGATGCAACTGCTATAGCAGTTGATACAGTTAATTATGAAGGTGGTAATAGCTCATTAAAAGTAACAGTAGTTGCTGATACTTTGATTGCTAATGTTGAAAATACTTGTGCTGTAAACGATACAAACTATTTAAAGAAATATTATTTTAGAAGTGTTTATTTATCAGCTGTACCAACTTCAATCGAACTTAGATTTGGTAATGATAGCTCAAACTATATGACAGGTGGTTCACTTACTACTCAATTTTCAGGTCAAGCTTTCAAAGCAAATGATTGGAACTTACTTGCCTTTGATTTAAATGATGCAACAACAGTTGGAACAATAGATGGTACAGCTATGTTTACTTATGAATATCTAAAAATGAATGGAGCAGCAAGTGGATTTTATAACATAGGAAATTCATACTTAAAAGCTTGGGAACTATTAGATTATTGGTATGCAAGTACAGATTTAATTGTATTAAATGGCTCTTCAAATCCTACTAAATCTCAATTTATAAATGATGATGCTTACGATATTTCAGATGAATTAGTTGGGGATCAAGAATGGGCTGATGTAATTGGTTTTGAAGCAATGTTATCTTCATCAACTGATGTCGAAAATTCATTAATATATAAAATAATGAACGCTAAAGCTAATAAAGCTTGGCAAGCACTTTACGAAAAATATCCTGATATGTCACCAGTAATAATTACTAATCGTTGGATATTTGGTTTTAATTCTAATGACGATAATAATACATATTAATATGAAGAAATTATTTAAAAAACATAAACTCATAATAATAATAGCACTAGCTGTTATCATAATGTCAATTCCATTATTTTTTACTGGAAGTAAAGCAAATGTTGGTGCTGATGAAATGCTTGGAGCAAATTACGAAGATGCTAAATGGGTGGTAATGAATAAGTTTACAGGTTGGGAAACTGATAGCGATGCTACTAAGATAGCCGATGGCTCATCTCCTAATGGACAAAATGTAATTATTAATAATGGAGATAGATTATCTATTAGGGACTTTGGCTACGAGATATTAGGTACAGCGACAACTACAGACGATGCTATTACCTCTCTACACACTTTTAGGCGTAGAGATGGGGAAAATGTCCTTATGCGTTCTTATTCTACTTATTTACAGTATTACAACGAAACTGGGGACATCTGGGAAAGTCTTAGAACTACATCAACAGATGAAGCTATTTATGGTTATACTGATTATAATATTAATACAGATTTACAAAGTTATGTTTATTTTGGAAACGCAGCTGATAACTTTGCTCGTTGGACTGGAGCTTATTCAACTTTAAACCAAGTTGCTGCTTTAGGAACTTCAACACTTCATGTTGTAACCACAGAAGATATGTGGGCTACAGGTACAATTCATTTTTGTGATGTAGATATGGTTTATACTGGAACTACTACAAGTACAATTACATTAGAATCTTTAACTACTGTAGCTTGTGCTAGTGGTAGAGGTGTAACTCAAGGAGTAGAAGAATATCCAAGTAATCCAAAAGGGAATATTTACTTAAACTCTTTTAACAGATTATGGATTGCAGGTACTACTTCTACACCACAAGCTGTTTTTGCTTCAGAAAGAGGAGATCCTGAAACATTTATTAATGAAGCTTATACTTTAGACACAGCCAGCGATGCTTGTGCTTTCAATCTCGGTGAAGGTGGTGGTGGAGTTACAGGAATGGTAATGGATGAAGGAGCTTTATATATATTTAAAAAAGCTATTGTTTATAAAGTAGCAGAAAATTCAGAATTTTTATACAATATTCAACCTCTTAAACCTTTCGATGGTAGAAGTCAGACTACAGGTTCGGTAACGCCAAGAAGTGTTTTCGTAGGTAATAATGGAATTTACTATATTACTCCTGATAAAAATATCATGAGTTTACAAAGAGTAACTGATGTGGATTATCCACAATTAGTACCAATCTCACATTCAATACAAGAAACAGTTGATGATATTAATTTTGATGCAGTAAGTGGAATTTCATTTGGTTCATACTCATTTTTTACAGTAAAATCAGATAGTGATGTAAGTGTTAATGATTCAATACTTTTATTTAACGAAGAATTACAAGTTTGGGAAACACCAATTATAGGGTGGTCAGCTTCAGACTTCGTTGTTTATGACGATGGTGATAGTGAAGAACTTTACTTTGGTTCAGCTCAAACTGCTAATGTTTATAAAGTTACAGATGGTGCTTTAGATAATGAATTAGATGTACTAGCTTCATGGAGAACAAAACAATTTAACTTTGGTATGCCACAAGGATTAAAAGAAGTTACAGATTTATATATCGAAGGCTATATTACAGATAATACAAAATTAGAAATATCGCTTTTATTAGATGAAGAAGGATATACACAATTATTTACAACAGAATTTACAGGAATAGAAACAGATTACTTATATAATGCAACTCCTTATAATGCTTTTGGATTACATCCATTTGGTTATATGAGATTTGGTTCTAGTGATGAAATAGGAATGAAAAAGTTCAGATTTTATTTATCAAAAGATTTCAGAGCATTACCTTTTTACAATGCTCAATTAGAGTTTCTTAGCGATGGTGAAAACCAAAGTTGGGAAATAACAAACTATGGTTTTAAAGTTAGAGAATATTCTCAACCTGAAAAGAGATCTTTATATAGAAGTTTTAAATAATAATTAATAATAATATAAATATATGCCTATAGAACCTTTTGTCCAAAAGACAATAGCACCACCTAGTGGAAATAATCCAAGACCCTTAACAGAAATGACAGGTCAAAAAGTTACAATGTATAATAAAAGAACTGGGGAAGCAAAAGAAGTTGAAAGAAATTTATCACCTAGTTTTGAAAAAGCTTATTCATTTACTAATCCTAACGCAGCTTCAACAAATGCAGATAATAATGTAACAGATGGTTCAGGTGGAATTAGAGATGGTATTAAAGATAATCAAAATGAAGCAATAGACCTAAAGAATAAATTAAATGCTGGTGGTGACTTTGATTCATCAATTTCAGAATTTTCAGATATTTATTCAATGGTTGATTTAACTGAAAACATGGCTGATATTGATGCACTTAGAGCTGACATAGCAAGTGGTAATTTCACAGATGACCAAAGAAATAGTATTACAAACGCTGGAGATTTAGCTGCTGGTGTTTATGATTCTGATATTGCTGATTCAGTTGAAGCAGCTAGAAAAGGAAAACCTAAAGCTTATGGAGCAGGTGGTGCAGCAGGTGGTTTTATGAATACTCAATTCGCTGGTAAAGCAGCTTTAGCTGATGAAGGAACTGGAAGTTTTGCTGGAACTGGTGGAATATTAGAAAACATTAATTCATCTTATGATAGAAATATTAATAATTTGAAATCAAAACAAACTATGGCAAGACAAGCTGCTGAACAAGCTGCTGAACAAGCTATATTAACTGGACAAAGAAGTGATTTAAGTTTCTTAAAAGATATGTACGAAGCAGCTGTAAAAGCAAAAGAACTTGAAGTCACACTTCAAAACGAAAAGATGCAAGCTATTACTAATTACGAAAAACAAAAACAAGTTAGAGTAGAAACTAATCTACAAAACGCTTCACAAGCTATGATTGGGGCTCTAACAGGTGATAAAGCTCAAGATAGTGAAATACTAGCTAACCTTGCTTTACAATATGGTGTAGACGAAAATCAATTAAATAGTTATGTAAAACAATTCCAATTAGCTCAAGGTAAAGAAATGTTTGATGTAGCTAAAAACTTAGATACTGACCAAACTTATACTATGCCTGATGGAACTGTAATTACAGGTACAAATAAAACAGCAGGTGGTGGTTATGAAACAACTTTCCAAACTGCTGGTGGACAAAACATGATGATTACTTACGATGGCGAAGGAAATATTATAAAACAAAACAGTTTAGGTTCTGCTTACAAAGCTACAAGTACAGGAAATACTAGTGGAGCAAGTGATGCTGATATAAATAAAGTTCAAGATATATTTTCTCAAGTTATTGGAGATGATGGTTTTGTTTCTCCTAAAGATTATAAAGAATTAAGAGTTATCTGGATTCAAGAACAAAAAGATCCTACTGAATTTGATAAAGAATTTAGTGGTTTTAGAAATCCTAATAACCAAGGTTATGGAACAGAAAAATATGAAAAGGAAGTAGTATAGAAAAAATTAAAAAATAAATAATTCAAATATATTATGTCAGCCAAAGATTTATATAATAAAAAATACAATCCAGGTAAAATAATACCAAAGGTGGAAACAAAAACAACTGAAATGAAAGATTTTTTTGCACCTAAAAATATTTATACTTCGCCTAATGATAAAAAAAATGAAGTTGAAAGTGTTAGTGCTGGAACACTTTACAAAAGAAAATTTGCTCCAGAGAAAATAGTTGCTCCACAGCCACAAATTCCTAGTTATCTTAAAAAAACAGAACCTGTAGCAACAGAAACTCAAAAAAAACCTGAAGAAGAAACTTCTCCTTCTTCTAATATTTTTACAACATTTTCAACTTCTATTCCAAGTGTTTTTCAACCATTTAAAACTGTTAAAAACTTAGCAGAAGTTTCTGCTGATTTAAAAAAAGAAGAAGATAAAAAGATTAAAAACGAAGAAGTTAAAAAATATAATTTAAAACAAGATACTTGGGCTAAAGAAATTAGTAGGTTATTATTACCTCAAAAAGCAGAAGAATTTTTTGGAATAAATAGAATAAAACAACAAAATACAACAAATAACTTCCAAGCTCCTGTAGGCGAAAATCTTAATAAATCACAAAAAACAAAAGCTGATGAAATAATAAATCATATAATAAAGCCACAAGTAAAAAAGACAGTAATGGAAAGAGATTCACTTAAAAACACTTCTCCATTAGAATATAATATAGCAAATAGACTTAAAATTTTTGACGAAAATTCCAGAGATTTAGAAGGAATTATGGCACAAGCTTTTTATACTCCTTATGATATTTTAGATAAAGTTGTTTATGAAAGAATTGATAAAATAATAAATTCAGATGATGTTAGTTTTGATTTTGTTGGTATAACTGGATTAAGCACTAGAGAGAAAGCAAAAGTATTAAAATTATCAAAAGAAAAATTTAACGAAGTTCTTTTATGGGGTGCAAATACTAAAGCTGGTTTAGAAACTATAGATTTTGTTTCTAAAAATAGTGCAGATTTACCTTTAAAAGGTTATTCTTTATTAAAAAGTATTGGAGAATCAACTTATAAGGATGAATACGAAAAAATGAAAAATGATTTAAGTGGAGAAAACTCTAATTATTTTACAAGGACACTTGATCAAACACAAAGTTCTATTGGACAGACAGGGCTTGGTGTTTTATTATCACTTTCATTAGGAAAAATAAACCCAAGACTAGGACAAGCAGTTAGTGGTGCCTATTGGGGAGCTTTATCAGCATCTGAACAAGTTGAAGAAACTGGAAAAGTATACAATATAAATAAAATTTTGATAGATGTTGTTGGAGATTCATATTTAGGTAATCAAATAGAAAAGACACTAAAAACTCCTAATTCTTTATTAAAAAAAACATTAATTAGTGCTCATGTAGAGGGTGGAACAGAAGTTGGACAAAGTATTTTGAAATTTGCTGAAGACTATAAAGAAGCAGAAACTATTGAGAAAAAAGAACAGGTAATAGCTGACACAGAAGAGTATATAAATTCTGGTGCTTTTGCAACTGAATATTTAGTAGGTGGTTTAAGTGGTGCTGGTATTAGTGCTGTAGCAGGTGGAGTTAACAGTATTGTTAATGTAAAAAATAATAAAAAAGCACAAGAAGATTTAGAAAAAGATATAGAAAAAATTGAAAAAGCTGTAACAGAATTTAAAAATACTACTATTAATAAAAAAGAGATAACTACAGAAAAAGATAAAAAAGAAATAATAGCTTTATTAGAAGCTGGAACTGAAAAATTAATGATTGCTTCACAAAATTATAAACTTTTAGCAGAAGGAACACCGCAGACAAATTTTCAAGGTGAAGGTTTTACAATGACAGATAGAGCTGATCCACTAAAAACAAAACAAAGTAAATTGATGGCTGATTACAAAAAGATGTTAGCTAATTATAACCAAAATCCTACTCCATATAAATTGAAAGTTTTAATGAATAAACGTGCCACTTTAAGAACAGCTTTTGGAAAGACAGAACAAACAAATGTTAAAACTGCAATAGCAGATAATACAAGTGCAATAAACAAACAAACTGAAGTGTTAAAAAAAGATAATATTGCAGAAGATGCAAGAGTAGCAACTGAAAAAGTAGATGCTCTTGTTGATGCTATAGGTCAAGATACTTTAGCTAGTGAAGTTAAAAATTTTAATACTGTCGATGACTTTGTTAACAGTCAAGGTCTTGACAAAAACATATATAATGTGTATAGTAAATTATATGGCAAAAACACAAATAAACCTAGTGAGTTTACAAAAATATCTCAAGGGGAGAAAATGGGAGAATATTCCCAAGGAGGAACGCTTGAAAATAGCGGGCAAAATATTGAAAGTAATCTTACCGAACTCTCAAAAGAAATAACAAATAATCCTGATGGATTTACTTTAAATTTGAATGGAGAACCTGTTACAGATGGTTTTTCTGTTTCCCCATATAAAGGTAGAGAATTAAAAGTTGATGTTGTAACTGAAGAAATACTTGAACAATACATAACAGATAATATAGATTTATTTGTTGAAGAAAATAATAAAATTGGTGGTTGGTTAAATAATAAAGATAATAAATTTTATTTAGATGTTTCTGTTATTAGTGATAATGTAGATGATGCTATTGGAACTGCTGTAAAAAATAATCAAATAGCAATTTATGATCTTAAAAATGGTAAAGAAATAGTTACAAAAGATTTTCTTGAAAACAAATTAAGAGAATTTTATAATAAAACAAAAATTGAAACAAAAAAGAAAGAAGTAAAGAAAACTGAACCTACTCCTAAACCTACTCCTAAAAAGACTGATGCTAAGACAGGTGATTCTAAAACATTTAAGAGTAAGATTTTTGAGGATTATAAAAAAGTTTATAATTTAGGAGATTTAGAAAGTGTTGAAACAGAGAAAATGATTCGTAAAGAAGAGTTTGAAAAAGCTGGTGAATTTACTTTAAATAATCCAGAAAAAGCTGTTCAAATTGCTTATACTGGTGAAAATATCCCAAATGGTTATAGACTTATAGCTATACAAGGTGCTGTAGCTGAATATTTATTAGAAAAAGGAAACAAAGAATTATCTTATGAAATAATGAGAAAACAAAGTGCTGAAATTAGTAAAGTAGCTCAAGATCTTGGTTTAGCAGCAATGGGAGTATCAAATTTTACACAACAATTAAATAATATAGAGAAAGAACGTTTAGCAAGATTTGGTGCAAAAACATCAAAATTAAAAGGAGCTGATTTAATTAAACAAGCAAAAATAGAAGTAAATACTAAAACAAAAGAACGAGCAAAAACAGTTAGAGAAAATATAAATAAAAATTTAGAACAATCTTTAGAAAATTTTGATTCTATACTTGATTCATTATTATGTTAATATATTAATATGGCTAAAAAAAATTGTCTTTTACCTGCTGAAGCAGAACAACTTAAAAAAGCTTTTATTGAAATAAAATCAAACAAAAATGGTTTAGTTGATTTTTTTACAAAAAAAACAAATGAACAGAGAATAAACTTTCTTAAAAAATATGTTGGAGAAGAAGCTGATTTTGTATTAGCTAAATTAGAAAAAACTTTCTTTATGCCTAACCAAAAAAAAGCTTTTACAAATTTTATTTTTAAAGAATTGTATCAGACGAAACCTTTGTATAAAGGAGTAAATATACAACAAGCAAAAAAAATGGGAAAAGAAATAGATGTTAAAGATTTAAAAAATAAATCAGAAGAAGAAGTAGAAGAAATATTAAATGAATATTTAGATGAAAAAACAGCCACAACTGTTTCTAAAACTTTTGGAAGATTAAAAGCTAGTAATAATTTAGCTTTATTTGAAGAAAGACTTTTAGGATCACAGGAATTAAAAGAAAATAAAGAGTTATTATCTAATCTTAAAAAGTTAGATTCTCTTTCATATTTAGGAGCATTATCTCCTGAAAGTACTGAAACTTTTATGAAAAGTTTTGTAGAACAAGAACTAGGGATTAGAGTAACTATGGAAGAAACTGTAGCTTTAGATAAAATAAATAAAAAACATGATGAAGCTTTTGAAAAAGTAATGGATAAAAATGTATGGAATGTTACAAATGAAGAAAATGTTTATAATTATTTCAAAGCTAGATCAGAATTAGAAACTTTTGTTGATAGTTTAAAAGAAGATACATTTTCTACCCTTGCAAATAAATTGATAAAAGCAAGAAGTGCTGCTTTACTTTTTGATCCTAAATCAGGAAAAAATAGTGCTTTATATCAAATGATACCTACTTTAACAGGATATGCTTCTTTAGTATTAACACCAGGAACAATGAATAGGAAAGATATAAAATTTATTGAAAGAGTTAAAAATCATGGTAAATCTTTAAAATTCACAAAATCAGAAAAAGATTTTATTTGGAAACAAATAAAATTTAATGACAAAATATATAGATTATTTGATTATGAAATGTCTAGGTTAGAAAATTTAAAAGATACATATAAATTTTTTGGTGAGGATGTTTCAAGAAAATTATCTAAAAAAACAAGCAAAATAAAAAGAAAAAAAGGAGGAAATAAAATTGTTAATGCTATTGAACGTTATGGCAATGCCTTATCATTAGCACCTAAATATTTAGCTGGTTACACAGATATGTTAGGTGGTTCATCTATTAGAGCTGTCACAACAATTAAATTAGCTAAAGAACAAGCGTTATTAGAAGAAAAAAGTGGAGATTTAAAAGATGGAGAAACAGTTGAACAAAGAGCTGAAGAATTACGTGATAAAGCATATTCATTTAATCCTAAATCAACTAAAGCATCTGTTATAAGAAAACTTGGTATAAATATGGCACATCAAGTAAATAATACTGAAAGTAGTGAATTATTAACAGAAATAACTTCTAAATGGATTAGAGCTGTAAAAATTAAGGATGTAAATGTTGGTAGATGGTTAGTCCCATTTTCTAAAATAGCAACTACAACAATAAGTAAAAGTGCTAAAACAGCTACTGGTTATGGTATAGTTAAATCAATAATAGATTTTAAACAAGCATCCAAATTAAAAGGTGAGGAACAAGATATTGCATTTTTTAAAGCTAGTACTGAAATGGTTAAACAATTTGGATTGTTATTAGCAGTTGGTTTATTATCTAGTATTTTTCTTGATCCAGAAGATTATATAGCTCCTTATGTTTCATTAAAACCTAACCAATTAGAGTTAGCTGAAACAAGAGGAGCTAAAGGTGGTGGTTATGTTAAAATTTTTGGACAATGGGTACCTTTAAAATATCTTCCTGGAGTAAATATGCTTTTAGGTGGAATTATGCAAGGAAGACAAAACTTGGTTAGAGAAGAAAACTTTTTTACAGGTTATGCAGAAGGTGTTGCTTCAAACTTAATAGAATTACCTCTTATAAGGTCAATGAACTTTGACGAAGTTATAAGAGATTTCATTAATAATCCAGATATTGGAACTTTAACTGAAAAATTAGGATTTAATTCAGAAGACACAACAATGTCATTTTTAAGAAATACTTTACCTGCTTTTATACCTAATTATTTTAAAAGTTTTTTAGGAGATAATACAACTTATGATTTCTTAGGTAATGAATCTCAAAAAAAAGGAGTATTAGGATGGGTTGGTTTTGGGACAGTTAAAGAAACAGAACTTTTGTTAGAATTGATGAGGTTAGATGAAAAAAAAGAATTACCAACATTAACAGATCCTACAGGAACTTACGCAAAAGAATTAGAAGAAAAAATGGGTGAAGCAGAATATGAAAAATATTTAGCAACACTTAAAAAAGATTATGAAGAATCAATCAATAAATTAATTAAAAATAAATCATATATAAAAGCTAGTGAAGAAAGTAAAAAGAAATCGTGGAATACAAGACGAAAAATTTATATATTGGATAAGCTTAAAATAAAAAATAATAAAACAAAATAGGCTATTATGCCTATTTTCGTTGAGCGAAATTTTTATTAAATCTTAACTGACATAACATCAAAACTAAAATCTTTCTCTGGAAGGTTTTTGTTTGTAATTGAATTAAGAGCATTTATCATGTTTTTAAGTTCTTCTATTCTTACAGGTAATTCTCCTTTTACTTTTTTTCCTAAGGTATAAGAAGCAGAATCAGGGTTTTTACCCATGTTTTTTGCTAACTTGTAGATAGTGATTTTGTTTTCTTTAAGAAAATCAGCTATTTTTATTGTTTCTTCCATATTGTTGTTTAATGTGTTAATACTATTATAATATCATAGATATAATATATTGTCAACACTTCATCAACAGGTTGGGGACTTGACATAACATTATAAATATGTTATAGTCTATTGGTCAGTTTAATTATTCACAAAAATATGAAAATAAATACATACAATTTAATAACAAAGAGTGTATTATGTTACTGTGAAGTATCTACTTGTAGATATTTCGGAGGTTGTGAATAACCTTCTGACCAGTAATGTAGTACACTTTTTTTTATTAAATTAAACAATATGGCTCGCTTGTCGAACCCTGAAATAGTTAGACTAATAGTAAGGGAAGCACAATTAATTAATAGTTTAGTGTATATTGAAAATATAGATAGTTTTGCTAAGTTCGTTGATGGAAAAAACTATTTCAAGATCCTATCTCAAAATGATTTTGAAAAATATATTTATAAATACATGATTGCTACTGATATAATCAATCAAGTAAATATAACTACTAACCTTGTAAAAGATATTGCTAAACAAATGTGTTGGCAATTACCTAATCATGCTCAAGATGTTATCACTCCTTATGTAGCAATAAGAGATGGTGTAATCAACTTAGAAACTTTTGAAATAGAAGAAGTTGATAGGTCTAAAAATGTATTCTTTTTTGTAAATACCACAAAAGAAAAAATAGAAAAAGGTTGTGATAAAAAAGGTATTTGGATAAAGTTTTTAGAAAGTGTTATTGTAGATGAAAAAGGTAAAACACACCAACCAACTATAAAAGTAATGCAGGAAATGTTTGGATATTATTTAATGAATACATTACAAGGACACACCAGTTTTTTCTTAAATGGAAAAGGAGCAAATGGTAAATCAGTTGTTCTATCAGTTTTAAGAGAAATGGTTGGTAGAGATTTTACAACTACAATGACAGTACAAGATTTAACAACAGATCAATTTGCAACTTCAACACTTATCGGAAAAAAGATAAATATCTGTGCTGAAGATGAATCTAAGTTTACCAGAAGTGATAAATTTAAAGCTATGATTTCTGGAGATGATGTTACTGTTAGAAGAATGTATAAGCCAGGATTTTCTTGGATACCAACAGTTAAATATATATTTTCAACTAACGATATGCCTACTTTTACAGGAGTAGGGGAAGCATTATTAAGAAGAATAAAAATAGTACCTTTTAATTATTGGATTCCAAAAGAAAAGAGAATACCATATTTAGAAAAGAAATTAGTTCAAGATATGGGAGCAATAGTTGCTTGGTCGTTAGAAGGAGCAAAAAGATTAACAGCAAATAATTATCAATTTTCTACAAGTGAATTAATGGAAGGAAAATTAGAAGAGTTTAAACAAAATTTATCAGCTTCAATATTATTTGTAAGTGAACAATATAAATTAAGTGAAGATGAAACGATAGAAGAAGAAGATTTGTATGAAAATTATAAAGTGTGGTGTTTAAAAAGAGGTAAAAAAGCACAAAGTTATTATAGGTTCAAAGCTGATATAGAAGGAAATGTATCAGTAAAAACACTCACAAATGAAATAACTAAAATAAAATCTTATTTATTAAAACCAATATATGGAAACCTTGCCGAACAAGAAACAGCTCCATTCTAAAAATAAATTGGAGTTTAGACAATTCCTTTTAGGAGATAAAAAAAACTCCATAATATTTAAAAAAAAGATAGATGAAATTCGATCTAAAATAGTAAAGTATGAAGTAGTGATAGATTCGCTTTTTGAAGAAAGAGCAAAGGCTGAACAAAAAGATATTTTCTGGCACGAAGCTTCAATAAAAAATTATGAAGAAGGTATAGCAGAATTTAAAAAAGAAATAAAGAAATTTACTTACTACTATAATATGAGTAGAGGGAAGATTAAAAAAGAAGTAGGTAAAATTACAGATGAAGATATAGTTAGAGCTAAAGAAGTACCAATAGACCTATTTATGCCCTGTAATGCTTCTAAACAGAGCCAAAATAGGAAATACTATAAATGCCCACTACATAACGAAAAAACGCCTAGTTTCGTGTATTACACCGACCAGAACAGCTATTCTTGCTTCGGTTGTAGTATAGCTGGGGATAATATCGATCTTTATATGAAACTTAACAACTGTGATTTCATCACAGCTATAAAAGAATTAATTAAACTTTAAAAAACTTATATGAAAAACATAATGACAATACCAGACGATACAAGTATATTCCAATTCTTGACTTTCGTTAAACTACAACTCCAAAATGGATATTCAGTCAATCAAGAGTTTGACCAAATTTATTATGAATATCTTAATTATTGTAAAAGGAATAAGATAAGATATAAAACTAAAAAAGCTTTCTCGATGTCCTTAAATAAATTAGGATTAGAATCAGTTATAGCTTACGAAAAAGGAACTGGAAAAAGAATTACTGAAAAAGAATTAAACATAGAAAACATAGAAGTTATATTAAGCAATCTTGGTGGAGATATGACAGTAGAAAATATTTATACTGTTCTAAATAACAAAAGATACCAAATACAAATGAAAATAATACCACTAGATACTCCTGATATTGAAGCACTAGAAAAACAAGCAAAAGAACTAAATTTATTAACAAAAGTTGAACCTGACCATTCAGGTGAAACAAAATAATTATTAATATATGTCATTTTTACCAGATGATTATAAGAAACCTGAACAAGGTTCAAAATATTTGTCACCATCTAAAATAGAAGGTGAAGTTAAGATTCGTATTCTAACATCAGCTATTACAGGCTGGGTCGATTGGGATAATTCAGGAGAAAAACCAAAACCAGTTAGAACAAAAGAAGAACCAGCAACTGCTTTTGATCCTAAAAGAGCACCACGTCATTTTTGGGCATTTGCAGTTTGGAATTATAGTGAGGAAGTTGTCCAAATCATGGAAATTCCACAAGCTACAATTCAAGACTTATTGATAAGTTTTATCAATGATGAAGATTGGGGAAATCCAACTGGTTATGATGTTAGAGTTAAAAAAGAAGGTAAAGATTTAAAAACTAAATATACTTTAACTCCATCTAATAAATCCGTAATTTCACCAGAAATTGCAGAAGCTTTTGGAGCAACAAATATTAATGTAGAAAAAATGTTTTCAGGAGATGATCCTTTCGGAGAATCAACAGATGAAATATTAGAAGAAGTAGCTGAAAAAGAAGAAAAAGACTTAGGAGATTTAGCAGCTGCTATGTAAAATTAATTCGAAGGTTCGGTAGATCAAGCCCTACTGAACCTTTAATTTAAAAATTATGAAACTTACTCACACAAATTATTTTACCAACGCCAATAGATATTTAAGTAATAGCAAAATATCTGATTATTTAAAATCTAAAGAGTTTTTTTACAGAAAACACATACTTGGTACAGTAGAAAAAAAAGAAACACCTGCTCTTATTATAGGTAAAGCAGTAGATTTATGGTTAACTAAAAGTAGACAACACTTTGAAAAACTATATATTAGAATGGAAAAAAAAAACAGCAAATTAGATGCTAAACTAATTCAACTTACAGCTAGAGAATATGATGAAGTAGTTGGAATTTGTGAAGCTGTAGAAAAAACAAAAGCATACAAACAAATTAAGAAATTTAAAAAACAACAAATCCTACAACATGAAGAAAAGATTGGTTTATTTGATGGACTTTGTGGAGTGCCTGATTTTTATAAGATAGATGAATTAGGAAATTGTATTATAGTTGATTTAAAAACATCTGTGACAAATGATACTAAAAAATATTTTTATCATGCTAAAGATTATGGATATTTTAGACAACAAGCAATGTACCAAATGTTATTAAAAATGATACACCCAGAGATTAATTCAATAGAATCAAGACATATAGTTGTAGAAAAAGACCCTGATAAAATTTATAAAGTTAAAACTTTTAGATTAGATCAAGATGAAATTAATAAATGTTTAGAAAAAGTTTTTGAAATAATTGAAGAAATAAAAGCTGAAAAAAAATGGAAAGATAAAGATACCACTTGGGAAGATATGGAAGAATTAAGTGATCCTAGAGTTAAGAAAGCTGAATGGGGTGATGATAAATAATATGATAAAAATAAAAGTGTCTAATATATGTACTGTTTCGGAGTGTCCATCAAACATTCTTAAAGTTGCAAAAAAAACACTTACAATTCCAAATCCAGCTTATGAAAAGATAAAAAGAATTACAGGAAATAGTTATGCTGCTGAAAGAAGTTTTAAATATTATAAAATGGTAGGATATAATTGTATATCATTTCCTAGAGGTTTTTGTAATAGATTTTGTGCTTATCTTGATAAGCAATGTATCTCATACGAACTCGTTGAAGATTTTGTTAGTGAGAAGACTAATGATCTCTTTAATAAAGATCAAGTTAAACTTCGTGATTATCAAGAAAAGATAATAGCAGATGTAGTTAAAAACAATATTGGTGTTATCCATTCTTCAACAGGTTCAGGTAAAACTACTATGGCATGTTATTTAGCTAAAAAATTAGCTCTTAAAACAACTATTCTAGTGCCTAATACAGTTATACAAGATCAATTTGTATCTGAATTTAAACAATGGTTCAATTATGATGTTGGTATTATCAATGGTAAGAAAAAAGAAATTAAAGATATAACTGTTTCTACTTTTCAAAGTTTAAGTTCTAATCCAGAACTCTTACAAGAATTAGTTGATAATACTGGTATGCTTATTGTAGATGAGTGTCATACAGCTGTTTCAAACGAACGAGCTAAAATTTTAAATAGATTTAAAGCTATTAGAATGTATGGGATGAGTGGAACGCCAAAAAGAAGTAAAGATGATGGTAAAACTGAATCAATCTTTTTCTATTTTGGAAAAACAATAGCCACCTACGAAGCTACACTTATTAAACCTACAATAGAATTAATAAATAGTAGAGTTAATATTCCTGTAGTTGTAAATTATGCTGATATGGTTAAGAGTATGGTTAATAATGAAAGTCGTAATAAACTTATTGCTGGACTTGCTCTTGGTGAAGCAATGTCAGGGCATAGTGTTTTAATACTTACCAAAAGAGTTGAACATTGTAAATTAATAAAAGAAGCATTACCAGATTGGGGAGATTTAATTTATCATGCAACTGGTGAAGATAAAAATAGAAATCAAATTTTAGATGAGATGAGAAATAGTAAAAGAGAATTTAAAATTATAATTGGTACTGTTTCATTACTTGCAACTGGAACTAATATTCCTTGTCTTGATACTTTAATAATTGCTGGTGATCTAAAAAGTGATGTTATGGTCGGACAAGCAGCTGGAAGAATATTGCGTTTATTTGAAGGAAAAGAAAGAGCTTTGATTTATGATATTGTGGATTTTTATAATCCAATCTTCAAAAGACAGTTTTACGAAAGAAGAAAACTATATAACAGTCAAGGTTGGAAAATTACGAACGATTTAGTTCGAAAAATGTGGTAAAACTTCGCTTAACTTAGCATTAAAATAGACCACTAAGCTCAAAATTGCGTTCTAAGAGGGGTATTAAAAAAGACGACATAATAGTCGTCTTTTCTTTTAAAATTCTGAAATGATCCCAATCACAAATCCTATTGCGAATGCTACTGTAAAACCTCTCCAATATATCGCCCATACAAATTTAAGTATTGATATATCTTTATTGTCTTCCAAAAAGTCAGACAATTTTGGGTTAAAGAATTTCTTATATCTTACTTCTACTTCTTTTTCTTTTTCCATATTATATTGTTAATAATAAAATTACTAAATAAATTATATACATATAATTATTATTATATTAAATTGCCGAATGGTCGGCGTTAAATCCAATTTATAATTGGTGAATAAGTATTTCCTTTTTCCCAAACAAACCAAGCATAAGCTGCAGCTGATGAACCAGTATTTTTAAAATCTCCATTCATCGCACATTTTTGTCTTTGAGAAAATACATAAACTTTCTTTGGTGGGTATTTATTAAAAAGTTTTCTTCGTTTTTGTCCTTCTAAAAAAGTGAGTTTTAAAAACATAGCTACTTTTTTACCTTCCCCTACAAGTTTGAGTGAGTGTTCTACAAATTCTTGAGCATATTTATAAGGTGGGTTGGTAATTATATTATATTCAGGTTTAATTTCTTTTACTTTTAAAAAATCAACTCCACCAGTTCCATAACTTCTATCAATTAAATCAGATGAAAATACTTCATACCCTAATTCTTTCATTCTTTTACTTAAATGTCCTTCGCCACAAGCACATTCATAAATTTTACCTTCAAATTTTTCTACTTCAAAAAGTTTATTTACTGTATTAGGATCAGTAGCATAATAATCATTTTTTTCTCTTTCGTGGTCGCTATGATTACTCGCCCCTAAAGTTGTATAAACTGATTTTGAATTTCCTGTCCAGTTTTTAGTCATATTATTTAATTATTACTGACTTAATTTAATTCTTAATTGACGATGATTGATGATGACAAGGATTTGTTATATTTCGTTATATTAGTAATAGTTATAAGCCATTCTAATACCAACGATTTTATGTCACCTTATATGGGTATTTCCACAACCCCCTATCCTGCGTGGTCAGGCATAGCGTCTACCTTTTCCGCCACATCACCAATCGCCGTCAGCTAAGAGTTAGCTGTTAAATTGCTAAATGGTTAGCTTTATTTATTTACATTTCCACCAGTTTTTATGTTCTGGATACCAAATCATAAATTGTCTGATGTTCTCTGTCTGATTTAATTGACTACCTTTTGCTTCAATATAATTCCAACTTGGGTCAGTCCACATATATACACCTTGAGCTGTTGAGCCTTCCCAATTTATAGGATATTTATTAAATTGACTTTCACATTCAGCAATTCTAAGAGCAGTTTCTTCATCTACACCATAAATACCTGCTAAGTGGATTATTTCTTCTCTAACGCCCATTTTAAGCCTTTCATTCATCTTTAAATTAAGATTATGTAGTTCTACTTCTTTAATAGTTCTTTCAAAATGTACTTCTTTTAGTTTTATACCACTATCTAAAATAACGATAAGTCCTACTAAAGCAACGAAGATTGCGATTAAGATGTATTTGTTTGACATATTCTAATTTAATTGTTTTTTAATTATTTTGTTTTCCATTTTCGTCCCAATAAGGGAATTGTTTTTTACAACCACTTTCAAATTTACAACCACTTCCAAATTCACACCTACTTCCAAATTTACACAAATTTCCAAATTTACAACAACTTCCAAATTTACAACAACTTCCAAATTCACACCAACTTTCAAATTCACAACAATTTCCAAATTTACACAAATTTCCAAATTCACACCCACTTCCAAATTTACAACAACTTCCAAATTTACACTTTATAAAAACACAATTATCTCCAAATTCTGAATTATCAGCAAACTTTTTATTAACAAAAATCATTTTTTTAGGTTTGTCTTTAATTAAAACTTCTTCTTTTTCATCCCAATTTATATCACACATATATTTATAACTTTTTATTGCTACTTCTGAACTTGGAGTTTCTTTTTGATTAAATTGTTCTTTAAGATTTTCAGCTGTTTCTTCTGAAATCTCTATTTTTTTACCTTCTAGGTAGATGTAGTTTTTCATATATTATTTTAATTGTTTTTTAATTATTTTGTTGTACATATTAGCTTTTTAAAAGTAATTTAATTAGTTGCCAAGTTGTTAATCTTCTTACACACCCTCGCCTCCCCCAAATTATAATGGGTTGGGTTATTTAACACGATTAGCCCACAATGTAAGTTCTTTTACATTTAAATCTCCTTCTTCAAATTTCTGTTCATACAATTTTTCTTCTGTTTCATTTAAAGTTATTTGATTTGGAATTTCTACGTCACTCCAAATATCATTACCTTTTTCGTCTTTTTCTTTTGTATTTTGATATTCAGTTTTAGTTGATTCAAATACATTAATTTGGTTTACTGTAATTTTTGTGTAAACTCTTACTAATTTTTTTTCCATATATTTATTTTTACCCCAGCTTAATTGCTAGATTTTTTATTTAATTAAAATATCTAATTCTTTTTCGCAGTCTTTTATAAGTTGTTCTGCTTGTTTTTCTGTTTTAGCTTTTATATCAATAGGATATTTATAATTATTTATTAGATAGCCGAATGTTTTTACTGTCATATTAAATCCATTTAATTATAGGACTACCTTCATATCCAATTTCCCAGACAAACCAAGCAAAAGCCATTGTACTACCCATCTTTTTACCATTATCATCTAATTCTTTTCCATTTCTCATTGGTTGTTGTCTTTTTTTAAAAACATAGACAGTCTTTAGTGGTGTTGTTTCTAAAAAGGTTGCTCTTTTTTGTCCTTCTAATGCTTGCAGTTTTCCAAACATAATAACTTTCTTGTTAGCTATCTTTAATGCTTTTTCTACAAACTCTTGAAAGTATTTAAAAGGAGGATTAGTAATTACTGTATTATAAGGAAACTCAAAATCGTGTTTTAAAAAATCAATTCCACCTTTTCCATAACCTCTATATATTAAATCGTAAGAACCTGTATCATTTTCACATAATAATTTGCTTATATGTCCTTCTCCACAAGCAGGTTCTAAGGCTGGGTATAAAATTTCTTCTACTTCTAAAAGGGCTTTTGTACTGTCAGAATGAGTAGCATAGTAATCATTTTTTACCCTACCTCTTGCTGGATTTCCACCAGCTAATTTTCCACCTTGATTCATATTGTTATATTTATTTAATTAAAATATCTAATTCTTTTTTGCAGTCTTTTACAAGTTGTTCTGCTTGTTTTTCTGATTTTAGGAAGGGTAATAAAGTTAATTCTCTAAAATTATCATTAAAGTAATAATCCCATTCTTCATCTTTATAATCATAATATATACTATATTTATTTTCATCTTCAACTTCCCAATCAGGTACAAATGTGTCAAAATTATCTTTTATGAAAGTTTTGATTTTGTTTAGTGCTTCGTTTTTAGCTATTTGTTTATCGCAATCTTCTACAATTAGATAGAGGTTGTGGTTTTGTAGTCTTTTATTATCAATATTATCATTTTCCCATAGACTTAGTTGTTTTTTATTTACTTCATCTATAAACCAATATTTTGTTCTTTCTTCTGTTTTTGGTTTATTATCTATTTCACTTATATATTTTTTTACTTGGTCTAAATTTTCCAAGATTTCTTCTTTTGTTATTTTCATATTTTATTTTTTACTTCATATTTATAAATTGCTATTACCTTATAAATTTTTACTGTTCCATTTTCTCTAATAAGTCTATGCTCTTTTTCGTCATAGTTATTATCAGATAAAAATGCTTGGTAGTCTTTATCTTCTTCTTCTAATTTTTTGCTAATTTCTTCGGCTTGTTTTATTTCAGCTAAGTCATCTTCTAGTCTTTGTCTTTCTCCTTCAACTGCTTGAATTTTAGCTCTCTCTAATTCAACTTCTTTTTCTCTTTCAGCTATAATAATCTCTTTTTTTGAAATTTCATTTTGATTAAACAGCACAGTTTCAGACATTAGAAAATCAGCAAAATCTTTATCATTTAATTTAAGTAAAAAGTCCTCAGTTCTACTTACATTTATTTCTGCTAATTTTTCTTTTCTATAAGGAAGTAATTTTATTCTGCTTTGTTTGTCCTCGTATTCTTTTGCCTCGTCTAATAATCCTTTTAGTCTTTCAACTTCAGGATTTGTAATAGCTAATAATTCTTTTTGTTTCGCCATTATTCCCTTATTCATTTTAGTAAATACATCACGAAAAGATTTTCCTGTTTTTTCTATTTCTATTTCAATAGTTCTTAAATCATTTTTAGCAATTCCTACTAATTCTAATTGATTTTTATCTTCTAAATCTTCTACTGTTACTTCTTTTGTATCTTTTACTATTTTTTCTAACTCGGCTTTTGTAATATCAAATTTTGCGATATTACTTATTTGTGTTTCCATTTCTTGATCCATATTTATTTATTTAAATTAATTATTTTGTTTTCCATTTTCATCCCAATAAGGGAATTGTTTTTTACAACCACTTCCAAAATAACAACTACTTCCAAATTCACACCAACTTCCAAATTCACAATAATTTCCAAATTCACACCAACTTCCAAATTTACAACCACTTCCAAAATAACACCAACTTCCAAATTTACAATAACTTCCAAATTTACAACCACTTCCAAAATAACAACTACTTCCAAATTCACACCCACTTCCAAATTCACAACAATTTCCAAATTTACACAAATTTCCAAAATAACACCTACTTCCAAATTTACAATAACTTCCAAATTTACACTT
>Ga0222664_1000164_pt1 | contig 51814 bp, 80 predicted proteins | sample AntAcemetagen604_FD_181147 | JGI IMG/M metagenome (GOLD analysis project Ga0222664, IMG submission 181147) | Saline water microbial communities from Ace Lake, Antarctica - #604 | ecosystem: Environmental > Aquatic > Non-marine Saline and Alkaline > Saline | place: Antarctica: Ace Lake... | reverse complement strand
TGGCATTATAATGCCACCCTTCAACGCTTTAAGACGTTTATTTTCCCACCAGAAATCCAAATTTCGGTTTTTGCTTCACAGCTTTTAAAGCTTGATTTTTCTAGGCAAATCCATATGCAGGTGACACCAAAGCAGATTGATCACGCTGTTGAGGTTTATTTGAGCTACGAAGCCTATCAAAAGGAAGCGGCTGAAGAATTGCTTCTTGCAATTGAAAATGCATACAACGAAGTCAAGAACCCTGATAGCTAAGTGTATGACAGAAAATAAACATGAACGAGATGGTGAGTCATTCATCGTTAGTGATGGGGTAAATTTAGATGAACTTGACTTGGAAAACATGGTCAGGAATGAAGTCACTGTACCTGAGATTCTCCAAACGCAATATGCCAGAGCGCCCTCCATTGAGTCCATCCCAGGGATGATCCCTAAGATCCACCAAACTCAGGAGCGGATTTGGTTGGAAATCACTTTGGACATTGATGGAACTGTAAACACTTTTCCAGGGTATGTCGAAAAACAGAAGACTACGCCTTATGTTAAATCATGGCAGCTGAGGATGGATCGAGAAAGTGCAGCGCACCTAATGATGGTAATAGCGGACTCCAACCAACATTCGGACCGAAGTGCGCTTTGCGTACAACTTAAATGGTGTTATGGTGAAAGTGAAAGGGTCATGAAGTTAGACCCACCTTCAGATATTCAGATGTTCGATGCCGAGGATATTTCTGACTCCGATTTATTTGTGAAAGTGAACTTTGAAATCTCTAAATCTTGAAATGCATGAATGAGACATAATTACGGAGGAAGGAATCGGCCATGACCAAGAAGAACAAGCCAAATAAAAACCTCCGTAAGGAATTCGAGCTACATAAGGAGCGTCGTTCACGTCACTTAAAGAACCTCATAGAAGAGTCTATTATCAACGTTCTGGCCGAACAGGATGCAGCAGCAGCCCAGCAAGCTGCAATGACGGCCGAAACCCCACCCCCAGTAGCTACCCCTGAGAACCAAGCTCAAGGTGCTCAAGACAACATGGTCAAAGAGCAATACACGGTGGATGGCATGATTGACGAGTTAAATGCTATTCGAGGAGGCAGGTCCTTTTCCGATCCTGAGGTCTACGGCAAACTTGTGACCTTCTTCAAAACCCTAGGTGAAGAGCAAAAAAACACTTTAGATACTTTGCTAACGCAGATCGCTGAGCTTATCACAGGAGTTGATGATGCACCAGCACCGCAACAAGACCAGAGCGCAGGTGCTCAACCGCCAAATCCTGGAGGTGCTCCGCAACAGAACGCACCAATGCCTGGGGCACAACAAGCAGCAGGCGCCGCCGGCGTCGGAGTAGCCTAGTAATGGATAAGTTGAGGGCATGGCTGACTAACCCTAAAGTGTTGTTGGTCATAGCCGTTCTTCTTGTTATTTTGAACTTTATTGACGGTGGCTTTTCTTTCTGGGCAATCTATGTTGCTCAGATTGCTTACGAGGCAAACCCTATCATGGCAGCTCTTATGGCTGTTTCGCCGTATGTCTTTCTCGTCTTCAAGGTAATAGTCCCGACAATTGCGTCATATGTTCTCTACAAGTATCGGGAACAACCAATTAGAGGTGTAAAAGTTGCCACCTGGATTCTCTGGGCTAGTTTTTTTCTGTATGTAGGATTGATGGTTCATTTCGGGTTTCTTTTACAGACAGCTATGAATGCTGGCTTTCTATAGAATTTTTCTATTTGGGTTCACACTTCCTACCTAAGGTAGTACAGTATTGTTGTCTTCGATGACGAGGACGACGAAACATTCTAAAGAATGACCGATTTACGAAGAAAAGTTGAACTGCGACGATTCCGCTTGAGACGGAATGAAGATGAGTCTGGTGTTTCTGGCACTGGCTACGTAGCTGAAGGTGTCAAGTTTACAGATGGGCAGTGCGTCATAAAGTGGTCCACAGATACCAGCAGTATTGGCATTTATCATTCCTGGGTAGAAATGATGGCGATTCATGGGCACGGCGGTAAAACCGAGATTGAATGGGTTGATGCAGAATCCCTCGGTGGCAGTGGAGCAGCGGAAAATCCCTCTAAACCTACTAAAAAGAAAAAGTAGAAAACTGGTTCACAAACACACACCGAAGTAGTACAATGATTCTTAGGTTGACAAGCAAGACAAAACGTCAAACAAACGACCGAGAGAAAAATCACACACAAAGTAGATAAATCGGTTTACAATCCTACTTAGAAGTAGTACAATGATTCTTACGCTCAACGAAGCAACTTCCTGAGCGCTGCATAGCAGCCACGCTGCAACACTTGACTCTGTCCTACTAATCAGTATGATGGTCACCCTAACCAGGTGAATTTGTGGGTTCAAATCCCCGTAGAGTCACTACAAATCTTCGGATTTGGATTTCTTCTATACTGCTCCACGAGAGTATAGATTCATTAGTTCGTTGAAAACTGAATACGTCTTACAGTTCATCTGCACTGTTACCAGAAAGCAGATGATGTAAAGACGAGCTACGTTAGTAACCATGGTTTATTCTGTGGAGGAAGCGTAGCCGTCTAAACTTGCAGCATTGGTGTAGTGGAAACATCTTTGGCTTCCAACCAAAGGTCACGAGTTCGAACCTCGTATGCTGCTTTTTTCTCAGGCCCTCCCGAGGTAACTTTCGGGTCCTGCGTGAACAAGAGATTGGTTGTCTTTTCTGGGAAAATGGGATGTTAGCATCAAGGAGATGCAACGGGTTCCTCGACCCTATCGAGGCAGGTTCAATTCCTGTGCATCCCACTTACAAATGACTAACTTGGAAGGTGGATGAAGTTCACTGCTAGTTTCATCACTGTGGGGTGAGGACAGTGAGTCGCAACTCTCCCCAATTTGGGTTCTTAGTGTAACTGGATTAGCACTCCAGATTTGTTAATCAACAGTCTGGGTTCAAATCCCAGGGAACCCACTGGAGCGAAAGCCCGTGCACGAAGGCTTGACAGTCGGAGAGACGACATTTCTAGGTCACTGGTGTAATGTAGCATGACGATCTCCAAAATCGTTCGGTCTGAGTTCAAGTCTTAGGTGGCCTGTAAATCCTAGAACTGAAGGTTCCTGCCCTGGGCAGCGAAAGCTGGTTGGTAGCCTTCAAAATGTCTTCGACGCCGACAGGAACGGCAGCTCGCCTTCTAAGCGAGTTTTTGAGGGTTCGAGTCCTTCCGAAGACGCTGAGAGTGTAAGACTGCCGATTATGGCAGCCCCTGCACTCGATTAGGGGCATTGGTCCAGTGGTTGAGGACGCTAGGCTGTCTACTTAGAAGCACGGGTTCGATTCCCGTATGCCCCGCTAGTTTCCGTTCAGGAAACAATAAATGAGCCGTGTAGCCTGAGGGCCTAGGAGAGTCGCTATCTCTTAGAAGTTCGAACCCCATAGGGCAGCGGCATATAGGATCGTAGCATAACTGGTAGTGCGCCTCCCTGTCACGGAGCGAGTGTGCGAGTTCAAATCTCGTCGGTCCTGTCAAGTTCTATTTCTAGAAATATGTGTATAACCTCGATAAGTGAGGGAACTGTTTTTTCTATCCTCCTACTTAGAAGAGTAACGGCAAATGTTTCTACCGAAAAAGTTGTTTTGCCGTGCTATTTACTGTCAAGGGTAAAAGGTTATGACAAGAATCACACTTAGAACATTGAGAGCCATGATCCGTGAAGCGGTTCGTGAAGAAATGAAGAACGGCCTAAACGAGGCAGGCTTCATGGGCGCCGGCGGTAAAATGCAAGGCGCTCAACGGGGTGGAGTAGGTAGTCGTCAGGCACTTTCCAAAACTGGTGGAATGACAGGTTATTCCTCCATGAATTTGGATGAGTTGGTTGCAGCGATGAAATCAGCCTCCGAGGCAGATAAACCACACATCAAAAAGGCTATCACAGCTCAGCTCAAGGCAGCTGGCTGGTGAGCAAATAGCTGGTATTACCAGCTTTTAGAGAAAAAAACTCTAAATAGGTTCAAAAGACCTGATTATAGTGTTATACTCTTAGGTAGGAAGTCAAACAGACCTTTTACCTAAGAGTACGACATGGAATACCAGAACTTTTCGATCAATACTGCTGAAGATCTTGTCAAGGGATTTGCCATTGGCATCCGAGACAAGGTCATTGACCTCACTGAGGTTCGAGATATCGTATTGGCGAGTACGGATGATGAGCGACTTACCCAAGTTGTTCTTGAGAAGGTCCAGCTGGAGTTGGAGTGCATGGAGCACTTTGCTCTCAGGGTAGCTGCTACGGCAGCCTGAAAAAAAGCTGTTCACAATCATTTATGTCTGTCCTAAACTACTTAGGTAGACAACATGGGGCCTTAGTGCTAACGGGAACACACCTGCTTTGCACGCAGGAATTAAGGGTTCGATTCCCTTAGGCTCCATTATGAACTGCATAACCAACTGTAGTCAAGGAACGTCACTGTAGATTCAAGACGTGACTGCTCGGAGAGTCGAGCAAAACTTCGGTGGTGTCAGGCTTCAAGATACTCCACCTAAAACAGACTGGTAGTGAAGTAGGTACGTTCCACCACAAGGGGCAGACAAGTGGTAGGAAATGAAGACCTGCCCGTTCTCGGTCGTTGGTGTCAGCGGCAGCACACTGGGCTCTTAACCCACGAAGCAGAGGTTCGAATCCTCTACGACCGACTAAACTTGGGACGTTAGCATCAAGGCGATGCACTGGCCTTTTAAGCCATCTGAGCTGGGTTCGATTCCCAGGCGCCCCACTATGAAAAAGTGTTCTTCTTGCAAAGTATCCAAAACGAGAAATGAGTTCAATAAAAACTCTTCTAAGTGTGATAACCTTCAAAGCATGTGCCGTGCTTGCAATAAGAAAACTGCTAAAAATTATTATGCTAAAAACAAGTCGCATCACCGATTAGTCTGTAGCCAGATTAAAAAAAGGCGCATCAGAGAAAATCAAAATAAACTTTTCGAGGTGCTACGCAGAAGTGAGTGTGTTGATTGCGCTGAAAGAGATCCGTTGGTATTAGAATTTGACCATGTCCAAAAAAAGGACCACGGAATATCAGAGTTGCTTTGTGGTGGGTATAGCTGGCACCGAATTTTTGCTGAAATGAAAAAATGTGAAATACGCTGTGCAAACTGCCACAACAAGAAAACACACCAAGCAAATAATTCGTATCGTTGGAGGCTTTTAGTTGAACTAAAATCTTGTACGTCTCACTAAACGAGGTTCACATGTTGATTCAAGTATGGAAAGATAGTAATGGACTAGGTGTTATGCCGAAGCCAAATGCTGATGCGCTCTGGGAGAGCGGTCACATGTGTATCAACGCAGTCCTCGTTCGTGAATATGAAGCAAAAACCTGGTACGAAGCGATGTGTAAGCATCATGAGTTTCAAGGTTGGGGCGAGTACAATCCTCCTCGGCTAATGAATGGTGACATCGACCCTGTGGTTTTACAGCCACTAGATGATGTGTGATAATAATGTCCTATAGTAGACTGGTTTAGCCATCTCGATCAATCGATGATAAATTATGAACTTAGTTCGGATGAGTACGACTAACAAGGGTTGCAAGTTCATTGCTTGCCTGGGGGCCTCCAAACGCCTCTGGTAGTTTAATGAAAACACTTGTAAATTTTCTTCTTACTCCAGCAGAGTAAGAATATGGCGCAGTCTTCTAATGGCTTAGGAACCTTGGCTTTCATCCAAGACAATGTGGGTTCGAGTCCCATCTGCGTCACTCAATGGTCCTGTCGTCTACTATGGTTTAGGACACCAACCTCTCAAGTTGGAGAACCGAGTTCGAACCTCGGTGGGATCATTCGAATAGGTTCTAGTTTCAGCGACTAAATTAAAATAGCACGCCAGCTATGCCTAAAACATGGCCGAGTGGGGGAATTGGCAGACCCGCAGGATTAAGGATCCTGTTCCCATAAAAAGGAGTGCAGGTTCGATGCCTGTCTCGGCTACTATTTTGGTGCGAGCTTCAAGAAAGTCCCTACGAGTACTGAAGCCCTGGTTTAGGGAGCAGCAGTTATGTCACTTGCCAAATCCGTGAGTGGAGAATGACGGCATCAACAATTTCAAGAGGTTCCCCCGAGTCAGTGGGGATTAAAGCGGAGATTCGGCGAACGCCTCTTATTTGCTCGAATGGTGGAATGGCAGACACACACGCCTGAGTAGCGTGACCACGAAAGTGGGTAAGAGTTCGAATCTCTCTTCGAGTACTAAAAGAGAAGATGGTTCGCAGGGTGACGGCGACTAATAATCGCTGGTGAAACGACGCCGTACATCTTGAAAATCTCTTTCTTTGATATCGTGGGTTGGAAAAGTAGCAATTCGCTAGGCTCATAACCTAGGGATACTCAAAACAAAAACTTTAGATAGAACTTTCCCAAATTGGAAAGATTTCTATTTCCCGATGGGGGCAATGGCGCAATGGCGTGCCAGCGGACTGTAAAATGTTACACAGACATTTGAAGTTCGGTTACTCATACTAAAAGTATGAAGTGTTTGGAGTGTTCAAACCCTTTGGAAACAAAGGATGCAAAGAAGTTTTGTTCCCGTTCTTGTTCGGCAACGTTCAATAACAGGAATCGAGTTCTGACTTCTAAAACCAAGTCTAAGATCAGGGTCGGCGTTCTTGGTTTCCATGCTGAACTTCCAAGAAGTCAGTACGATTATGTGTGTGACAAATGTTTGGCTGCATTCACTTCGTATGTTTATATGAGGAAAAGTCGATCGGTTAGATGCAAATCTTGCAAAAGGGTGGTGAAGAGAGCAACTAAGGATGCACGGTCGATTTTGGAGTTATCAAAACGAACAATAACCAAGTTGCTTAAAAGAGCTAACTTTGGTTGCGTTATGTGTGGCTGGGATCGCACGACGTTGGACATCCATCACATTTTGCATAGAAGTAAAGGTGGAACCGATGCACACCAAAACTTGATAGCATTATGTCCGAATTGCCATCGTTTGGCACATGAGGGCAAATATGACTTAGGGATACTCAAAACAAAAACTTTAGATAGAACTTTCCCAAATTGGAAAGATTTCTATTTCCCGATGGGGGCAATGGCGCAATGGCGTGCCAGCGGACTGTAACTCCGTGGCCTTCGGGCGGGTAGGTTCGATTCCTACTGTCCCCACTTAGAAGAGAACAGATATACATAAGTCAAGTAGTCTGTGCTAGAGCGGTACTTGTAAATGTTAGTAGCCCGCCATCTTCGCATAATCTATCTCTGTTGAAGCGTATTACATCTCCAGTCACAATATTGGGGTGTAGGAAGTGGGGCTCGTAAGTGACTACGAGGAAGCAGTGCCCAATCGCTGCTACGGTTTAACAGGATTTTGGGGTCTTAGCTCACCTGGGAGAGCGTCTGTCGACATACTTATCGGTATGGACAACAAACTACTTGAACAGTATGTGCAGGCTAAGCTGAGTACATATGACATAGCTGCTGCGACTGGCAAAAGCCAATCAACAGTTAGATACTGGCTCAAGAAATACGGATTGAAAACCAGTCCATATAAGACCAAAAGGCAATGCCTGGTCTGTGAAAAGGTTTGCGCAACCACAAGGGCAAAATACTGCTCGAATGGTTGCCAGAACGAAGCTCAGTACAACAAGTACATCCTGGAATGGAAACTTGGAAACGTCTCTGGAAACATGAGTAGCGGAAGAAATCTGAAGCTAAGCAATCATGTTCGTCGATTCATCCGAGAAAAACACGGAGAACACTGTTCAATATGTGGGTGGAATGAGCGTCACAAAATCACTGGTAAGGTACCAACAAACGTTGACCATGTTGACGGAAATCCGTACAATACTAGTGAAGACAACTTGAGAGTGTTGTGTCCAAATCATCACTCACTAACAGAAACTTACGGAGCTTTGAATAAAGGCAACGGTAGAAAAATGGGGCTTTAACTCAGCGGGAGAGTGTTACGCTGTCAGACAAAAGGTGAAGGGTTCAAGTCCCTTAGGCTCCACTAAGAGAAGATGGTTCGCCGCCAATGGCCTGTGAAACGGCCGAATGGTTATGGTCTTGAAAATCTCTTTCATGGGTTCATGGTCTAATAGATTTGACACCACTCCTTCAGCCTACCTAGGATAAAGCTGTAGTGAAGTGTTTAAACGGCAAGACACACGCTTGCCGGCGTGTAATGCAGGTTCGAGTCCTGTTGAATCTACTAACTGTTCTGACGCTGGCAACGTAAATGCTGAAGCTGGGTTAGCTACCAGTGGATAAGGGCCCTTGAATGGGTAAGCTATATAATCCATCAATAGTAAGTAACTTATAGTTTAACTGGAAAAACGCCCATACGGGAGATGAGGGTTCGAGCCCCTCTGAGCCAAAACTAATGAGATTTCGGTGTACAACGAATCAGGATTTATGGTAGAGGTTTGAGTCCTCCGCAGAACGCCAATTTTCGAGAATAGATGGTTCGCAGGTCATGAACTTGCCGTACGTCTTTTCTCGTTTGCCGCCTAAGCTAATCTGGTGAAAGCGCCGAGTTGATTAGGCAGCATAAACTATTGTAGCCATACTAACAATATGGAACTGCACGGTCTACGCACTTGAAAAATAGATTATTACAAGCTAAGGTGATTGAGAATCAATGCCATGCTTGTGCACAAATACCCACGTGGAAGGGCAAGAAATTAGTTATGGCCTTGGACCATATTAATGGTGTGAGAAACGACAATAGACTTGCAAATTTGAGGTTACTTTGCCCGAACTGCAATTCACAACAGCCTACATTTTGTAGGGCAAACGGAGCCTGAGCAAGTGAGGTCATTGCGCTGGTCTGAAAAACCAGAGAACTCGGATCGATACCGAGAGGTTCCACTAAGTGCCTCGGAGAGTCAGGAACAAAACCTGAAGGCGGCACTAAGAGTAGATGGTTCGTTTTACGTCAACCGCCTCCCTAAAAGGGGATAAGGAACGATTTAGCTGTACGTCTCTCAATTTCTAGCCTAGCCAAGTGGCAAGGTGTTCACTTATAGTTTGTTTGTGATAGGATACTATCGTGTCACACGCATCAGAAAAGGTAAAACTTTGGCGTCAACAAACCAAAAAACGGATAGTAAAAGCTTTTGGAGGTTCATGTGGTATATGTGGATATAGTCGTTGTAACGACTCTTTAGCGCTTCACCATATCAACCCAGAAGAAAAAGACTTTTCCTTAGGGGCTATCAGAGCTAATGCTTGTTCATGGGCGAAGATAGTTGTTGAACTTAGAAAGTGCATATTGGTGTGTCATAATTGCCATTCAGAAATTCATGCAGGCCTGGCGCATGTGTCGAAAGACATCACAAGGTTTGATGAGAGTTTCGCTGAATATCGGAAACCTAAACCGAAGTTTAGCGGCGTTTTTTGTCACTGTGGTCAAGAATTGACTTTTGAACAAAAGAAGTACTGTTCGAATGTTTGTTATGGACTAAAAAACAGAAAAATTGACTGGGATGCATTTGATCTATCAGCGTTGTACGCCAAATATCCTGTTACACAAATAGCAGATATACTTGGCGTCAGTGACCAGGCTGTGCATAAAAGGCTGAAAAAATTAGGTTTGAAATAACAATATTCTGGGGTGGCCAAGTGGTAAGGCGATCGGCTGTTAACCGATAGAGCGTGGGTTCGACCCCCACCCCCAGAGCTAACTGATTACCGTTCTAAACCCTCAAACTTTATTATTTGAGGACTTGTCGGTTGGTTTTATATCTTAGCAGATACAAAATGCTATTTTCGGGGTTCGTCTAATGGCAGGACCGTGGTTTCTGGTACCACTAATGGGAGTTCAAATCTCTCACCCCGAGTAATTTGGAAGGTACGGTGCATGGTGCACAACCAGTCTTGAAAACTGGCGCATGTGAAAGCATGGTGGTTCGACTCCTCTACCTTCCGCTCAGTAAAGTGAAATATTCGGGAGTAGTTCAATGGTAGAGCGCTTGACTTTGAATCAAGTGGTTGTGAGTTCGAGTCTCACCTCCCGATTTTGGAAGATAAACCTAGAGGGTTCTGGGGCTAGTTTGCTAAACTAAGTGGTCAAGAAATTGACTGGGGATCAAGACCTCTATCTTCCGCCAACTCATTCCCGAGTGTTCTAATGGTTTATGATGCTGACCTCTGAAGTCATGCGATGTTGGTTCAAATCCAGCCTTGGGAGCTAAATGGTCAAATAGCTGGTTTTCTAAAATGGCAAATCCCCATTATTGGGTTTACACTACCAGCTGATTGTGTTTCTATTAGAGAATAGAGAAACGGGTCGCAAAGACCTAGCTACTCTAGACCTTGAAAACTGAATAAGAATACCACGCTTCATAAGCATTGTTGGTTCGATGCACTCGCCTTGTAAGCGAGAGAGAACGGTTCGAGTCCGTTATGAAGCTCTCGAATAGGCTGTGCTTGTCTGGTCACCTAAGGCTGTTTCACAGCCCCACTATCAGTGGAACCAGAGTATGCTCGCATAGTTCAATGGAAGAATATTCGGCTTCGAACCGAACGATCAAGGTTCAAATCCTTGTGTGAGTGCTAGAATAGCGACCGACAGTGTTTGGTCACCTAAGGGTGTTTCGGTCCCATCTTGAAAGATGAAACCAAGGTATGCTCTGTTAGTGAAATTGGATTATCACGCTACCCTACGAAGGTTGTATTTCAGGTTCGAATCCTGGACAGAGTGCTGAAATGCGTTATTAGTTTAGTGGTAAAATTCCTGCTTGCCATGCAGGGGTCCCGAGTTCGACCCTCGGATAACGCTCTTAGACGGGGACAGTTGGTAACACTGGCAGCGAATTGCAACCTCGCTTTATAGAGTTCGATTCTCTACTCCGTCTCTCAAAAAAATGCTTCCTTAGTATAGTGGTTCATTACACAAGCTGGCTGAAAGTTGTCATATTTTCGATATGAAGCTAAGCAAAAGCGAAGCAGGTAGACTTGGCGCTGCTAAGTCCAGACTGATTACAGCGGCGAACTATCAGAAAAGATTGGAAATTTATAGGGGCAGCCCTAAGCTTTGCGAAGGGTGTTCAAAGCCTATTGAATATGTCAAACGACAAAACAAGTTTTGCAATCATTCGTGTGCTGCTAAATACACCAACGTCCAAAGGGCTGGGTACAAAGCCAGTGCCATCAACAAAAATTTACAATGCTTCAACTGCAAGAAGAAGACTTCTTCAAATAGAAACAAGTATTGCAGTCATAGGTGCCAACAGAGCTTCCAACACAAGGCCTGGGTTCAAAGGTGGTTGGCTGGCCAGGAAGATGGCATAGTCTCCTCGGGAATGAGCACTTCGGCATCCATCAAAAGATGGCTAGTTGAAAGTTACGGTGAAAAATGTGTGTTGTGTGGATGGGATGAGGCAAACCCTCACTCAGGTCGAAGGCCTCTCAATATTGACCACGTTGATGGTAACAGCGTAAATAACAGGCCAGAAAATGTGAGGCTGCTTTGCCCAAACTGTCACAGTTTGACTTCTACGTTTGGAATCCTCAACAAAGGAAATGGTCGAGCAATTCGACGGCAACGACGAAAAACAGATAAGATCAAGTATTGTTGAACACGCCTCTTTGGTATTAATGGTTTATTACGCTGCTGTGGTATAGCAGAAATCCCAGTTCAATTCTGGGAAGAGGCTCTTATGAATGAAAAGGTCGAAAAGGTAACACCCTCCCCAGAAAACTGGGAGAAGTTCCGACAGGCTGGTATGCTTTGGTTCGTGAATAGAATCTTGCATGTATTCAACTGGTCAATCATATGTTCGTACGACGAGGAAGGGAACTTCCTTCAAGCGTGGCCTGAACAAACCACATGGAAAGGTTTCCCGTCCGACTCTGAAGAGGCTGGCTACGAAAAAGTAGAACAGTTCTTGAAGGATGAGTTCGGGAAACTCTAAATCAATGTCCGATAGCTCAGTGGCAGTAGCGCCTGCTCGACACGCAGGAGGTCGTGGGATCGTAACCCACTCGGACTAGTAACTTACCTGGATAAGTGGAGAGGGTTGTGTATAGAGATATTCAACTTGAACACAGGTAACAAGTTCGCACCAATCGGGTATCTCCTAGTGACCAAAGCTCATTACAAATGGGTTCAAGTGTGGACGTTGAGCTTCGGCTCAATTTTCTTTGGTGGCTGAATGGCTTTAGGCGGCGGACTGTTAATCCGTGATCCGAAAGGTGTATGCTGGTTCGAATCCAGCCCAAAGAGTAAGAGAATGCCCTCGGTGACGTAGGTATGACACATCGGAGAGACGGTGAACGGTACCCAGGATTACGGAGCAGTGTAACCTGGCTAAAAACATCAGCCAAATTTTCGGAGTATAGCCAAGTGGTATGGCGCCTGCTTTGGGAGCAGGAAATCGGGAGTTCGAACCTCTCTACTCCGATATAACAGGGTATAGCTCAGTCTGGTTTTTAGAGTGCCTCCCTCGGAAGGAGGAAGCCGCTGGTTCGAATCCAGCTACCCTGACTAATGAGAAAGCCGTCATCAAACAGGCTTGACTTGCACTGGAGAGACAGTTGCAGATATCCGAGTGTAGGCTAGTCTGGTTTTGAGTCACTCCCCTTGGAAGGGAGATCACGCAAGTTCAAATCTTGCCACTCGGACTCAATATTTAGAGATTTATCTCTTATTTGTGGTGACCAAAGTGTAATTGGTATGCACGCCAAGCTGTGAACTTGGAAGACGCTGGGTTCAAATCCCCGTGGTCACATTAGGTGAACCTCGTAGCCCAATCGGTAAGAGGCGGGGCAATATAATGCCCTAACAGTGCAGGTTCGAATCCTGTCGAGGTTCGTTTTTCAGGGTATGGCTCAGACGATAGAACTCTCCGTTAGGTTCGAATCGAGCTATCCTAATTTTTGCCGCTATAGTGTCAATGGCCAAGCATACGTCCTTCGTACGGATGGGGTCTCGGTTCGAATCCGAGTAGCGGCTTCAAGACTAGTTGTTTACATAATATGCGGGTATGGTGTAATGGTAACACAAGAGATTTCCAATCTTTTATTGTGAGTTCGAGCCTCACTACCCGCTCTTACTGAGACGTGCCAGGTGTTCTTCGTGCCTGGGTAGTAACACGCACAACCATACACTGAGCTTGCGCTCCTGTCTCGGGGAGAGGTGTATGGTAGTCTAAACGGGTACTGTGTAACGAAAAAGTTCAGGTCCGAAAGCCAGGACGACCGTGAGCCGACCTTAGGTCGGGGTAGCATCAGGCTTGACAGTTGGAGAGACAACATTTCGCACGATTGGCCGATTGGGGAGGCGCTTGCTTTACACGCAAGTTCAGAGTGGTTCGATTCCACTATCGTGTATCTGCCGTTGGTATTATGTTCAAAAGAGGTACGGTATGTGATACTATGATTGTATACTTACTACGGGTACCAACAAATGACTTCTAAAAGCAACTTCATTGAACTACTATTTGCTAAGCGTCTAGGTAACATGGATGAGATCCATGAAGCATCCCTGGGCAGGGTAATGCAGCACGCTTCAAACGCTGAAACGAATGGTTTTGCCATTCTAACCTCTTGGAGGCAGAGCCTTTCTCGTAAAGAGAACTTAGAGCTGTTTGCTGACTTGAAGGGAACCTTGCGAGGCATGGGCCTAGGGTTCAATACTTTGACTGGCCACTGGCGTGAGTGCCAGGACACTACGGTTCCATATGAGGACTGCCCTGAAGAAGAATTGATCGATGCAGTAGAACCTAGTGTGTTCGTAACTGGTATTACTATGGAGGAGGCACAGTCTATTGGTAACCAATATATGCAAGATGCGATTGTTTACGCTGGACCTGAGACAGACGGAAACACTGTCCTTGCTTTTCGTGACGGTGACCAAATGAGCCTTGGTGCTTTTTCTCCGATGTCAATCGGACAAGCTTACTCAAAACTAAAGAGTGGTCGCAGTTTTCGATTCGAATACGTGGAGTGGCCCACTCAGGGACACACTGAGGCTTTGATGGAAAGCAGTTTTCGCAAGTCACCTTTGCAGTTTATAGCTAAGCTATAGCGTATGGAAATGAAATGTTTTGGCTGCGGTTGCCTAAAAGACACCGAAAGTCTAGAGTATAATACGCAGAATGATGATTTAGTTAAAGATGTTCCAATTGAACCTCTGTTTGTTTTGTGTGCAGAAAGTCGAATAGAAGGCGTTGGTTGGAAACACGTGGTTGTATGTCACGCCTGTTTTGCTGCGCTAGAACTAGACATGTGGATAAGCAGTGATTGCTGGAAGTCAATTAACCCTGTGGTTAATTTTAGAGACCTCCCAGAACACACAGAGGATTCGTGTGGGAAGGACAACCCAGAAGAATATGCTCATATCAAATGAGCAACAAAACACCCCAAGGTAGCTCAGAGGAAGAGCACTCCCTTCATACGGGAGATGTCGAGATTTCGAAATTCTCTCTTGGGACCAAATACTGGCAAAACTACAACACATGGCCATATACGCTAACTGGCAAAGCGGCGATCCTCAGAAGGTCGTGAGTGGGAGTTCGAAGCTCTCTATGGCTACTAACCAATCTTTCGGGTTGGTCGACGCTAAGGCTCATGTGGAGTACTACATGTGAGAGATAGGTTCTTCTCCGAATAGAAGATATTCACTCCGAAGAAATGGGATTGACAGAGTATGTGGAAAGACACAAATTGCCACGGAGTGCTGGGCCGCTCGCCAGGATGCATTGACCTGGAGGTGTGAGGTTTGATTCCTCATGGCACAATATGCCCGTGTACGCCAATTGGAAGAATGCGGCCCTCCTCAAAAGTGGGTGGTTTGTGGGTTCGACTCCCTCCACGGGTACTAAAGACGTATTTAGATTTTCAGTTTACAAATCAGCAAATCTGAAGTATGATTCTCACATGAGAAAATTTTTGATTGCGGCATTTGTACTTGGCCTAGGGTTACTCACTGCTATTCCAGCTTATGCATGGTTTAGAGCCCATGCACAAGTCTACGTTCGCCCACATCGCATTTCAGCAGCAGTGCAAAACAACCAACACCACCCCATGCGGTGTCGAGGCCGAGTATTTGGCAGACTCCGCTCTGGACATGTGATTTGGTCGAACATTGGTGGTACGGTCTACCCTGGGCGCCACATGTACGCCTATGTTTACACAAACGACCCATATAACAGTTTTGTTAGTGGGTGGGCAAACGTTCAGTGTAGAACTTACTAGTTTTGTAAGCGATCTTTCCTAAAGATCAAAAGAGTATCATGCTCCCGTAGCTCATCTGGATAGAGCGCTGCACTCCGAAGGCAGTCATTGTAGGTTCGAATCCTATCGGGAGTACTAACATTTAATCATTTCTAAATGGAGGTCCAAATGACGTAGTGTATTCTTTGTAAGCTGGTTAGAGGTGAAACCACAGAATTGTTTTCACCTTCTTGTCTGAACTTGTGTGAAACCCACCAAAACAAGTCTTCTAGTAAGGCTAGAAGCCATAACACCCGCCACCAGGAAAAGAACCTCGGTCGCCTAGGAAAACTTGACTGGGCGAATGTACTGGCAGAATTTAAGCATCGCTGCGTAATTTGTGGTATCTTTCATGAACAACTAACACTTGATCACATTGTTCAACTATGCCGTTACGGCAGGAATGAGCTTGGCAATATTCAGCCCTTGTGTTATGAAATGCCATCGTATCAAGGATAACCCAAAAAAGAAGTTCAGAGCCAAAAGAAGCTCCCGAGTGAAAAAAACGTGGCATCCTAGGCCAAAAGCAGTGAGGACCGAGGAAGTATCTGCTCCTGATCTGCGTTGGATATTTCGGGATTCCCCTAGCTTTATTGATTTCTGGTAAAGTATACTCTTTCTAGAACAAAACTGACTTATCTGTGGTATGCTGGCCTGAACCGTTTAGGAAAATATATGAGAAAATTTTGCACTATCATCTTCTGCCTGTCGGCGCTTGGTTGCTCAGGTCAAGGCTGCAACACAGAATTGATGCCCAAAATTGATTCTGGGCCAGAGTTTGTTGCTGATGCAAGCACAGATAGTGGTCCGCCGATCGATTCTGGGCCAGGTGAGTTCTATGTGCCGATGGATGCTAGCGTAGATTCTGCCACTTCAGAAAACACGGATGCTAGTCCCAGGGATGCTGGGCCCACGGATGCTGGTGCTACGACTCCAGACTCGGGTGAGACTTCCGATGCATGCGTTGACCGACACGGCAACCACGGTCCTGAGCAGAGTAGAGGCCACTTGGTTGGCGTAGGTCATGGTTGCCGTGAACCTGGCCGACCCGAATTCGCCCATGGGCCTCCATGGTCCGTGGATGGTAGTGTGAAACCACCAATGGGCCGACCGCCTGGCCGTAACCGTTAGAGGGTATTGTGGAACCGCTTGTTTTAGGGTTTACTGGGCGACGTGAAGGGCTTACTGAACCACAACTTAAGGCCCTTGAAGGGGTGCTCACGGATTTACTAAAAGGCCACAGGGTGCTTTGTATGCATAACGATGGCAAAGGCGCCGACCAGGATTTCAGCCAAATGGCGAATAGACTAGGCGCCGCTGTGGGTGTATCCCCAAGTAATATGGGTCATATGGCTCGAAATCGTTATTTGGTGGAAGCTACCCACCTCTTGTTGGCCTGTCCACCAACGGATCAGATTCTAAAGAAGGGCTCTGGTACTTGGGAAACGATCAAATATATGTGGAAGAAGCCAGGCGATGTGATTGTTGTGCTCTCTGATGGTTCGACTAAGCGAACTAAGGATGAATTCACAAAAGGCTGATGCTTTAGCTGGATGGTTCAAACCCTCTCAGAAAAGCTGTTTACTCTTGAACGACTCCCTGCTATTATCAGGAGGTAGTCTAGAGAGACAGTCAGATGAAACAAACATTCAAAGCCAGGCTTGCTTCGGCAAAAACCACGCCAGTTGAACTCACAATTGAGTGGGATCAAAGAACAAACGATTATGCCATCTTAGTAAATGGCCTTGCACAAGATGACACAGAAGAAATTTTGCATGAACTCTCCGAGATTGGAGAAAAGGCCAACATCGTTCTGAACAATTTGTAGTTCCCAGTGAAGCTGAACTCGGCAAGAAACCCTGTAAAAAACTGGAATGTCGAGGCATCCGTCGAAGAGGAATTTCGACTTCAAGTCGCCAACGGATAATTTGCAGTTGGAACAATCCCCATCCATGGTAAAGGCGGGGGGCCCAGGGTTGCTCCTGGGAGTTTTTTCGTATGAATAACGAGCTTTGTCCGTAGCAGAAAATGGCAAGAAACCAAGGGCTTGTTAGGGCGTGGCAGCAATAGGTTGCCTCCCTTTCAAGCGTGCGAGAGTAAATGTCCCCGTTTATTGCGCCACCTAGCGGCAATGCTAGGTGTCTGACACCTGTCAGGTGGAAAAGTCAGAGGTTGCGGTACTGATTGCGGTCAATATGGAGTTAGGAGACCTGGGGTTTTTAGATCAGCCTGGGTCAGGTAAGCATGAACAGCTGGGTTCGAATCCCCCAACTCCACTAATAGAGGTATGATGAAAAAGAAAATCAGCAAAGAAGCTGTCACTAAATTGGTGCGGTATGCGTTGGCTCTAGTGGAACTAGACACGCCAGGCAAGAGAAGTCTCTATGAAAGTGAGTGTCAGAATTACGAAGTTGATAGTGTTCGCTTTTTGAAGGAGATTGATGCCACGGTGAGGGACTACGAGTTTGCTTTGGGAGAAAAACCTCCAAGAGGCTTCCACACTGTGAACAAGGGTGAAGAATAAGATGACAATCTATGTTCTTTTTGGGGAGATGGCAGTTGGCAAAAACTACATTGGGGAGCGCCTAGCCAAGCATCTCGACTGTGAGTTTTTTGATGGGGACTTAGTCATTCCACCTAAAATGTCGCTGAAAATAGCGAATTTCAAGCCGTTGACGCATGAAAATATTCATAACTATGTTCACATGCACCTCATTCCTGCGATCGAAGATAGAGTGATGCCTGGTAAAAATTTGGTTGTGGCACAAGCACTTTATCGGCAAGAACACCGTGAGGCAATCATCGAACGGCTTCATGCACATGATGTCAGGACCGTTTATTTGCCAGTTCTTAACAGGAAGAAACACCTAAAAAGGTTGTATACACGAACAAATGGATGGAAGTGGGCCTTATATGGAGTGTTCAACTCAATCTTTTTTGAGGAACCCCTGAGTGACACCCTCAGACTCAGAAGTGAGGAGTCTTATAATGGTGACCTCGAATTTCAATTCGAGTTACTTGAAAGAGGTTTTTAGGTCTAAGGTTTTAGATGTCCTGTTTGAATAAATACAAAAAAGCGTTGCTTATCAAGCACTTGGAAAGGAAATCACGACAATTCGCTGAAGAACATTCATATGTCTACCAGCACGATGGCGGCCGTGCTTTAGAGATTAAATTTTCGTCTTTTTTATTCGATTCTTGCCAGGCAAAAAATTTCTATGACCTGGTTGATGCAACTTGTGTCCCATATTCAGATGGCCACCGTTGGACTATCAGACTTGTAAAATCGGGTGTGATAGAGAAGGCTTGGGACGTATGGATCTGGCTGGCTTAAATTAAAAAGAAAGTTTGTCACTGCTATTTATCAGTATGACAACTAACAAGCCAAAATACACCCTCGGCTGCATTCAAGTTGAGGACAAACGAGACCAAGATTACCCGCTTTCCAAAGCGCTGCCGCCAAAATCAGCTGAAGAGTTGTCCCACAAATACTGGTGGGATTCAGCCTGGTGGGGAGATCAAGGCAGAACATCTCAGTGTGTAGCCTACAGCTGGACACACTGGCTTGAGGACGGACCTGTCACACATTTCTACGAAAACAGAGAATTTGACCCATCATATCTAAATGAGTCACGAGACGAGAAACATCAGCCTCTTTTCAATCCTGCATCGATCTATTCAGAAGCACAAAAAGTCGACGCCTGGCCTGGCGAGTGTGTCGACACAGAAACGACTTGTTTAACAAAACGAGGGTGGAAATCGTATGACAGCTTGATTGTCGGAGAAGAAATTCTTACATTCAATCTTAAAACAGAAATGACAGAGTGGCTCCCACTTGAGAAGGTGCACGTACACCAATCGACAGATTACAAGATTTGGGGAAACAAGGGAATGGAATTTGCCTGTACAGATAACCACAAATGGCCAGTCAGATCACGTATTTCCAAAGGTTGCTTTACGTTAGTTGAAACTCAAGATTGGAAATCGAAACATGAATTTCTGAGAGCGGCAAAGTGCAACCTCCCTGACCATTCTGAGTGGTCTGATGATTTTGTTGCTTTGGTTGCTTGGGTTACAGCCGAAGGACATTGCCGACCTGACCATCATCGTGGGAATGGTGTGGTTGTTAGTCAAAAAGTGTATTTACAAGAAGTGGCTACATTAATGGAAACACACAAGGTTGCATCTGGATATAGAAAAAAAGATGGCTGCCATGTCTGGGAAATTTCTGGTCATTTAGCCAAGCAAATTCGCATGGTTGCTCCCGGCCGAGCACCAAAGATTGATTGGTTGATGCAGCTGACACAACGGCAGTTAGAACTTTTCATTGAGGTGTGTGTCAAAGGTGATGGGTGCGTGACACCTACACAAGGCAATCGTAAAGAACGACGAATCCTAAGTCGGAAAACTGGGCCGATTTTAGATTCACTGCTAGCAGCATGTGTTCTTGCTGGGCAAAGTGTTAGTCGTGCGTCGCACGGCAAAGGCTCAGGTCTGGATGTGGAAAACTGGACATTGAGAAATTCACAAAGTGTTGAAATTAGAAAACTGCACGAGATAACAAAGACAAATGGAACAGTGTGGTGCCCGCAGACACAGAATCGCACTTTCATCGCTCGTCGAGGCAAGTCTGTGTTCATTACAGGAAATTCATACGATGGTACCTCTGTGAGAGCAGGAGCAAAAATCCTCCAGCGTCTCGGCGTCATTTCTGAGTATAGATGGGCATCTACACTTGACGATGTTGTCCAGGCTGTTTTGCACCTGGGTCCAGTAGTTGTGGGCACCTGGTGGTATTCTGATATGTTCACACCAGACTCCAATGGAGTTATCACTGCCACTGGCACCAAATCTGGCGGCCACGCCTATGTGATTAATGGCGTAAACCTGAATAAGAAGCAGTTCCGCATCAAGAACTCCTGGGGCCGTGGCTGGGGCAAGAAAGGCCATGCCTATATCTCATTCAGCGACTTCGACAAGCTGCTAAAAGACTGGGGCGAGGCCTGCATGGCTTTCGAAAAGAAGCTCCTAAGCTAGTTTAAATACGAAACACTTCCTGGTAGTCTGAGAAGATGAAAATATCTTTCACGGGCTCCAGGAGTGGAATGAATGACAAGCAAAAAGAAAATTTCGCTAAAGTCCTCAAGTCTTCAAAAGCCAGTCAATTCACACACGGTGATTGCATAGGTGCCGACTTAGATGCACACAAAGTCGCACATGACCTGGGCCTTGCTATTAACAAGAGGCCATGCGATATAGAACGCATGAGAGCATGGACATCCGAAGGGGTCAATGTGGCTGAACCTGAGCCCCCTCTCGATAGAAACAAGAAAATAGTTGACGATGGCAAGATTCTGGTAGCTTGTCCTGCTTATCTAAAAGAGGAGCAGAGATCTGGTACCTGGGCCACAGTACGTTATGCTAGGAAATGCCAAAAACCTATCGTACTTCTTTGGCCTGATGGCCGAGTGGAGTTTGAAAATTGGGCTAATTTGAAGAAGGTTTGAGTTCACTTTCCAATTGAGTCGTGCTATTGTGAAGTAGGCAGTTAAATGGGTGATGGAAATGAAGTTATGTTTGAGTCGTATGGTAAGATAATCTACGACCCAGCTCGTCCTGGTCTGAAAAAGAAAAACAAATGGTGGTCGATCATCACTGTTGATCGTGAGATAACCCGTTATTTTCGTTGGCACGTCTTGTGGAACTGGGGAATTAAGCTTCACCAACCATCTTGGGACGCCCACATTTCAATTATTCGTGGTGAAAAGCCACGGACACAAGAGAAAATGAAACTTTGGAAGAAGTATCAAGGACAAAAGATTACTTTCAAATACTCGAACCTGGTAATGAACGTCCCAGAAAAACCACAATTCTGGTTCGTCGAAGTAGATTGCCCAATGGTTCGCCAAATTCGTCACGAATTTGGTGTAGCTTCCAACTGGAGATCGCATCTTACCATTGGGCGAACATGGTGAAGTCAGCAGCCTCTAAAGGTCGTCGACCAATAACACCAAATGAATAGCCAGACCCCCTTAGGGCCTCTCAAACGCCCACATAACTGATATGACTGATTTTATGCTTTACTTAGACCCTTATTCACATCCTGATGATAAATCTGGACCACCTTCTGATGAAGAGCCTGTCAACTCGGCTTTTGACTTTTTTTCTGATTTGCCGAATGGATGGTTCGCTTCCTACGAGAACGACACGCTTGTTATCAGCAATGGCTCGATTCGAGCAGATATCTCCGATAGTGATATCAGATTCTACAAGGCCTTAGGTAAGAAGAATTTGTCCGCAAACTCAAAGATCCAGGATCAGGTCCTCGAAGCTATTCATTTCGCAGAAACAGCTTTTGTGGTGGGCGAGTAAATGGTTCGCCTAGGTCCGATATCAGGGGATTTGCCAGAAGTTGTTTCCATCACCAAGCCAGTAGCGACTACCTGTTTTGAGAAAGAAGGGATTTACGAGGTTCACTGGCCTTTTCCATGGTAACGGAATTGAAACAGGCGAGCGGCTGCTGATGCTTTTCAGTTGGTAAGGAATTCGACGATGATTGCGTGGATACAAAAAAATACTGACGGCTACTGTTCAACGAACAATACCTGGTTAGCATATGACGGTTTTGAAAAACGTGGAATCCAGTGCAAAAGTTTCCTTTATACAGAGCTAGAAGCAGGAGCTGTTCCTTTGAATCCTGTTGAGGATGTTGTTTGTGGCGGTATCCTAACTGTCCATACAGCTCTTGAGCAAATGAGCTTTAAAACTCCCGAGCCAGTGGACTACCCAGAAATCCTTGAGTCCTTTTTTGGTAGAAAGATTTACAAACAAAAATGGTCTGAGGTTTTGACCTATGTTGCCAAGAACAATTTCGCTAACCCTGTGTTTGTGAAACCTGAGTTCCAGAAGGCATGGAATGGCAGACTTATTAGCGATTTTACCGATCTAATTAAGATCGGCAATCCCGAGCCCGACTACCCAGTTTGGGTGTCTGAGCCAATGGATTTCAAGTCCGAATTCAGAGTAATGGTTTTGAAGGATGAGGTACGTTCGGTCGACTTTTACAAGGGTGACTGTTTTGCCATGCCTAAAAAGGGCACAATTGAAGAGATGGTAAGGTTGATGGGAGCTAAGAACCTTGCAGCATACTCATTGGATGTCGGCGTCGTCGACGGCCAGACTTTTCTGGTTGAAGTTAATGACTCATATGCCCTCGGCTCTTATTCACCTCAGTCCATTACTTATTCAATGATGATTGATGCTCGTTGGGAGCAACTGAGAAAGAATAAAACTGATTAAGCAATAACAGTATATCTAACGGGGTTTGTCTGTGTCACCGTTATAACTTACAAGGCAAACTGGCAAAAATGCTGGGGCTGGTAGTAAAATACGGCTACCCAATGTGTGCCAAGTAACCAGGTGACATTATTCATGGTCGGGTGTGAGACCTGAGAAAAGGAAAGTCAGGTAGGCTTGTCTCTGCGGAGCAAGCTCTAATTCCTCGAAAAGCCCGTGGTATCCTGACCTGTTATTGCCTTTGGCGTCCAAATATGGAAGGTGAATAAGGCAGTTTACCTTCCAGGCAGTCTGTGCTATAAAGAGAGTAGGAGTAAAGATGAAATCATACATTGCGATATACGGACCTGAGCGACAGGGAGCAAAAGATGTGGTAGGCATTTTGACCTGCAAGGTTGTGAAGGCACCGACCACGTCAAATGTTGACATGGTCACCAAGGCTCTAGAAAACACAAGTGCTGGACCGTACACAAACCTTGTTAGAATCATCGATCTACAGAATCTTGAACACGTTTTGCTCGAAGAAGCTGTTGGACTCAAGGTGGCCGAGCCTGAGGTGACCATCGATACTTGGGAAAGTACACTTTAGGCTTTAAATGAAGATTTTTCGTAATATTGGCGATGATAAACTCTACTACGTGTATGAAATAGTTCGTTCAATGTGCCTTTGCAGTAATCATCCGAAATTGATTGCCTACCCCTTTAAACACAAAGGCAACTCGATTAGCATGTACAATAAAAGTCAACTAGGTGAAAACTTCACCTTGGTAGCTAACTACAATGGTCTACCTTAGTGGACTAGAACGAGTCAACACAATTTGACTTATTTGGAAGGTAATCCCTGACGGTGATGGGGGCCGCTTGGAAAGCGGTGCGTGGGGCCTAAGAAGCTCCATCTGGTTCGACTCCAGTGCCTTCCTTCAATTCTGAGCAAGAGCGACATCTTGTTTTATATCTTCGCTCTGATTTATCAGCCGATTAGCTACAGAATCTCTTTTAAATCATACTGGTTCATACTATGTGCGGCATTTTTGGTTTCAAAGGCAACTCCGTACCTTTTGAGGTACTGGAAAAATCGTTTCTTCAACTGGGCCACCGTGGACCAGACAATCTTCGCTATGATATTGATCCTGGGAAAGTATTCCTGGGATTTCATCGTTTGGCAATTGTAGATTTGACACACAAAGGTAATCAACCTTTCGAGCATGATTCTAAATCACTTTTATGCAATGGGGAAATTTACAATTACGAGGAGCTGAAAGCTGAGGTGACTGATGAATATCAGTTCCACTCTTCATCGGACTGTGAAGTTCTCGTCCCACTCATCAATAATTTAGGATTGAAAAAAGCTTGCCAAAAATTGGATGCTGAATTTGCACTCATTTGGTATGACCATGAGTCCGAGCAAATGCTCGCTGCCAGAGATCCGATTGGTATACGGCCACTCTTCTGGGGGAAGACCTCTGCTGGTGAACTCGCATTCGCTTCTGAAGCTAAGGCATTGACTGGTTTCTGCGCCGAAGTTTCCCCCTTCCCACCTGGACACCTCTGGGACGGCTCCAGGCTCATCCAGTTTCGTTCTGTGACGTCACAGGCACAAAGTGACATGAACATAAAGGAAGCCCTACAGGGAATCTCACAAAAGCTTCTGGAGGGTGTAAGGAAAAGGATGATTGCTGATGCACCTCTCGGATTTTTGCTAAGTGGCGGCCTTGATTCATCATTGGTATGTGCATTGGCGGCAAAATTATCTGAAAGGCCGATAAAGACGTATTCTGTTGGGGCTGTAACAGATGCTATAGACAACAAGTATGCCGAAGAGGTTGCTGAATATATTGGGTCAAAGCATACAACTGTGACTTTCACACAAGCTGAAGTAATGGAAGCTTTAGATGAGTTGATTCGGATGCTTGAAACTTGGGATATTACTACCATCCGAGCTTCAGTAGGAATGTACCTGATTTGTAAATGGATTCGAGCGAATACCCGAACTAAAGTGTTGATGACTGGGGAGGTTTCCGATGAACTGTTTGGTTACAAATACACAGATTTTGCTCCAACACCCGAAGAATTTCAGAAGGAAGCACAAAAGCGCATTGATGAGTTACATGTTTTTGACGTACTGAGAGCAGACCGATGTATTTCAGCCCACTCTATTGAGGCACGTGTGCCTTTTGGGGACCTTGACTTCGTTGACCATGTGATGACCATTCCAGCCGCAATGAAGATGAACTCGTATGGCCAAGGCAAATTTTTGCTTCGCAAGGCATTTGAGGGTTCAGGTTTACTTCCTGACTCTATTCTGTATCGTGAGAAAGCTGCTTTCTCAGATGCTGTAGGCCATTCGGTAGTTGATGGGATCAAGGCATACGTTGAAGAAACGATTTCTGATTCTGAACTACAAGAATCACAGAAAATCTATAAACATGGAACCCCAGTCCTAAAAGAGGCATTGTTGTATCGACGTATTTTTGAAAAGCACTACCCAGGACATGCGAAGCTCATCCCAGATTTCTGGCTCCCAAATCGTGAATGGGAAAACTGCAATGTTACTGACCCATCGGCCCGAGCGCTCCCAAATTATGGAGCCAGTGGTGAGTGAAGTATGAGTCGCCCGACACGACTAAAGCCTGGGAAGTTATACCATATCAAAAGTGACGGATTAAAGATTCAATCTGTGAGGATGACACCTCATCTCCCAGGAAGGTTTGGACGCCTGGGCGAAGTAACTACCTCTCAATTGAAGAGGAGCCAGATGCTTCTTTATGTAGAATCTGTAAATGTTCACGAACATGTTGATCTCCAAGAGTCCAGGCTTGTTAGAGTTTTTTATTCACCAGGTGAGAAAATCTACCACTTCTTACTTGGTGAGGACAGCCTTTGGGTCACAGAAAAGTCTATCAAGAAAATGATAGAATTTTGGCAACCTAGCTTTGATCTGAGTTTATAAATTGCTGGATCTGTAGTACTATAAAGCCATAGGAGAAGTCGTGAGTGTCCCAAATAAAATCTTAGTCATTTACAAGAAAAGCGCTTTAAGACTTGCAAAAGAACGTAAGAACAGCCGCATTTTAGATTTGATCGAGAAGGGTGACCCCTCCACAGCCCACTACGTGGCGGCCGACAAGGCTCACTACGCTACCTTAGGTTACCTATCGGAGAATCTTTCCAAATGGATTGACACAGTCGATTTTCGTTTTCGAGCGAATGCTGCCAAGGTCAATTCGTATGACCTCGTTATCACTGTTGGTGGTGATGGTACGTTTCTTTGGGCATCGAAGTTTGTCGGGCCTGAGGTTCCTGTACTGGGTATCAACTCCGCCCCAGGTAGCAGCGTGGGCTTCTACACATCTGTGAATGGGCAGCCTGAAGAAAAGCTTGAGGAGTTTATCAGCGGGCTTTTAGAGGATGTTGTGTTGCCTCGGAAAGTTGTCAATCGATTAAAGGTCGCCGTGAATGGTGAGGTCGTTCAGGACCGAGTTCTGAACGACGTTCTCTTTGCAGCAAAGCATCCTGCGGGGATGACGTCGTACATCTTGAAGGCGCCAAACGAGCATCACGGTGTAAAGGCCACGGAGACCGAGGAGCAAAAATCGAGTGGAATCTGGATTTCGGCACCTGGAGGCTCCACGGGAGCGAATTTGAGCGCAGGCGGCTGGATTCTACCATTGAATGATGAACGCTTGCAATTTGTAGTCCGTGAACCGATGAAGAATTACGTTTGGGGCACCGAACATCGTTTAAACCATGGCTTCTGGAAAGTTGACCAGAAACTAGTGATTGTCTGCAAAACTCGCTCAGCAATTCTTGCTTGTGATGGAACAACTATTACGTTCCCCGTCACTATCGGTGATAAAATTGAGATTTCACATTCTGATGAGCCCCTTATCATTCTGGGGAAGTAGAGAAACAAACGTGCCCGCTAAAGTATATGAGCCAGGGACGGCTGTGAAAGTCCCAGAGAAAAAATCGGAGATGTCTGAAACCTCAATAGGAGTTAAGGCACACTCTGAAGAGGACGTCAAGAAACACAACATTCCTTGGGCGAAACGCCCTGACTGTGTTGTACCTTGGGGAACCACGGGTTCAATCCTTGGTCATATGAGAGCTGGACGACACACTACCTACTACAAGATTTTGTGGAAGTCTGGCGAGGTAAGTTGGGTTTGGGGAATGTACCTCACACCACAAGAAGGAATAAAAAATGAACCATGAAACTCCGAAACTAGCTGTTGATTGTATTGTGGTCGTGCCTGGCGGCATCGTTCTCATTGAACGCACCTGGGCACCTCTAGGCTTTGCTCTTCCTGGCGGTTTTGTTGACGTCGGTGAGACGTTGGAACAGGCAGCTATTCGTGAAATGAATGAAGAGCTGAATCTCAACGTTAAGATCCAAGAACGACTTGGAATTTACGACGAACCGAATCGAGACCCTCGCAAACATGTTGTTTCTGTATGCTTTGTTGGCACAGCCAAGAAACAGCCTGCCGCTGGTGATGATGCCAAGGCAGTACATGTAGTTCGAGTTGAGCATAGCACGGATCTGGAGAAGCTCAAGTTGGTCTTCGACCATGAGGCTATCTTGAAAGATTTCAAGGCTTCGAGGTTTTTCCGACTCCACCCAAATGCACAGGAAACTACAGAGGAGTGGAAGGCACGTCGAAGGAAGGAGAATGCCGAGTACAAGCGGCTGAAGGACAACAGTGAAATTTGTGCCCAACGTGTGGGGTGTATTTGTCCAAAGTGTATCAGTGGCGGTCTTGATGGGTATCTGGGATAGATAATCCAAATGAACATGGAAAACTACGGGAAAGCCTTTCTTGAGGTTGTCAACCTGTATCGTCTCAAAATATATGGGTCCACGACTTCCCAGTGCTTTGGAATCCTCTTTTATGCGGCTTGGACAACCCGAGCGCAGCATAGAGCCCGATGCTACCCAAATTTTAGAGACCTCGACGTCTACGGTGGTGATTGGGGCTGGGATATCTCCCTATTGTTCCCAGAGAATGACAACGTTTTTATGTTTCTTCGTCACCATACTACCATGTCTGAAACTCTTGAGAAAGTAGATTTAAAACAACCAGGTAACATAGTATAATGGGGTATGTCTACCCGTACCCGAGTGGGATGGATTCGTTCCATCCGTCAAAGTAAGAAGATTACGTTCCTTGCTGCCACAGATGGCCAAGAGGAGTACCAACTTACCGTGAAGCATTTCGGTAATCGGGATGATGACGCACAGGTTTCTGGTGAGCTAAAGGTCGGCGCTTCCTTTATGGCAAAGGGAACCGACTCTGTGACTCCCCGAGGCTCTTACGAGTTTCTCGTAGATGAACTTCATATCGTTGGTGCGTCCGATGATGACTATCCCATCCAGCCCAAGGAACACGGAGACGAGTTTCTTAGGAGCATTCCTGAGCTTCGTGGTCGCACTGCGCAGTATCAGGGGATTACCCGAGTTCGACACGCCCTCTCGATGGCCATGCAAAAATATCTGTCCGATAAGGGCTTCGTACAGTATTTTGCGCCTATCATCACGTCATCCGACTGCGAGGGCGCTGGGGAAACTTTCATCGCCAAAACCGATTGGATGGAAAGCCATCTGACCGTATCTGCGCAGCTTCACGGAGAAGTTGGCATGATGTCTTGCGGGAAGGTTTATACTTGGGGACCTTGCTTTCGGGCAGAAAAGTCCACGGGTCGTAGACATCTTTCTGAATTTTGGATGGTTGAGCCAGAGATGGCTTTTTACGATCTTGAACAAACGATGCAGCTGGCGGAAGGCATGATTGCCCATGCCCTTGATAAAGTTTCATTCGGTGCTGAAGCTGTAAAAGAGCTTGACAAAATGAGGATTGGTCAAGACCACTTCAAGAGCATTTTTGACTTCGGCCCTCCTTTCTGTAGAATGACCTACGAGGAAGTGTGCAAGAAATATGACATTGCCTGGGGCGAGGACATCAGCGCTGAAACTGAACGTAAGCTTGCGTCCGACATGGGACCCACCTTCGTAACCCATTGGCCAAAAGCCATGAAGCCTTTCTATATGAAGACTGAGGGAGACGTGGCTTTGTGCTTTGACCTCATATTTCCAGAAGTGGGCGAGCTGGTTGGTGGCTCTGTCCGTGAAGAGGATTACGACAAGCTCAAGGCTGCTATGATCGAGGGCGGCGTGGACCTTGAGTCAATGGATTGGTATCTGAAGACTCGAAAGTGGGGCACTGTGCCTCATGCTGGCTTCGGAATGGGCTTTGAGAGGCTCGTGATGTTCGCCTGCAAGCTTCAGAAGATCCATGACACGATCCCCTTCCCCGTTAGCTACCACTGATTTTTGGTTTGACAGGAAACACAAAACATGGCAACAATTCCAAAAAATGCTCGTTACCTCACTTTCGGCGGCGAAGAGTGGAGATGGAAAACAGATGGCTGGGCTATCAATATGTGGAGCCCCGAAGCTGTAAATTATATTTTTACTTTGGCAGGTGACAGTAGTTGCTGTAAATGTTGTAGTCCAACAGACGCTATCACACCTGGAATGGTACGGAAGTACATTGAAGAAAATTACATGTCGAAAACCCCAGAGTTTGTCCCTGAAGAGCCTGAGGTTGGCAAACTATATGTGTACAGAGATGTGAATGTAAGTCAGGGTGCCAGTATCAGGGTTCAAAAAATCAGAGGTGGTACATATCCTGATACTAAAGAGCGTTACAATGAGTTAATGCAGCACTTCTCAAAAAGGCTACCTGTGTTTCTTGTGAGTTATAAGACATCAATCAAAGACAAAGTGAGTTATGCCCGAATTTTATCAGGTGATCTGTTGCTTGATATAAAAATTGAATACCCTCGAACCTTCAGAGGTTCCTTTGCCCAACAAGACGAACGGTAGTTTTAGGTACGCTACATGGAAACGTAAAATCTCAAATATTCGAGATGGCATTTCCATTTATCCGTTATTTGCCACTTAGTATATAATGAATTAGCAGGGAGCACTTGTGACCCACCGCTCAGGATAAAATGAGTTCTACACGTAGCTTCTTAGAAGTTTTGAACAGCCAAACACATTCATAATCCTATTTACCTTACAAGGGAAAACCTATGTCAGGTGTAATACATGGAAATATTGATTGTGTGTTGGGAGCAGGTATCGCAAGCAAAGAAGCTGCGCACCGTATGTTTAAAAAAACGTTTGACTTCTTAGAGTCGTTAACTGGGTCGAATATCACAACCCGAATTGCCTATAACACAGGTTCGTTTGGCTCAGGAACGGATGACGATGATGGCGCAAACCCCTGGGGTAGGAATTCATTTGCATGCTTCCGTTTTAACACAAGCTCTGTTAGGACTTGGGAGTGGTACATGCTAATTCAATTTACCTCTGGAGCAGGCAATTTCGGAGATGCCCCAGGAAACCCTGGGCTGCTCAATGGAGTCGCTGAGTTTAACTCCAGTGGTGAGGGGATGATGGGAATTTCCGCTGCAACAATGCTTACAACTGGTGGAGTTAGTTTTAGCCCATGGAACGGCACAGCGCTAAATGATGGGAATGATGTCAAGGGTGATCCTGTATGGGAAGTTGGGATTGCCTCAGACACTTTGTCTGTATTGCCAAGGTCAAACAACGAAGGCGGGTCACACGCAACCTCCAGAGAAAATATGGCCAACATGTTTAGTTTCACTAGCACAGGTGCCTCGCCAAGGTTTCATATCATTAGTGATGAAGACAGTATCGCATTTTTCCTTTCCTGGGCCGACAATGACAGTTATGGCATGGCCTACATAGGTCCATACCACCCCAGAACAGAAATCTCCGCAGCAAATTTTACTCCGTTGACAATGTTTGTGCCAAACATGGCATCGACAAACACACTGGCGTCACTTGAAACATTCGGAACCGTCAACGGGACCCCGATTGGGTCTCTATTCGCAGGAGGAATAATTGTGTCGGGTGGAGTTCGATTAGGACGTATTGCAAGATACGATGCCAACTGGCAAATAGGCACATCTTATCAACCTAATACAGCATTAGTTGAGCCGTTACATGACATTTTTTCTATCCCTGTAATATCATATGAGGCACCTAATCTAGGACATGTGGGATATATCACTTCCCCAATTTACCAAGAGATTTATAACGCCGACAACAACTCGGAAAACTCCGATCTAACTCGGGTGGTTCTTGGTGAAAATGCGACCACTGCCGCAGTGAAAATTTACACAGGATGGAATAGTGCGGCGGGCACGCCTGGGTCAGGTAATGCAAGATCGGGGACGTTGTTTTAATGGGCGGTACAATACACGGAAATGTCGATTGCTTGGTGGGATCAGCTGAACCTGCAAGAACTGCGGCTCACACGCTATTCACAAGTACTTTCAAACTGTTGACTTCGTTGACTAGTTCTGGGAGAGTTTCTCGGATTGCCTATAACACAGGTTCATTCGGCACAGGAACAGGCTATTGGGATGAAGCAGACAACTTCGGAAGAAATGCTTGGGCACTATTCCGCTTTAATACAAGCCCTGCTCGTACTTGGGAGTGGTACTTCTTGATACAGGTTACGTCTGGCACAGGCAATTTTGGTGCTGCCCCAGGAAATCCTGGTTTGCTTAATGGAGTCGCAGAGGCACAGTCTGGAAATGAAGGTAGCTTCGGAATGGCATCTGCAACGATGCTTGGAACAGGCGGACTTAATCTTAATCCATGGAACGGCACGACATTAAACGATGGGAACGATGTCAAGGGTGATCCTGTGTGGTCGGGTTCATTAGCTGATGAGTCTGGAGATCGACTAGCAATATTACCAAGGTCAAATAATGAAGGCGGTTCCCACACAACTTCTAGAGAAAACATGGCAAAGGCCTATAACAGCGGTACAGCCACCGTGAAGCACAGATTTCACATCCTTATTGATGATGATAGTATCGCCTTTTTCAGCTCAGAACAGGATAGTGGGGCCTATTCGTGCAACTATGTGGGGATGTACGAACCTAGAACAGAAATTTCTGGTACGCTTTTCACTCCTATGGTGATGTTTGTCAGTAATTTGTCTCTTGTAAATTTGCTCGCAGCGGGGGAGTCGTATGGCTCGACGGCTGGCAATAATACAGGCTATGAAGGCGGTATTGTCGTATCAGGTGCTGTACGTATTGGACGCATTTCAAAGACGGGCACCTCATGGCAAGAGGATCCCGAGTTGCAACCCAACACAGCAATATGGCCGCCCCAACATGACATTTTTTCTATCCCCGTGCTAGCATTTGAGTCACCTGACATTGGACATGTGGGATATATAGATACTCCAATTTACCAAGAGATTTATAACGCCGAAAATCATGCCACAAATATCTCTGTTGACAGAACAGTTTTTGGTAACAGCACAGCCGCAAATACTATAAAAATAATAACTGCCTGGAATAGTTCGGTAGGCGCACCAGGAACAAGTGCAACACGTACTGGTTCTTTATTTTGATCTGGATACCATATGCCAAGAAAGTTTAAACTAAATCAATACACGCCAGTGTCCAATGGGGCCATAGGTTCCAACAATATGTTTAAAAACATGTTTGACTTGTTGAATGCTGCTACGGGTTCTGGGATTGTAACCAGATTGGCCTATAATACGGGCTCCAACGCAGGTTCAGGTACAGGGACAGGCTATTGGGACGAGGTGAACAATTTCGGGAATAACGCCTGGGCACTATATCGTTTTGACTCTGCTGCCAATCGTACTTGGGAGTGGTACATGCTAATTCAATTTACCTCAGCATCAGGCAATTTCGGAGATGCCCCAGGAAACCCTGGGCTGCTCAATGGAGTCGCTGAGTTTAACTCCAGTGGTGAGGGATCTGTGGGAATTTCCGCTGCTGCCATGGTAACTTCAGCTGGCAGTACTGCCAATCCTTGGAACGGTACAACATTAAATGATGGGAACGATGTTAAAGGGGACCCTGTATGGGAGACATTGTCCCCTGGAGATAGGTTGAGTGTCCTGCCACGATCAAATAGTCCAGATGGGAGCCATAGTAGTTCTAGAGAAAATATGGTCAGAGTGCTCAACTACAATGGGTCATCCTTAAGATTAATAAGCCATATGGCTGTTACAGAATATGGATTTATAATGGCCACGGCCAACCCTGTTGGTAACACTGCGACGTACACGTTTGTTGGCGAGTATCAACCACACGGATACCTTTCTTCTTCCATTCCGACTCCTTTGGTCATGTTTGCAGCAAACGCTAATGCTAACCAAATACCTAATCCAGGAACCGTAATAGGAAACAGTACTGGAACTGCAACGATAGAAGGTGGTGCAACAACACCCAGCAATGCAGTGTCTGTTACCACTGGTGCCGACACGTCAGTGCAATTCACAACTTCCGAAAATAGACACCCATCAAGCTTCGTATCGAACGTGGCCACGTTCGATGAACAACCAGTTGCCATATTTGCAGCTGATGACACATCATCTGTTTGGAGTTCGCTAGGACATATCAACGGAGACACCGCAAGATGGATTTTCGGATGTGGACTTTTTACTTTATCTCTCAACGGGGAACGTCTCGCCGTCGGCAATTCGACTGGAGGGACGGGTGTTTTGAAACTTTCGATGCCATGGCATCCTAATGCGCATCCTCACGGTTGTAGTAAAACACGTGAAGGCGAGGACCACTAATGGCTGTCATAACTGGCAGCCTGCCACAATCAGCACCATCAGGTTCAAGTCTATTAACTCCAACGACAAACCTGATAGCTTACGCAGGGAATTTCGTTGACATACGCCTTTATGATCCAAATGCCTCTTCAGGGAGCGGAGGTGGAGGAGGAACTGACCCAGTTACGATCTATAGAGGGATAATCGGAGGCGAGTTCGTCTTTTCGGAGGGGTCACCACCAGGCGGCGCCACATCAGTTGTTATCATCGGCTATCGCTAAGATTAAAAGTGGTTTAGTTTCAATTGTGAAGAATGCTACTCTGAGTTAGTGTGGGGCTTGTCGGAATGGCTGACAGTATTTCTTATGCAACAAGACATCAGTCGACGACAAGACGAGTTTATCTATTTTATTAGGTGACCTGTTATTCGATTCGAAGACAGAACATCTTAGATTCAAAGCATTATTTAACACAATAAATTGAATAGTAGTTTTAGGATACGTTATGTGGGCAACAGAATACATCAAACGGCTTTCTGAGGGTGTAGTCGTAAGCTTTCGCCCTCGTGACAATTCCATGAAGCCTTTGATTAACTCGGGTGACCTCGTAGTCGTCGAACCCTTTGCTGGGGACATGGAACTTACGAAGGGTGATATTGTTCTTTGCAAGGTAAAGGGCAAGCAGTATTTACACCTTATTTCGGCTATCCAAGGAAACCGCTTTCAGATTTCAAACAATCGAGGGTTCGTCAATGGTTGGATTTCTCAAAATGCAATTTTTGGTCGGCTAACAGCGAACAAGAGAAAAAATGTCAAGGACATATAGACATAGGCACAAGGTTCAGAAGGGCTACAAAGTTGTAGACAGACATAGAGGTGAAGCCATCATCGCCGCCGATGGTAAGGAAATATATGCCAGAGACTATAGTGGAGATGAAATTCGCTGGCAAAGATACTACATGGAAGGCCAATGGGATTATGGGCATGGCTTTCAAACCAATATCTTGGAAATGTGGAAGTTGGGTTGGTTTGCAGGACAGAAGATTGCAGTACGCCACGAATGTATTAAACGCTTCACTGTCTTTGGCCGTAGCCATGTATACAAAGAGTTGCATCACTTTGAGTCCAAGGCCCGACGCCGACGAGTCAACATGAAGGTTCATTGTGGCGAATTTGATCAACTGCACCTCAAGGCAGGCCCACGTGGTGTGCCACCGAAAGCTTACAGGAAACCTCGAAGAAAAATAAGGAGTGAAGAAGTTGACTATTTAGAGTATGTTCGACCTAGGCAAATTATACCGAATCAAACGAAAGAAATTTGAAAAAGGCGCCTGTTTTATGGCAGGTGATCTCTCTAGGCCATTCCCCACTGCCTCAGGCGGCGTAGATTATGAGGTGTCCTCAATAGAAGACGGCTCAATCCTCATGTATGTGGGTGTTAGGACATTTCATCTTCCTATAACTGAAGAAACTAAGTGTTACGTTTTTTGGCATCAAGATAACTTGGTCATGTTTAAAGAAAGCCACGTGCAGCTACAGAATCACTTTCACAGAGTTGGTGGTTGATAAGCCCGTCAACCTATGCTAACTTAGTTATATGAACTTTCTGCCAATCCAAACATTTGTGAAGGAGTCAATTGATCATGTTTTTGACTTCGATGAATCTCAGGCAACGCCTCAAGGTAGGTGGCGCCGCATAAAGCGGCCTGTCTATTCCAAGTTTTGGCGTGTTGTACACAACCTTGTGGCTCACCCCATGCTTGCAGTGTACCGCCCGCTCGGCGAACGACTGCACGAGTAGACAGCAGAAAAAATGTACGAGAAACCCAATAATGAATCAAAGCCGATCAGCCAAGCGGATTAGGAATAAAAATGTTTGAAGAGAATGACAATACCCAATGCACGGCTCGTGGGTTCCGAGCATACGGTGAGTTTACAGATGCCTGCGACAACAAGGTACGTGTCCAAGAGAGTAGTGCAGTAGGTCGTCCAAAAGCACATATCTTTTGCCGAATAGACAAAGACAAAAATGGATACAGGAACAGGTTGATGGCAGCTCTTGTCGGAGTAGACATTCCTTCACCAGAGTTGTTGGAGATGTGCCTAGAGGCAACTTCACCTCTTGTAGATGTCGCCCAGGCGAAAGAACTGATCAGACAACTACAGGTGTTTGTTGAACACGCAGAAAGCGATGATAATTGGAGAAACGGCTCAGATTATAAAGAGAAATTTGGTTAGTCCGTGTACAAGGCCATTGACCCAGGGTACCTTGTTCATCAGACGGGTCGTCCAAGTCCTGTAGAATACACCCCCCAGCTCGGGCTGAGATGATGGCTGTGATTCCATTCCGCAGCACTAAAGAAAAAATGGTTCGCTGTCGCAATTTGCGGGCAATATTTCGTGTGAAACGCTAAATTGGCAAAGCTGTACGTCCCTCAAAAATATGCAACTTTTATCTGAAAAAGAACTTGCCCAAATGGAAGCCTCCTGTAGTCTTACCGCCGAGGCTCTTTTGTTTGTTGGAGACGTTATTCAAGAAGGAATGTCAACCCTTGAGCTTGATTCTACCGTGGCCCAGTTCATCAAAGACAACGGAGCCTATCCTTCACCCTTGCATTATCACGGATTTCCTCGCTCGATCTGTACGAGTAGGAATCAGGTCATGTGCCATGGCATTCCTCATTCAAAAGAAAAGTTCAAGGATGGTGATATCGTCAATGTAGACATCTCTCTTTATCTCGACGGGTTTCACGGAGATACGAGTGCGATGTTCTTCATTGGTGACGTTTCTGAGGAAGCTCGTAAGCTCGTAGAAGTTACCCGTGAGTGCCTAAAACTTGGAATAGAAGCTGTTAGACCTGGAGGCCATGTCGGTGATATTGGTTACACAATTGAGGCGCATGCATCTGCAAATGGGTTTTCATCTGTTCGAGACTTTGTTGGGCATGGAGTAGGCAGGACATTCCACCAGGAACCACAAATATCTCACGTTGGCCTAAAAGGGACTGGAGCAGAGTTGGTGCCAGGAATGATTTTCACTATTGAACCAATTGTCAATGAAGGCGGACCTGGGTATGAAATTCTCAGCGACGACGATTGGACAGTTTTGACAGGTGACCGTAAACTCAGTGCACAGTTCGAGCATACAATTCTAGTCACCGATAAGGGTCATAAGGTTTTGACTGCTCGTGATAGAACTCTTGTCAAGTCGGAGTGTTAGAAAACGAAATGAAGATTAACGGATACAAGATTCAACGCCAAATTAAGAAGCTGCGAGATCGTCGTAGTATGGCGGCAAGCCAATTTTCAAACGGGCTTTGGCAGTTTGACTCTGTAGAAGATGGGATGATTCATCCGAATGATGCGATGGCTACCTTTGCAGGCTGTGAATACAAGATCGCACGGCTTCAAGTAGTTCAGGCTCGTTTCAATCTTGCAGTTGAAGTCAGCATTGGGGAGTTTACTATGACTCTTCATGAAGCCATTAAACGTCTTGGTGGTACAGGGCGCATGGAAAAAATGTGGCGTAGCGCAGCCATCTCTACTGGCAATGCTGGCTCTAAGTCCGAGCAAAGCCTAGTACGTTGTAAGGAGAGTGAATATGCAAAGCGTACGGTCTCCTTGGAAGAGTGCGTGGAAAATTCAAATGATGTTTTGGAATTCACCCTAAACCTCCAGGAGGCCATTCAAAGGGGAAACACTGAAACCATAGAAATGGAAGTTGATGCAGCCCTATTCGACTAGTACCAGTCGTCCAGAGGCTTGCTCCGTGTAAGTTGCCCATACACATACAAATTGATTAAACAAGTTCGTTTCAAGCTAAAGACGGCTACCTGCTCGGCCGCACATCTTTTGGATGGTACCACTTGTATCCTTTTGCCGTGTATCGGGTCAACTTACACGTCGTTTTGGCCGCCAACAGATTTGTTCTGTTTGGTGTGCAAACCTAGAACAGGTCATGCTACTACTGAATTATGAATAAATACATCACCCACCTGAGCCTGGCTTCGACCTTGATGTTAGTAGCCTGTAGTGGCCCTGAACTCATCCCAGCAGGCGATTGGCCTTGGGACGCAGCCGAAGTATTCCAGCACCAGGACGCAGGTCCACCTTGTGATCCTGAAAATCTCATGTCCCTACAGGCGGATTTTGGAAATTGTGGGGAATGCGGCGTGCAATGCAGTACGGATGACGCTGATAGATGTATGAATGGCACCTGTTTGTGTGGGAATGGGCCAGTTTGCACACCTGGATCTGATTGCATTGCAGGGCGTTGTTTGGTGTCTGATAGGTTTTCTGAGTGTACCCAGGATATTGACTGTCCAAACGAGTCGGGCGACCAGAGTTGTTTATCTGACGACGTCTCAGAGATAGGGCTCTGTGTAGATGTGTGTGAATTCACACGTGAGTGCCCTAATGGGTTCGCCTGTGTGGAAGGTGCCTGCACGAGGCAAGAATGTGTCTCTGAGGGTTGTGATGGAATTGATAATGACTGCGACGGGACCGTCGATGAAAATACAGATGGGACAGGGCCTCTTTCACAATGGTGTTTGACTGGAGGCAACCCAATGACACCTCCAATGCCACCTTGTCGACGAGGCACGCAGGTTTGCTCGGCGGGCCTGTGGTCTGAATGCCTAGATGAGATTGCCCCTACGCCCGAGGTAGGCATTCTCGCATGCAATCTAGCAGACGACGACTGTGACGGCTGTGTTGATGGAACTTTTAATGAGGATGGTGTGTGTGTAACTAATCCACCAAGCGGGTTTGATGTACTCTACCTTATTGATATTTCGGGGTCTATGGGCAGTGCCTTGGCAGCCGTAAGAGAAGCAACAGAGAGCTTCTCAGCTATATACGCAGGTAATCCTGAATTTCGTTTTGGCATTGTTATCATTGCTGGACGAGAGTCCTTGGATAACCGTTCATATGTGTATCTGAACTTTGCTGACTTTGCAACATTTAATACAGTCCTGGGCGGCGTCTCGGCCACTGGTGGAGCTAATGAACCGACCTGGGATGCAGTTTATGAAGCAGCCACTGGAGAGATTCCACACGGGGTTGATACAACTGGTGATGGAATTTTTGATGCTATTGAAGAGAGTCGGCTAGGTTTGTCTTGGAGAGAAAATTCTGTTCGGATTATGGTCATGTTCGCTGATGAGGAAGCCCAGACCTCTCGTGAACGAAGAGGTCTAGGTCGAGTCAATGAAACTGTTATGTGTCGTGCACTTGATCACGGTGAAGTCCTTGTGACCTTTGGAACCAGGGAAAATCAACTGGCATTCGATGATTGTGGGACCTGGTATGAATTGTCAACCGACCCAGGTATAATGCTAAGTCATCTTAGTGGTATTATTGCTGACCCCTGCCTATAGACATTGATTGCAACCCTATGGAAACTAATGCCAACTCATTGTTTCTGCGTGTAGCATTTGAGACTCTGACAAGGCTGAGCTGAATAGAACCTACACGGTTTTCGGCGCAGCCGATTATTCCGCCTGGATAAATTGGAGATGTGTGGTGGCCAAATTTGTAATGCTGAGCACCAAGAGGAATGTTCTGCCTGGTTGTCTTATGACCTACGAAAATTGGCAAGCAGCTATCGCAGACAACTCGCCCATTGTAGCAATAGCACCTCACGTATATAGGGAATTTGAAGCCTTGTGTTGGTGCGATGCGATCCGTCATTGGAACAAGGTTCGTGGGCACAAACCTTCTAGAACGTCACATTGTAAAAGTGAGTTAGACAGAGGGAAATTGTCCTGTGAATTCTTTTTCGAGGTGGGAGTGTAATACAATGGAAATAAACAGCTTTAGCGAAGATTTTCGGTTTCTCTCCAACTTCTATGACAGTCCATTCAGGTATCAAAACGTCGTTTATCCAACAAACGAGCATTTTTACCAGGCAATGAAGACTGTGTCACATTCTGAACGGAAGCGACTCGCAGCTATTCCATCTCCAGGCCGTGTAAAACGTGAGGGCCACAAACTTGAAATCCGAAAAGACTGGGATTCTATCAAAATCAGAGTCATGCGTGAGGGACTGCGTTTGAAGTTCAAAGAAGGGACAACTTTGGCAGAGATGCTGAAAGCGACCCACCCTGCTACTTTGATTGAAGCAAATCATTGGGGCGACCATTTTTGGGGCGTGAGTAGTAAAACAGGCCAAGGGAATAACTGGCTCGGTAATTTATTAATGGAACGTCGAGCAATCCTTCTTGGGCTCCCTGAAAAGGCGGAAAGTAAACAGGGCGACCTACAATAAGAACCTTAACTACTAGAAAACAACGTGCACTAACCAATAGATACTCCTGGGTGGAAACGCCCAGGAGTTTTTAGTGAAAAAAGATGAGAACAGGCGTTGTCCTGAGTGCGGCTACCCAGACATCTACACGGGTGTTTTGGAAATTGAGTGCGGGTATATTGAGACGTGCTCGAATTGGACAAAAACACAATCGAAAGAGGTTGATAAGCTAAAAGCTGTTAGAAATCCAAACCGAAAAAAGAGATATTCTGAGGAGTCAGATGATTGCGATTCGTACTTTGGTCCATTTCAATTTAGTTTGGATTATGAAGATGACGGTGACACCCTTCCCTGGCCAATCCCAGACTTCGGGGTAGACTGAGTATGATATGAAAACGGAACATGTAGTTATTTGGGCAGACCCCGAAAGGGATGAGACACAGGAAGACAAGGCAGCAAACCTTCTGGAACATCTTTCGCAATATAACCTGGAAATCGTTTCAAGTTATAAGTGGGCACCCATCGTTGTTATCAAAGCCTCTGAAGAGCAGCTTGAGTTATTGAAGGCCGACTCAGAGATCAAGTATGAGGCAAACGAGAAAGTCAGCTTCACATCAAACAATGCAACAACTTGTAGGCCGATAAATTGCTCATGAGGTTAACGGAAGAAGATTTGGATATTGAGTGGGAAGTGTGGGGTCACACAAAACCTTGGTGGTGTCCTCTTTGCAGAGCATTCCTGGCATCTGATTTTTATGAAAAATGCGACGGGACCGATCCAACGATCCCCAGGTCCAAATGGAAAAAGCATGAGTTGTTCGTAGCTACTCCACCATTATCAAAAGAAGAATTTGGGCTACACTTGCTTGAGCAACACGATCAAGCAAGTTTTGAAATTGACGACCTAGAAGTCGTAGACCCAGAAAACGAATAGACTACTTACTAACATGTATTCTTATCAAGCAACAGTAACCCGTATAGTAGACGGGGATACCCTCGATCTTTCTGTAGATTTGGGTTTCAAAGTGAAGATTGAAATTCGTGTAAGACTTTTCGGCGTAGACACACCCGAAGTGTATGGTGTCAAGAAGGAGTCAGAAGAATTTCAGAAGGGCAAGGCGGCTTCACGGTTTGTTCAAGAGTGGCTTGACTCAAGGCCTAAAACACTTTTGATAAACACTATCCGAGACACCAAAGGTAAGTACGGAAGATACCTGGCCACAATCGTTGATCCAGATTCAAAGGAGTCGTTAAACGAAGCTCTGGTAAAAAGTGGTCACGCAGTAGAAGTATTGTACGACTGAGTCCACTCGTAGTAGGCTAAACCTATGAGGACAACACCTCCACCACTTCCAATCAATGAACTGTTTGAAATCTGCACCCGAGCTACAGACGACAAAGTATGGGCCATAAGCGATGACACATCTCAGTGGATCGTGTACACTTCAAGCAAAAAGAGCTTAGGCCGAATACCCAAGACTTACAGAGGCATGCAAGTCGTAGGCTTTGTTTATCCGAGGCCAAGAATTCTCAAAAACGGCTAGGAGCAAAAGTTTCGAGCATTGCTTCCTTTTATGGTTCACACTTAGACAAACTTGCCTATACTAACAGGTAGGAGTTTGCCATGAAGCGTAAAAAAACCAGTTACACTGTCTTGATTGTAGTTACGGGACTTATTGTTCTCTATGGAGGGTGTGATAGGTCGTATTTGCCTTGGAACCAGAGTCCTTGGTCAACAGACAACACCCAGAGTCAGTCACACGACGAAGACGAACGAGTTGAACAGGCCCCCTCTGAGGATTTCTGTGAGGAACTGGAGCCGTCAATAGATGACTATCGTTCTTTCCTTGAGGATGATTCCCTTTCGGAGTCACGCCGCCGAAATATTCGTATCCTTATTGAGCAATATGATCGTGAGTGTCAAGGCACCTAGCCAAGTTTCTATTTTTGTATTTGTAAAGTTGTTTAACAACTCAATGAAAGAGTGCATCATATACAGATGGGCAAACCTGACAACACGTTTTGGCTTGGACAGCTGAAAGAGCTTGAACGGCATTGCAATAAAAAAGGTTTCAAGGTTGTCTACAAGGATGTTTTAACGGATGCGGTCTATTACAATAAGAAAGTTTTCATTATGAGCAATAGGTTGAACAAGGAAATCTCAACCTATCACTTACTCCACGAACTCGGCCACCTAAAAGTGATGGGCAAGAAGAAGTCATATAAAGAAAACTATGATTATGTTTTTACCAATTTTAGCAATGCTAGTCTTACTCATCGGTTTGCAATAGTTCAAGAAGAACTTGACGCCTGGCGAGAAGGACTTATATTGTCACGACAACTTGGAATCCACGTAAACAGACGCAAGTGGGAGATAGCAAAAACAAAATGTATCTCTACCTACCTCTCCTGGGCAGTAAGAAACAAGGAACGTAAGAAACAAAGGGCGAACGCTTGATGAAAACGGCAGCAAATAAAATTCCACAGACAAGAAAGAAGAGCAAGGCTCACCTAAAAGACGAGGCTCTCTTTTATGAGTATGCAGAAACCAAAGACCAGCAGCTCCGCAATCGACTGGTTAGGAACAATCAAGCCTTAGTGACATTTATTGTCAACAAGTATTATTCTGGCAAGAAGGACCACAAAAAGTATCGTGAAGACCTTCTACAAGAGGGTACGCTTGGGCTTATGTCGGCGATTGATGGATACAAGGTAGAACTGGGCTACAAGTTTAGCACCTATGCCACCTGGTGGATCAGGCAAGCAGTCAACAATTACTTAATCAATATTGAGCCAATGATTCATGTGCCTTCTCACGTAAGAACACAACACAATAAAATTATACGCAAGCTTAGAGCCGAGAACAAGACTTTTCAAGAGTTGATTGAAGAGGGCATCACGGCTATTGAAGTAAATGGCGAGAAGGTATCAGAAAAAATGATGCGCTCTGTACAAAGCGCCATTAGATCCCGCTGGATTTCGTCGTTCGACAAGCCGATTGGTAGAAATGCTCAAGACGGTGATTCAGGCACATTGAAAGACATCCTCCCAGAAGAGAAGGTACCGACCGATAAGCTTTTTGACCAATTAAAAATGGTGCAGATAATTGCACGAGGCCTCAAAACTCTGGATGAACGTGAACGAAACATTCTTCTGCTACGTTTTGACGTAATATCTGAAGATAACATCGAACCAAAGGCACCGAAAGAGTAATTGCATGAGCGAGAAGTCGGACGAAAAGAATGAAGGCCTCCCAAAGGAAGCGGTAACCCAGGGGTCTAAAAAAGACCCAGGGCCTACCGCAGGTTCAGAACCTACACCAAAAGTTTCCAAGAAGGCAAAAATGAAGAAACTATTCATGCCTGTTGAGGAATATCAGATGGAACTTACTGAAGCTCAACGAACAGCTATAATAGAACAAGGTATTTCAAGGTATCCTAACCTGTTTGATATTCGAGGATTCAAAGAAGATATTAGCTCTAAATATCCGTTTGTAGAGATGTCTGATGCAGCTCTGTTATACACCTCACTTTTTGAGATGAATCTCAAAACAATTCTCCGCAAAGCACGAAAGAAAAAGGTCGTGAACTGATGGCAAAGGTTTTGCCTGGCAAAGGACAAAAAACGATTCCTGGAATTTATTTCATTCGCAACAATTTCAACCGACGGGTGTACGTTGGAAGTGCTGTAAATGTGCAACGTCGTAAAATCGAGCACAAAAAACTTCTAAAAGCTGAAAACCACCCCAATAGGTTTTTGCAAAATGACTTTAAGAAACATCAAGGCTCATTTAATGAGATCTTTACTTTCGAAGTAAAAGAACATGTCTTAGATAAGAATTCCCTCTTGAAAAGAGAACAGTATTACCTGGACCGATTGTATGATTCACAAGACATATGTTATAATTTGGCGCCAGTAGCCAATAGTGCTTTAGGTGTCAAGTGGTCGGAAACTTCAAAAAAACTACATTCAGACAAGCGTGTTGGAAAAGGAAATCCAATGTGGGGAAAACAACATCATATAAAAACTCGTTTATTGATGGCAACAAAACAGCAAAAACGTGTGGAGCAATTTACGTCTGACGGAACATTAATTGCCAAACATGATTCAATTTCTGGGGCGGCAGCGGCAGTTGGGCTTACAAGGCAAATGATTGGGCATTGTTGTAACGGGAATAGAAAATCAGGCAAAGGTTTCATTTGGAGATTTGAAAAGTGATTAAAAGAAAAAAAGAAAAGAAGTATGTAACAGTTCAAGAAGGAACTGATTTCCGAACAATAGCTAAGATCATGACCGAGAAGGGTTACAAAATGAACCACGCTACAGCGAGGAATGTTTTGATATCGGCAATTAAAAAGCTACTGACTCATTCAGCAGAAGAGGTCGGAACTAAGCTTTCTACAGAACAGATGAATGCCCTAGTTAAAGATCAAGGCCTACATAGCGCCTTGGCCGACGTGCTCTATAGAGCTAGGAACCCTAAGGAAAAATAGAAGATGGCCATTAAAAAGCAGAAGCCTTCACTTGGAGGAATACTCAAGCGACGAAGGACGACCGTCCCAAAGTATTTCGCAAATCTAGGCGTCACAACCCACGAACAGCTCGTCACAGTTCTAGAGTCACTTCTCGGAAGATTCAGAGTATCAGAACAACTACAAGAAGAAGCCTTTGCTTGGATAGCCACACTTAAAACGCCCGAGGTTATTCTGCAAAAGGAAGAAGTTGTTGTGGAGCCTGTCGTGGCAGAAGTGCCACCCGAAAAACCTGAAAAGCCTGTAAGCCGTCCTACAGGCCGTTCTAAGACCAAGAGGAAGACCCAGACCAAAAAGAAGAGTCCGCCAAAATCCTCAAACGAAGAAGAGGAGTAGGATAAACCGCTTAGGCGGTTTTTTCGTTTAAGGACATCTGGGTTTGTGGTATCATACCTGCATGCCCAGATATAAAGCCCACCCACGTTTCACCGCAGGTGCCTTGTTACTGTTTTCTAGGAAGTCACCAGGCAGGAAAAGCTTTCGGTATTTCCATGCCTCGGAGATTAAAATTGCTGAAAACCAGGTGTATTCACGGCATGAACTTACTGGGGAAGTGTTTTCAGGGTTTATGTCACCTGGAGTTATCTTTTTTCCTCTTAGCTGATCCAGAGTATGTGAGCCTAAAGCGTGAGGTGGGTTCAAAAACCCGAAACTCTAACAGACGTCGTCGTCCAACCACCCATGAGAAACGCTGGAAACTTTGTATTCTCTTTAAAGAAAAGGTTTTTCATATGTACCTAATAAAAAGAGAATTCGATGAAATGCTTGCAAAAGCAGTTCCAAGAAGACTAAACAAGGATTATGATAATCAGCCCTCTCCCAGAGATTAGAAAATTGGCAGAGATCGTTACAGAGACTGCCTTCAGTTTCGTTGAACGCCGCTTGCTTCTGTCAAGCAATCCTCTTTTAAAAAAAGCTTTACAGGCTTTAGAGGAAACTTACGACCTTGCCAATACCCGACGCATTCGTGTCGAATGCAAGAGACTTAAGTTTGAACTGTGTAAGACATACAACCTTAGGCCTGGTTCTATGGCATTGTTGAAAAGTAATTTGCCAGTCAAGACGGGTATCCCAGCTAGGCATTCCCGCCCTGGTTACCAGAAGTGGCTCACAATACCCGAAGGAGAATACGTGCTGTATTTGGATGTAGTCCCCGACCAAAATTTTGACGTCCCAACCCTCCAGCTTTTATGGGGAGACAAGATCGTTTTCTTGCATCAGGACAGCAGAGTCCACCAAGACTTAGGCAACCTCGGCGACTTTCTGGAAAAAGTACAAACCAAATGACTGATTACGCCAAATACAATGAAGAGCTTGCAGCAGCAGGCTTTACACCTGGTCGTCTAGTTACACCTAAGAATAACACCTACTTTTGGAATGAGTTCGGAACACCAGTGTTTGAGAAACTAGAGCTGGCAGGCGGAACAAGCAAAGAGTGGATACGTGGTGAGAAGATTGTTCTGGTAGATAAAGGAACCGTTCTCATGTTCCTTGGCCTACTTGAAAGAGAGGTTGGCAGAAGCGAGGTCCATTCTTTGGGAGTGCCGACTATTACCGAATACACGACACATAGGCTATTGTGCTTTCTATACGGGGATAAAGTTGTCTGGTGGCATTATGAATCCATTGATGCCCCCGCTGTCCAACTTTCCATAAAATTCGAGGCAATCCCTTTGTGAAAAAGAAGCTGAAGAATCAAGCACTATTGGATAGGCTCAACAGTGGCATGGCTGTTATACACACGCCGCCAGGAGCCCTGGTACAATTTAAGCGTCCCTTGGGCCTAATTACTGTACTGATAACAAAAGACAAAGCCCCTTTTCGCCCGAATTTCTTTAAAGGTTTTGACGCCAAAGAAAAGGCCCTTATGCTATATCTTGGTATAGCAAAAATTAGTCTATGTGCTATCGAAGAAAATCGACTCATTGGCTTCCTGGATAGCACAAATTTTGCCCATCAGTTTTACTATGGTGAGAAAAGTGTGTATCTTAGGATTAGAAGCCCAGATCAGTACTACGATATTTTTCGGAAATACTTCATTAAAGTGAACACTAAAGACAACCCTGGCAGGTAACTAATGCAACGTCGCAAAGTAAGCCACAAGCAGAAAAAAATATGCCGCACCCTTCTGAGTTCACTGGAACTTGCGTATGGGATTACGCCAGGAACAATTTTTCGCTCAAGAGCTAACAACCACTTAATGGAGCTACGAGGCGAAATCGACAAAGACAAGGTAGTTGTGTCTTTTCCTGAGCAGGGATGGCTTAGACCCGTTTCGATTAAAAAAGACAGCCTGTTGATGTTCATAGATATTATTTATGATCCTTTCATCAAATGCCACTTTCTTAGGCTTCTTGCTGGAGAAGTTTTGGTAGGCTTTCGACACAAGAAAGGCAGAACAGTCGCTCGACTAGTAAGCGAGTTTGAAAAGCTGGACTTAAGCAAAGGCTCAACAGATGCCTGACAATCGAAGTTACCGAGCTGGGGCTGTATGGCGGACCAGAACCAAAATTCCAACTCACCTCGATACTACTGTTGTAAAGGAAAAAAGAAAGCTAACCATTCCAAAAGACGAATATGTGTTGCTACTTGCATATTATATGAATCGAAATTTTAGTGAACACCTAGCTTTGCTCTGGAATGGCATAGTAGTATTTGCATTTGATGTAGACACCGCATATCAATTTGATATTGACCCGAGGGGTTACAACACAAAAGAAAAAATTGATGACGATGTGTAACCTTGGCCGAAAGCTTTGTCGTGCGTTATTCTATTTAAAAATACTCTAACTGTGGTACAATGTCCTGGGCGGACATCTTTATCAACGTGGAGAATAAAGAATTTACGGTAGGAAGTTTGTTCAGGGCGGTAGGGAAATCTAGCGCTATCACAACAGACCCCTGGGGGTCAACAGATAGAACAATTACCCATGCTGACCATGTCGTCATTCGAACTGGTGGTTATGTGTTACTCGTTGAACGAGCAACGATGGGTGACAAGGCTGATATGTGGATTTGGATTCATCAGGAAAAAGTAGTATGGCAGGTTATGCGAAAAACAAAGTTCGAAAAGTGTTGGAAACAGGCTTAGATGACAGCCCACAGGTCGGCAGACTGTACATAACAAACCGTAGCGTAAAAGCTTCCACAGCTCCATCTTGTGAGTTCTTTAAGTGGAATAAAAGACTGGCTTGGGCGGATAACTTCCAAAATCATTCACGAAGTTTCCTCACAATAGATGAGATCGAATATTGGCGACGCCACATCGCCTATTTCCCACGAACATCACCAAGAATGGAGTGTTGCCATGTTGGCCTGATCATTTCAGTGCGCAAGGGCCAGGTTGCGTTTGTTGATTTGGAATATATGGAAAGCATAGAGTACATTGGGATAGAATATCAAATGTTGATTGGAGAAAAAGTCGTGTGGCTTTCCTACGCTTCGGAAGAAGGGTTTTTGAACGATTGGTATCCATACCAGAAATGACTATGAAGAACATAAAAGTAGGAAAACTTTATCGCCTAGAACCTGACACGGTCAGACTTGAGAGTGTTGACATTCTTGATCCTGGTACTGGAGAAATAGTTTGGCCCATTTGGTACCACTGGCAAAGTGACAACCCATGGCGCCGACTAGAAACAACACCATTGCTTCTAGTCGAGAAGCGATTGTTTATCGAGCCTCCTCCCAATTCAGTTGTCAACCCTCTGGATACCCATGTCACAGAGTTTTCTTTACTTTTTGTAGAGACCCTTGTCACAGTCGTACTCTCACAAGAGGCTGATTTTATAAAACACTTCTACTTAGCGACGAAGTAGAAGTGGGTTTACAACCCACTACTTATGAACTACACTACTTGTAGTACTTTTCTTTGATAATTTTGGGGGCGAAATGGTTTCGACTTGGAAAAAGACGGGACGGTTGCGTTGCGGTGGGTGTTTATGACCACTTGAATCCTGTAGACAACTATAAATGCAGATAATGCACCACTCGCTCTTGCTGCCTGAAAAGACCAGTTGAAGAGCCGTTGATTGACTAGCCATGTCTCGGCTACCATGAGGCGTAAATAAAGAGATTGGACGAAATCACTGCTGCTACTAAGTGATAAGTCGAGATTAATAGAAGCAAAGAACCTGTTGGGCGTTTGGTACCTTGAGCAGTAGATCAGAAATCAGACTAGGCAACGTAGATACTATTCTAGGCATTTTCAAACACGGCGCTTCGAAGCGCCCGCCTCCACTAACACGTCTACCCGCACCCATTACTTGAGTGCGGGTAGATTTCTTTAAGTCCTGGCCAATAAGTTCAAAAGCCGTTGAGGGCGTGGTATGCTATAAGGTATGAGTGGCAGAAGAACCTACAACGTATTCAGGATCGGAGACTCAGGACCACCTGACTTCCCTTATCAAATGAACGTTGATGGTATCCTTGCTGCCTGGGTTTTCAAACAGTACTACCAACGCCTCACAGGTGAGCGCTATCATATTTACAATTTTCAGATAGAAAGAAGGTGTAGTAGAGATGAAGAATCGAGTGAAAGAACTTGAAGAGCAGGTTGCCTGAAAAATACGGAGACCCTCTAATCGGCGAAATTGAGTTTATTTTTGGGGAAAGAATGCTAAGGTATGTATGTGATGCTTGTAGCCTGTCTTGCATGCTAGACCACGTGGAGTTAGAAACAAATGAGTAATATTTGGTCCGCAAAAGACCTCATCATGCGCCTGAAGAAGCAATATGCAGCTGCCAGCACTGTTCAGGTAGGCGACATTATTGTAACAGAAGATGAAGCTTGGGAAGTAGCTGAGGTTCACCAAAACCCTAACGGATTTTTGTCTATCTTGGACAAAGAGGGCAGCGGTTTCATGGAGATCTCACCAGCAGCAGCTGTAGTTATTGTAAACAGGGTTTGTTATGGCCGATGAATACGGGGACAAAGAAGCCATAATGGAGATGGAGAAGTTTTTTGATGAGGTTGACTCATTTGCAAAGATGTTCTCGACCCCAAGTTCACCATGGGACCTGGACAACTTCAAAAAGGAGGTTGCGGTTATTTGGTTTCCACAGTTTAAACAAGCTTACAATGAAGGTAAGGTAGACCTAACATGGGGCACAAACCCAAACTACGCTTTTGTGAAGTGGTGTTGGCAAAACCTGGTGAAGTTCAAAGAAGGAATTATCAATGATCGGAGTCCAACGTGACTGAAAACACGGAAGCAAAAAGTGAGCTGTACTTCAGCATGGATATTGAAGCTGATGGGCCTTACCCGTTAGATTACTCAATGCTTAGTCTGGGTGTCACAGCGCTTCTTCCCGACGGAACGGAATTGTCAACCTTCGAAGTGAATTTTGAACAGCTTCCTGGTGCACGGGAGCATCCTGCCACAATGGAATGGTGGGAGCAATTCCCAGAAGCCTGGGAGTATTGCCGCCAAGACCTAAAGAGTCCGTCTGACGGGATGGAAGAATTTGTCACGTGGGTTGAAAATACTTGTGGCAATAGATACAAACCCGTAGCAGTGGCCATGCCGAGCACGTTTGACTACATGTTTGTCTACATCTACATGATGAAGTTTGCTGGCCGAGCACCGTTCTCATTTTCTTGTATCGATATGAAGTCGATGGCGATGACCTTGCTCAAGAAGAAGTCATTCCGTAGATCTGGCAAACAAAATTGGCCGAAGAGGTGGTTCACTGACTTGCCACATACACACAAAGCTATTGACGATGCTAGGGAGCAGGGCCAGTCTTTTATTCGAATGTTGAAGGAAGTGCAAGGTAAGTGATGCCTGTGGCCAACCCTCAACTAGACTTTCTAGTTCCACATATAGGAAAACTTATGAATGTACCAGAGTCAGCTCCAAGGAAGGACCTGACTGAATTAAATGGGACACCTATCATGTGGAAGTCAAATGATCCAATCAAAGCAGCGCTTAGATTTGTTAGATTTTTTGTTGCTCGCACTGGAGGGTCTATGCAGGCAATACTAAAGAATACGGAAAATGGCCTCGATCGTAGGTACTATTGTAAGTGTAAAGATTTTGAGAAGCTGATAAAATCCACTCCAGCAATTGCTGGGGTTTTTGTAACTGAGTGGCGCTTTCGTAGAAGCGGACGAAACATTTATATCCTTGAGGCTTAAGATAAGAACATGACCAAGTCATTCACAGAACATTTCTGGTAACTCCACAATCGTGGACCTCCTCCTAACTAACCTTTAGTTTATAAATTGGTTAGCAAGATAAGATAATAAAATCCATAGGAGGAAGAAATGAAAGCATTGACCAGAAAAGATTTGATCGCCCTGAAAGCTGTTATAAAGGGCTTAGCTGCGGAGTCCCAAGATATCCGTAGAAAATATATACTGCCAAATCATGGCAGCAAGCGAGACTACGCTTGGTGTGAGAAACGTGCTCTCGGGCATTACACCCGAGTCCACTTGCTTGCATACGCATTGATGCGTGGTTTGGATCGGAATCAGCTAGAGAAGATTAACCCTAGGAATAACCCAGCTCACAGTCAAACATATTACCATAAAGCGCTGGCAAAGGAAATATATCAGGTTTGCCGTAGTTTTGGTACGTATCGTGTACATTGGACTAGGGAACTAAATGAAGAGGCAATCGTCGCCTGGCTCCATGGCGAGAAGAACGAGATTTTCGAGCGCCCTGTGCCACCTGATCCAGGTAAACTTCGTTTAAAATCACTGGTGCAAAGACGTCTAAAAATGTCTGGACAAGCCTGAAATGGAAAACGACAAAGAAGTTTACCTAGTTCCGAAAGGGCAACCTTCAACAAGGATGGGATGATTATCACGCTCATAAAAAATACTGGCAGCAGGAAAATGGTGCATTCGATCATGTAGGCAAAAAGCCAATCGGTTTTGTCAACTACGAACAAATTTTTGGTGGCTTAGTTTCGGCCGACGGTAAACTGGTTGAAACAGAAGAAGAATCATGCTAAGCCTAATGATAGGCTCCTTTAGTTCAGTGGTCAGAACAGACGGCTTTAAACCGTTGTGTCGGGGGTTCGACTCCCTCAAGGAGCGTAATAGGTATGACTAATTTGGAAACCCTGGAAATTCCCTGGGTTGTTGAGGGCAATGTCAGAGTACGTGTTCCATGGGAATTTTATTCACTAAAACAAGGGGAAAAGCGTTTAATCATGTGGGCGGTCAACAAGCCATTTAAGGCAGCGTTTAAACCATATAGATTTCCAATGGCTTACAGTAAGGTCAAAATGATCAACACTGCAAACGACCAAGAATTCTGGATTCGCCCTGTGGATTTTGAGCATGCCTTTTACAGCACGGCCGTAATCCAGGGCGTTTTCATCGGTGAATGGGAGATCCGACAAACGAAAGGCAAGTACTACGGACTAAAATTAGCTTGAAAATCAACAGCTTAAATGCCAATAGCCGCCCATGGCGGGCGGCTAGGCGGCTATTTTGAGTGAATAGGTTACTGAGATCAGTAGCTGCCAGAACCTGCAACAACTACCCAATGGTAGTTGCCAGAGCCTGAAACAGAAGCAACAAGGTCAGCTACAGCTGTAGGACCAGTGAGCTTGTATTCAAGGGTTGCAGCGCTAAGGATAATACCCTGTTTGACAACTGGCTGGCCAGTTGCGCCTGAAAGAACCGCAGCACCAGTGGTCTCATCCTTATGAATAAGAACTCTTAGTCCAACTTCTTCGCTTCCAATTGTTGGAAGCGAACCAGTGACCAAGCCACCTGCGCCTGGGTTGAGCACGTGGAATGGGGGTGCAACTGTTGCTGTGCCTGTAACATCGGGAGATGAAATAGTTGCATTTTCGACAGTGCGATTTGCAACGACAAGAATGTCGTTTGAGCCAGCGATTGTTTCTGTAACAATGCCTCGTGAATCAATTGTAGTTTTA
>Ga0222664_1000159_pt1 | contig 52735 bp, 93 predicted proteins | sample AntAcemetagen604_FD_181147 | JGI IMG/M metagenome (GOLD analysis project Ga0222664, IMG submission 181147) | Saline water microbial communities from Ace Lake, Antarctica - #604 | ecosystem: Environmental > Aquatic > Non-marine Saline and Alkaline > Saline | place: Antarctica: Ace Lake... | reverse complement strand
ATGAAACGCCAATCGACCACAAGCCGAATCACCCGTAAGATTGCTCACGGCATCATGGATGCGTGCAAGAGGGGCGGAGGTGTCATTGTCCGGCACCGTGGCGTTGAATACGGAGTGGTTCGGGTCATTCGCACCGCCAGTGGATACGTTGCCAAGACGTGGGAAGGAGTCACCCTAGCCCTATCTGGTTGCACTGTCCGCAAAACGACAATCCGATTCATTCCGGCGGTCACCCTCTTGCCCGTCCAACCTCTGGCAGACACCTTCCCAATGTTGGCCCCAGCCGAATCGGCTGGAACGTTCAACGACATTCTGGCGAGTGTCGCTCCGATGGGAACAACCGAACACTGGCAAGACTGATCCCAAAACGTAGGGGACTAGTCAAAATCACGCCCCTTTCATGGGGGCACAATCACCACAAACACAAAGTCAAGCTATGAACTATTCAACAGACGTCACAGGCTCAACACAGTCTCGCAAGTCATTCACGCAAGAGGAGACGCAAACCGTATTTGATCGACTACGCAAGGTTTCTATCATCTTCATTCATTTCGGTTTCACGTTTGATGACTTCGATTCATCCCGTGAGAATCAAGACGCATGGCTTGAACAAATGGACAAAGCGGCGGAGGTCATTTGCCTACACTCAGGGCTGGGCAACGCCAAAAACGTAAGGAACCGCGTTTCAAATTGGCTGCTGGAAAGGCTGGAAAGGGAAATCGGATTCATGAAATCCAAGTAGGGGTAGCGACCAACCCACACCAGGAGTCACCTCATTCGGTGACATGCGACCAACCCACATGAGGGGGAGAAATCTCCTTCTCTTTTTTTTATTTGCCGATCACGGGCCGTTGTATCACCGAAACCGCCCCCATGTGGGGGGTCTGCGGGAACATAATAGAAAAGAAGGGCAGAAGGGGTTGACCGAGGGGCGAAACCTGCTATAATCTGGGAAGTGAAGCAAACAACCACGAAAAGGAACGAAACGATGGAAATCACGAAAAGCCAATTAGACGCAATTCGCGGAATTATCGCGACATTTAACAGCCCGCACAACGACAGCGAAGCGATGCAAGACCTGGGCCTAAAAATGGCCGCCGTCCAGTTGGGGGAGAAGTTCCCCACCATATTAGGGGAGTACTGCGAAGACTTCCAGTGTGAGCCTCGAAAATTGGACATGAACGTAGAAATGGCGAAAATTTAGTTTCCAGCTTTTACAGCCCTGGCCCTTGACGGGGTCGGGGCTATCTGTTAAACTTCATTCTCACAAGTCGCAACGCTAACAAGGCAAGAGCGATGGCACTAGAACGTAAAGCGATGTCCGCAGCTTGGGCCGTTTCCTATGGCAAGGAATTGCCACCAGCGCCCAATGGCGTGAGTCCTGCCCGATGGGCCGCGATGGTCAAACATACGGAACGCCAAGTGGGCGAAAATTCATAGCGTGGTTGCTTGGGGGCCCGCCGGGTCGAAAGATCCGGTGGGCTTTTTTATACCCCCTTAGTGTACTACCCAACCCCCACCCTTCGCCGCGAATCGCCTCTATAGGTTCAGTATAACACAATTGGAAGGGAAGCACAAGGGGCAAAAGAAGAAAAAAGGAATGTTTATATTAGGGCAGTTTGGGCTTGCACTGTTAAAACTATCCGCTATAATTTGGGCAGTGAAGCAAACAACCTCCTCAAGGACAAGACAATGATTCAACTAGAACGAGCCATCAAGTTCATTCAAGATCACGATTGTCAAGTTGTTTTCGGTGCAAACTTCATTCAAGTTTTGGATTGTCAAGACAGCGATTGTGGTCAAACGATTATCGTCGACAATCGCGTTTCTTTACGAGAAGTGAAAGAATTGTTGGGCTACTAGGCTTGACGGTCCTAGGCGTAGGTGTTAAACTACATTCTCGCAAGTCACCCCCAACGGAGTCGAGACCATGAACCAAGAAACACTATCCGCAGCCCTGGACATTTGCAGAGTTAACTTGCAAGAGTCAAGGGGCGTCCTAGTCAACCCCGATGCCATCGCGGAGGTCTTCATGATGGGCGGTATGCGATACGACGAAGTGAGGCGGGAAAGCTTTGAGCTAGCTACCCTAAAGGGTAAGAATACCCGTAGCTGGTTTCACATTGTGATAACCCGGTTGGATTCGGGACGATACGAATCCGTCAGTTATTGTTGCTAATGCCCAAGGGGCGGCTCCCCCTAGTGGGGTAGCCAACCCTACCCCGTCGCCGCGAAATGCCGTTTGTTGTATTATAGCATATTCGACGGAAGCACGCAAGGGGTTAAATTGAGAGAATGTTTTTATTTATTATTGGCCTATTAGCCTTGCAAGCCTAGGAATAGTTGCTATAATTCAAGCAGACGAGACGGAAGCAACCACCCACGAAAGCGAAATCATGCCAGACGGACACAAACGACACCGCCGACAATACGGCAACGGACAATTTGATGCAGCCCGTTCCCGTTGGTATGCGAAGCACCGACAAATCCGATTCACAAAACGTTTTGGATTTTAGGGGCAAGACCCCTTGACGCCCACAAGTCCAGCCCCTACAATTGGGGTTCACAACGACCACCGCAAACAAAGTCGAGACCATGGAATACGCAGTAAGAAACCTGACGATGCGAATTGACACGACAGACGGCGACCACGCCGGTGACTGCATGGGATATATCCCATTCGCCCACAAGTCATTTTTGAAGGATTGTTGCGGGGTGGAACGCAACGAAAATTGGAAGGCTGGCGGGTGGGAACCACTGTACGAACACCAATACGGGGAGATCGGGATTAACGCAGAGCTAGGGCACTATTTCACGAGTAGCCCCGATTTGCTCATTGCCTATATGTCGTGGCTAATGGAACAGGACGGGCCGCAAGTCATTGATATTGAATACGCGAAACCGTTCTGGGCTATCCATGACGCCCAACACGCGATCAACGACGAAAGCGGATGCTCTATCTACGTCGATGCGAATATCGAGCTAGAACGGCTTCACGAAGCTTTCAAGCTTATGATTGACAACGGACACAGACCAGACGCCGAACTAATTCAGGAAGTGAACGAAGCCTATACGGGCCGGTTTGGCATTGCTGTAGACTTTGCAGACGAGTACCTCACTCCTTACCAAACGTACCGGGCCGACTACACTTGCCCCGATTGTGGGCACGAATGGGAAACCGAAAGTGAGGAAGAGGCCTATTATGGTGGGTGCATGGAATGCGGGGAAGAGGACATTGAGCCAAATTCTTCCGAATTGGTTGAACTGCCCTTGACACAGCAGACGGAATTGGTATAATTCAAACTCACAAGACGACACCCCTCACCACGAGAAACCAGATGCCGAACACAGCAAACAAGTTTGCCCGTCCTGAATCCACCGTCGACACCTACTCCGGCGAATACCAACCAACCGCCGAAGACTGGGCCGAAGTCAACGCCTATTGGGACGATCAAGACCCCCAAGAGAGGGAGGGCGACGACGTAGCCGACTACGATGAGGAATCCGACTATGATGGCTACGATGATATCGACATTGATACACACGACGCGATTATGGGTTTCATTTTCAACAGCTTGGGAGTCTGAACAATTAACGAATTTTTCAGAGAACTAGCATTATTGCTAGAAAAACACAGTGTCGAAATTGACATAGCGGAAAGTAGCAATGGCTACTACTACTCGGTAGATGGGTTTGATTTTACTTTCAAGGATGAAGGATATAAAGAAGTTCTACACCCTTGCAAAAACCTTGATGCCGCCGATTGTCAAATTTTATCCGTCAAATCTTTTGAGGGTCAATAATATGACCCTGGGAACAATCTTCACAACCTTGGGAGTCTGAACTATGCTAATGCTACGAGCTATCCGCGAAACAACGGGTACAATCGTCTCCATGCCAGCACCCGTAAAATTCACGGGACCACCAACGGAACGACTGATCGTCCACGCCCAAGGATTCTTGGCGTACAAACGACAAACGGGACAATTGCCTGGCTTTTATATTCTTGACTTTGTTCGGGAAGAGGACTTGACACCTACTTCGTAGGTGATATAACTAGGGATCACAACAACACCACATGCGAGAACCAAGATGATACCACAAATTCTGATTGACGCAAAACGAGAATCTGACCGCCTTGACATTGAAGTTTGCGAGGGCGTTGAGTTGACCCCTGAAGACTACCGCCTATCCGACAAGCGAGAGAAGAGGGCACAACGTGCCGTCAACGTGGAAGCGTACCGAACACAAGTCGAAACCGATGGGGAAATTCGGTACGACGTGAACGAACTGGAACTGTACAAAAACCAACTCGCATTCTGCGAAAAAATGGTCTCTTGCAACCTGATGGATTTTGACGAATAGCGTTTGTGGTGAACGGTTGGGTAGGCCCTCCTTCGGGGGGTCTCACCCCATCCTTCAAATTCGCGAAAAACCAGCCTCTATACCGACAGTATAACATAGAATCCAAGCGGGCACAAGAGGTAAATTGAAGATTCTTTTTTTATTTATTGGGGGTTGACAAATCCAAAATACCTCTGATGGGGGTGCCCTTTTCACATAACATAATTGGGACGGCTTGTCAATATGAAAAACCTGTTTTTTCTTTTATTTGTTTTTCTACCGCAGGCCATTGACATATCCGACGAAGTCGGTATAATAAACTCTCACAAGCAACGTCACCACTAAGGAACGAAACTATGTCTAACACTACTCAAATCCTGAACCTGATTACTGGCATGAAAAACGGATCATTCTTGACCGTTGAAAAGTCGAGTAAAGCAAGCCTGCGGAAGACTGGTAACCCTTTGAGGGATGCCAATATTGAAAAGCACTCCACTTTTCAGGTTCAAGTCGGTTGTGATATGCAACGAATCGAGAACAAACGGGCCTTGCGTGAGGGACGCCAACCCGTCGCAGTGGGTGCTTTGCCATGGGGCGAATACGTGGGGATGGATCTTCCCGTTATCAAGCACAAAGGCAATTTGTACTTACGTGGTTTCTGGGCTCGTGGTATCGTCACGACCTACACCGTCAACGGTCAACCCGCAACCGATGCACAATTGGTGACGATCAAGGAATTCAGCCCTAAGGGCACTGGACTGAGCAAGACGGCCCCCATGACGATCAAGTTTGATAACATCAAACGGCTATCGGGTGGCGGCAAGACGATCAACGTCTAAAAAACTTTGAATGTTTCGTGTCTCGCCCCTTGACACAATAAGAAACTAGAGTATAATAGGGGCATGACGGGCAACAACGCCAAAACACTTTTACACTCCCTTTGAAGGAAACTATTTAGATGAACACGTCAACCGAAACCGTCAACGCAACCGTCGAAACCGCAACCGAAACCAGCAACGCCAAAGAGCGTAGCGATTCCGTGGATGATGCCGTCATTATCACCGCGTTTCTGAACGCTCAAAACAAAAAGGATGCGGATGGAAACATCATCGGGCATCTTGGCGACGTGGTTGCTGAAACCGGGATGCAAGAGGGTTCACTTAGTGGACGATTGACCGCCCTTCGCAAGTTGGGGGTGCCATTCCCAAAGATGGGTCAAGAGGGGGCATTGGCCCGCAAACCATCCAACGGAAAGACGCGTAAAAAGAGCCCATCCGATGTGATGGCGTTGTTCAACAAGATTAGCGTCGATCTGGCCAACCACACCAACGACGAAGACACCACCGACGAAGTGGCCGACGTTGAAACCGGCGAAGTGTACGAAGACGCAAGCTAGGCAAATAATGGAAAAAGATAAGATCAGGGGTTGACGCCCCTGGTCTTTTGTGGTACAATGGAGGGCTTGTCTTTCCAAACCCCCTCGTTTGATAAAATTTGCCTCTATCCGTTAATTATACCATATTGTGGGTGGGTGTGTCAAGGGGGAATCGGCCCTTTATTTCCTTTTTATTTAATAGCCCTATGCTCTTGACAATAGGGGATGATCTGCTATAATTGGGGACATAAGGCAGTCAACCACTAAGGGCGAAACAATGAACACCGTTTTGATTATCATGCGTAAAAATTCCGTTGAATTTGTGGTTCGCGATGCGATTAGCATTATCGCTAGTGGCACTGATACGCTAAAATCCACTAACGGCGACTATGATAGCTTGCTATCCAATATTGTTAATGTCGCAAACAATCATTGTTCAATGCCGACAACCGATTTTATCTTTAGAAAAGGTTGAAAACTGGGTTGACAAACTAGCTGGCCCCGCTATAATAGGGGCATAACACTTGGCACCACCAACAAAGGAAACGAAAGGATGAAGCTGTTCACCAAAGGCGAATCTAATCCCAAAATTGCAAAGTCGAATCGCAAGGGGGGTATCGAGACCCTTATCCTTCACTTAGCCCCTGCTAGCGTTTCGGGTCACAATGTTTGTGCGTCTGCGTCTGCCGGTTGTATCGCTGCCTGCCTTAACACTGCGGGCCGTGGCCGCATGAATAGCGTGCAAGCTGCCCGAATTCGTCGCACCAAAATGTGGTTTGCGGATCGTAAGGCTTTCAAGTCTCAAATTGAGACCGAGTTGACCGCGTTTGCCAAACGGTGCGATAAGCTTGGCAAAATGAGCGCTGTCCGCATGAACGGCACTTCGGATCTGCTATGGGAAAAGCAGTGGTCCGAATTGTTCACAAAATTTGACGGTTTTAAGTTTTATGACTATACCAAACACGTTAAACGTTGTTTGTCGTCGTGGTCGCTTCCCGAAAATTATCACTTGACATTCTCGCGAAGTGAAACCAATCAAGCGGATTGCTTACGTGTTCTCGAGGGTGGGCGGCATAATGTCGCGGCAGTTTTCGACTGCAAGGAATTCCCTACCTCTTGGGAGGGGTTTCCAACCTACTCCGCAGATGACGACGATCTGCGATTCTTAGACCCCCCAGGTGGTCATGTCGGTGCCCTCTATGCGAAGGGTTTCGGCAAAAAGGATGAAACGGGTTTCGTTCTCCCCGTACTGGCCTAGGCCCTACCCCCTATAAGGGTGGTGCCTTGGAGGGTCGTTCCGCTTTCGGGTGGTTCGGCCCCTTTTTCGTTTGCTAAAATAATTCGTGAAACTAACCTTGACCCCCTTGACATAATGAGCGAATCGAGTATAATTGGGACATACTAACGAAGACCACTAAGGAGCGCGAGACTATGCAAACAGCAGAAGAATTTTTGGCATCCGTAGGCGACACCACGAATGAATCCGTCGACATGATGGCTCAAGATGGTCGATACGTCGACATCATGGACAACGAATATTTGAGAATTGGGCTCGACCAACTCTACCCCGAAGACTACGACCCTGACCGCAACAGACACAACGAGAACCAAGCATCCGGCTTGCACCCCCACTATGGGGGATTTGACAACCCCGAAGATATTGACGACGAAGATTATTAGGTCTTGACCGTCGCCGATGTTTTCTCTACAATGAGGAAAAAATGACACAAACCCCACTTGTAAAAATGGGCAGTTCCATTAAGATCGACGGAAACCTAGTTGCTGTCGTTTCCATTCATAGCGACTACGTTATCGCAGTGGACAAAAGGAAAGCCTCAAAGGTTTTTAGTTTTGAAAAAGTTGAGGCTTCTTTATAGAACCCCCTTGACACGTAGGCGAAACGGGCCTATGATGACGATCTGGCACCACCCCTATACTCTTGCCCCTAAGGAAAAACCAATGAGTAAAAGTTAATGGCGTTAATCGTGATTGTTCTTGTTATCTATTTTGCTGTCGATGGTTTAGATAACGGCTTTTGACAATTTTATGGGTTTGCCGCTTGCGGTGAGCCCTTTTTTTTGGTACAATGGTAATATGCTGAGGGAGGACGTTTCAGCCAAAGCTACCCCGTAAAATTATACCATAGTTGGGGGGCTGCGTCAAGGGGGAAAGCGGGAATTCTGAGAAATAGTTTAAGGAAATGTTTCTAGACCTTTTAGGCGATAGCTCTTGACAATAAGCGATCCCGTGCTATAATTGGGGCATGAAGAGGGAAGGGCGCAAGAGGGTTTAAGAAAAACTTTCTAACTCTTTTAGCAAACTGCCCTTGACAACTGTCCGTCATCCGCTATACTGATGACATACTAATCGCCACCACCTTAGGAATCAACATTATGTCGACCCAAACCAACAGCAGCATTCTCGAAACCGTCGCAGCCGAATTCAATTTTGGGGTGAATCGCTTCCCACTGTCTTTTGACGGTAAGCAAGTGAAGGGGTTCTACGCACTACTTCGCGACGACACCCAAGAGCCCGTTCACGACAAGTCTGTGAGTGCGGACTATCAACCGCATACGACGGATGACGTTTTGGCCCTTGTCGAATCGGCTCAAGACGTGTTCGGGGAATGTTCGCCCCGTTGCCACTTCCGCAAGGGTCACTATGTTGACCTTGCCCCCACCAAAGATGAGCGAATCGCGATCTACGGGACCAAAGATAATATCTTCCCTCGTTTGCAAATTTCGGCGGGATACAATGGAACGTCGTTCCACTTCTCCCTCGGGTGGTTTCGCGATCTTTGCCGCAATATGTCGATGCTCCGAAGTGTTCGGGGAACGTCGGTTAGCTTCCGCCACAACGGGAATTTGCGGGACAATTTGGAGCAACTGAAGTCGCAGTTGACCGGATTGCGGGAAGGGTGGGAAACCTTAGGCGAAACCGTCCAACGGATGGAATCGTCGAGAACGTCCCTAGCTTCGTTCCTAACGTCCATCTACGGGGAGCCGACTGAGTTGACTGGTTCGGCCTTGACACGTCACACGAACCGTACTGAGACGATAATGAGGCGTGTTCTTGACGAGCAAGCCCGATCAGGACGCCCTGCGTTCAACATGGGAAGCGAAGACGTTTCGGTCTGGGAGGCCTACAATGCGGTTCAAGGATTCACGCAGCACAAAAAGTCGGTGCGGGGGGCGGCAACGACGATGTTTGACCGCGAATTGAAAGCGGTTGAATCGCCAGAAGTCAAGGCGGCTGAGCGTTTGGCCTTGACATTGTCAGCCTAGCCCCCTTGGGGGTTTGAGCCTCACTCTTCGGAGTGGGGCTTTTTTTGGTCTTGTCATTATTGTAAGGGCTTTGTAAAAGGAAAAGAAATGACATCTTTAATTTGGATAATTGTCCATTCTCTAATCATTGGTAGAATGGTAGAGATCTGGGTACAGGAGTTTAGGGATAAAGACCCTCTGTTCTTAACCAGCTTTGTTATTACTTTTAATGGGGTGGCACTACTAATAGCCATCGCTAGGATCTTTGCGAACTAAGTGCTCAGCTATGTTCCCAAAAGTGACTTTTTTAGCAAAAACCCCGTAAATTGCAGGGTCAGTGAAAAGGGCCGATTTGCCCAGACTAGTCCAAAAGGGGCCAAACAGCAACCAAAATCGCCCTAATTCTTCAATTATGAGCTTTTTAGCTCTTGAAAGGGCGAAACTTTATGGTACAATTGGGGCATGAAACGAAGCGACACGCGACAAAAATGATAGTGAATCAACGTGATTTGAAGTGAGCGAGATGGCGTATCACTACGTAAAACACGGGGGTTTTTATTATAAATGTCGGAAACAGAGGTGAAATCACAATTCCTATTCTTTCGGAGAGACGCAAATGTTCAGTGTTCTAGACAGTAATGATAATGGTTGTCCTATGGTTCAGGTTATTGGTCTTGAGAACTTTGATCCCTTTTATACTGAACTGAAAGAGCTATTGTCTAAGCATCGTGTTCGCATGATTGCCGAAGACATTGGAATGACGCTAGAAGATGGCGAATCTAGTCACAAGGCAAAAATTCAGTTTACTCAGTATGGTGGCTCTGGTGCTTATGACACGGAGAATATCACGTTTATTGCCGAAGCTGTTGGCATGTGGCCTGACAACGCGGAGTTTAATAACGATGATTGATGACGACTACATTCGCATTAGTGCATTCAGGGTTTCTGTCCTCCTAAAGGCCCTTGAGAAAGCTGAAAACAGGAAAGACTTTGATCAGAAAGTTGTTAAACTTGAAGAGGTATTACAAGTTCATTATGGTGCTATTGATTCGTACCTGGAACGCAATAAGACCGGCTTCACGAAGGAAACTCAAGACACTCAGAGTGCTTAATTTTTAGGCGTTTTCCTACCCCATGCACAGAAAATGTGCGAATAAAAAAGAAAGTTGCACAAAAAATGACAGAAAAAAAAGGCGATGGTGAAACTATATGAATAGGAAGCATTGTTAAGTTTGAGGGCAAACTTCAAACATCACACTTTGACATTGAGACATTGGTTTGGTTCTCTTTGATCTGGCCTCCCTTATGGGTTGTTTATTTGGTGGTTTGGCTGTATTCTTTTATGGGCGATTTTGGATCTTATCTGAGAAGCCTGGTTCAAGGAGAAATTTTTAAATAATCCGATCTGAGAGGGTTGACAGAACCACAATTCGTGGTACAATCTGGGCATACAAGACAACACTTGGAGAAAACAATGTCGAACTCGATGCCAACTATTAATAAGATCATGATCAACGCTCAGGATATGTGGTATAAGTCTGATGACTATACAAAACTGCCTTTATGCCTAAGTGCAAACTCTAGGGACAAAGTTAGGAATGTCATTGTAATACCAGAAATCAAGCGTTGTGTTGAACGTGCAATCATCGACTTGTTAGATAATAGTTGTGTTATGAACTCAGAATTTGACGCACACTTCAAAAATGCTGCCGAATACGCAGAAGAAGTCGTCAGATACGAACTACCAATCCTGATAACGGAAAGCTAAAGATGAACCCAGCACGAATAGCACAAGACGCAGCACAAGACGCCCTGGTAGCTTACCACAGCCTTGAAGCTCGTCTACAGGCTGCTAACGATCAAATCAAACTCATTCGTCAGATGGCGAACCAAGCGGCCCTCAAGGATCGCAGCAAGGCCCATTATGACGATAACGACGTTGTTATTTACTGCATGAACATAATGGAGCGTTGAAGAGAGTGCCTAGTCCTAAGTATAGGACATTCTTCTTTACTTAATTGCCCTACCCTGCTTACTTATTGTGCAACTAGGTGCCTACTTTTTAAGCAGTGTGCCTAGTTATTAAGCAGATGAGAGTATTTTTGAAAAATTACCACTTTTTGGTTGTCAGCCACTATTTTGGGGCTATAATAAGAGAAAACAACATAAGAATCAAGTGGATCAAGCTTAACAAGCAACGTCAAATGGAAGACGTTGTTAGTTACTTGTAGATCCTAATAGATTCAACCGCGAGAGAATCATGAAAGAGTTTTTAACAGAATTTGCTGATCTTTTGCAAAAACACAAGGTTACCATTGACGCAGAGATTTGGGGCGACGGTTCTTCGTTTACCGGATTTGAAGTTACCGAGTATTTAGATAATTGTAGACCTTTTACCATTAGCTTGGACTGTGAAACTATTGAATACTCAAAAGTAAAGAAAAGGGCGGAGGAAATATGATTAGAGTGAGCTACAAATTCGGGCAGTCCCTAGAAATCAATACGACCATGAACGAAGCGAGAGGTGTTGTCTCTTAAGAGATTGTCATGGGCGGCCCTGACGCAGTCTCTACCCTTCATTTAAGCGACAACTCTGCTCTGACTGCCGACAAGCTGCGAGAGCTAGCAGACCTGCTTGACGGCCCTCGTGCTGGCCTTGATGCTAGTCATATCTATGGCGATCCTCCAGACGAAGATGAAATACCTCCACAACTACGCATTCATAGAAGCTTTGAAGGGCCAATTATACCTTTTTAGGAGACAATATGTCACTACCCAAAGTTACACAGAAGATTAGAAAGAAAGCACAATACCTAGAGGGCACAGAGGCTTTCTCTGATGGGGTTTGTGTTGATGATTCACCATATAAGTCTTGCGGTATGCACAACGCACCAGCAGAAGAGGGCGAAAAACGTATGACCTGGATGGCTGGTTGGTATGACGCCAAGTATAAGGAACAGTTTCCAAAGCTCTTTGATAAGAGTCACCCAGACTATGTCTCCGACAAGGCGGTGGTGTGAGTATGATACACACAAGAGAGACAGATATTATCAATTATCAAGCTGAGCTTGGTGCTGACTTCGGATCAATAACACCAGTAGAGGTTGTTAGGCGTGGTTTATTAAAGGTTGTTTGCGGTTGGCACAATGGCTCTACTGTTCAGGGAATTCTTCTTCATCATGCTTTAGTCAAGGTGAGCAAGGGGGGCAACTTCAAAGTGACGCACCGTGGCCGACTTTATCTCAGAGAAATTCTCGGAAATATGATCGGAGAGGGTTGACACGAAGCAAGTTCGTGATATAATGGGGACATACAACACACAACACAGGACGACTCAAATGAAAGACGCAATCGGACAAGAGATTGTAGTTGGCGACAAGGTTATTCACTGCGGTGGTAACTATGCTGGTGCCTCCCAGGACACTTAGAGAGACAGACGTGGCACGTAGACCTCTCCCCAAGAGAGAAGACGACGATGGCTATCATCGCCGCCGCTGTACTGATGGACGATTCATGTGACACTTCCGACTGCGACTTCTAACAACAAGAAAAACAATGAAGAAAATTTCAGAGACCAATCAGTTTACTCATACTGTAGTTCTATACCTGAACAATGAGCGTGTCGTTCACCTGTTTGTCGATGGTGGTAGTCAAGTCGAGTTGGCTTCTCAATCTGATGGCGTCTTTGGTTCGGGTATTCTATACCAAGTTGAACATGAAGATGGTGTTGCACCAAGCGAAGTGCTTCGATTCCTTAGCCTTAACCGATTCCTTGAACCTCAGTTGGTAGCGTAATGTTTAATCACATTTTTTTGTGTTGTTTCTTTGTATTGATTGCGGTTTTTAGTTGCTCATTATTTAGAGGCTTTAGTGAATCTGACCTTGGGTACACACTTGGCTACTTTGCGGGTCTCTTGATTGGCTCAATCTTGATTCCTTATAGACCTAGTGAGACGAAAGTATGAATTGGATAGGTGAGAATGTAGTGGCACTACAAAAGTTCATGGACATGAAGATCCGAATAGAAAAAGAGGCCTTGCCAGATCCTTACTATCACATTCTCCCTGGAGAGTTGTATTAGATCATGGGCAAAGAGCAAAAGCAAATAAGAAAAGATCTTGATAAGGTCATTGAAAAGCTAGAGGGCGAAGGCTTGAAGCACAACGATGACTACGACAAGGTTGGTGTGGGTGATGTTGTAGAGAGCGTCCTTAGTTCTATGGGCATCACTCAAGATAGGTTTAAGAGTTGGTTCGGACTGTCCGAGTGCGACTGTAATGAGCGTAAGAAGTGGCTCAATGGTATGTTCTACTGGAAAAGGGAAAAAGAAGATGGAAAGAGTGATTGATCTTATCGTGGCCTTCTTTTGGTCTATTGGTAATCTATTTTTAGCTTATCATGTTGTCACCGACATTGGCTCTACTTGGGATATCTTCTATCTCAAAGAGGACTTCTTGACATTCAAGATGTATTGGGGTAGTTTTTTTGCCCTTAGTGTGGCTATGACGCCAGCCATTGTCGCTGTATCTGCTAACTCAAAAGAAAACGACAAAAAGACAGTAGCTACTGTTAACTCTTTTGTCGTTACCTTTCTTACTGTTTTGATGTGGGGTATTTCTGCTTTCTTTAACTTTGTCTGCTACTAATGTTTAACACAACAAACACATACGTCGGAGGTGGCAAGCAAGAGGTCACCATCACAGAACATCGGGCACCAACAGACGATTCAACCAGAATCTACGACGAGATGAAATGCAAGGCCATTGAGTCTGTATTGTCTTCTGGCTTTGACGAGCTAGGTATTGACTTTAAGTGGGCGGTCACAAAGGATCATGCTTCGCAAAGAATAGAGTTTAACTACTATATCATGATTAAAGACCAGCGTGTAGATGGCAAGGTAGCGAAAGTCTTAGCCAATCCCCCAAGATGCCGCCTGGGAGGGCGACCAATACGATGAGATTTACAATAGCTAAGGGTAATAAGCGATATGTCAATACTCTGGTTAAGCGACTAGGGATGAGCATTGAGTGGCTCGGAAAGACCCCTTTGGGCTACGAGGAGGCTTTCGTAGAAACACAGATGGAGCATTCTTTTCATGAGCTAATTAGCTTCTCTAAGTCTATGCACCAAGGGTTTGATACGATTGAAGGCATTGTTCACCTAGATCTGCATGAGATTGACACTGGTATCGCAGAACGAAAGAAAGACTTTGATAAACGTTACGGCACTATGTTTAAACATATGAAAAAGGAGTTAGAATGATTTACTTTGTTATCTGGATTGTTAGCGTTTTGGTTTGTTTTACAGTCCTGATGTATATTTATGAGCCAGAAAATATCATCATTGAAGATAAGCAAACAGATTGGAATCTAAGGGTTATTGCGGATTAGCTAGATAAAAGAAATAAAGACTGGGATGACCAGTTAAATAAGCACTTCGAAAAGGAGAAAAAGATGGGACAATTTAACACAATGACGGTTGCGAACTTTGCTATTGGGTGGGCTATGGACGCATGTAGGGACGGAAAGACTTCGGAAGAGCTAAAGGAGGCCCTTGAGGACTTTGATGATGCTGCTTCTAAATACTCTGACGTTATTCGCCATCGAATGGAACTTGCACACCAAGACGAGGTGAAAGGTGAGTAGAACAGAATACCACCATGGCACACTGAGAGACACTGGCCTCACTGTTTCTGCCTTTATTCTTACTTTGCCTCAGGACAAGCGACCAGACTCAGACGATTTATCTTGGTGTTATTTAGAAGATTGGTTCAGAGAAGAATACTATGGTAAGGCTCTCGTTATCGACGACACGGTATGGGTAGCCGATAACAAAACTCAAGACCCTGACGATGGAATCTTTGAAGCGACGAAAAATGAAGACGGCTCATACTCATACGTTTTACAATACTACAACGGTGGGTGTTGTTGGGAAGAAGCACTACTATCAGCCTTAGGGAAATCATGACCAAACAACTATTCATTCCAGAAAAGATCAAAGTAGGATACCAAGAGAGATCCGACACTTATACCAAAAGGCTCGCCTACGTCACCTATTATGACCAAAAGGGCAAGCTAAGGAAAGAAAAGTCTTGGAAAACTTGGTGTACCCTTGAAGATCAATATCACAAACCATTCGACTATGACACCAGAACCTATGGAGAAGAGACTCTACAGAAAAAGGGATTAGGGTTTGATGACTTAGTAAGCAGTAAGCCTTCCCTCTTTACCAAGTGCGTATGCTGGGTAACAAGACAACAGTATTATACGCCAACAATCTCCTATTAGTTATTAAAATGAAAAATAATTTGAAATTGATTCTTGATTCAATTACTACCAGCGGTGGAAATCCATACCTAGTAGGTGGCTGCGTGAGAGATGAAATTTTGGGTATTAAAAACAGCAAAGACATTGACGTTGAAGTGTACGGTCTGTCCGCTGACGAGCTTATCACTGTCCTTAAACCTTTTGGTAAGGTCGATTGCGTTGGAGTGTCGTTTGGTGTAATCAAATTGACTACTCCAGATGACGACTTCGACTTTACTTTACCGAGACGTGACAGTAAGGTGGCCGATGGTCACCAAGGCTTTACAGTAGAGGTGGATCACAATATGACCATAACAGAAGCTGCGAGTCGTAGAGATTTTACTATCAATAGTATCTATAAAGATTGTGATGGAAACTTGTTTGATCCGTTTGGTGGAGTTGAGGATCTTAAAAATAGAGTTCTGAGGGCGACTAGTGACAAATTTGCCCAAGATCCTCTTAGAACTCTTAGAGGGTTTCAATTTGCTTCTAGATTTAACCTTACTGTCGATCCTAGTACCTCTCTGATGTGTAAGAGTTTGTTGTCAGAAGCTCATACTATCTCTACTGAGCGTATCTACGGAGAAGTGTTGAAGTGGGCATTGAAGTCTGTCAAGCCTAGTGCTGGACTGTACTTCTTGCGTGATACTAAGTGGATAGAACTGTTTCCAGAGCTTCATGCACTCGTTGGCTTACCACAAGACGCTGAATGGCATCCCGAGGGCGACTGTCTCACCCATATCTCCCTAGTCTGCGATGCAGCTAGAGATATTGCAGTACGTGATAAGCTTAACGACGATGATCGTTTGGTATTGATGCTAGCGGCATTGTGCCACGACCTAGGTAAAGCTAAGACTACGGTCATGCGTGATGAGAGATGGAGATCTCCTGGTCATGCGTCTGAGGGTGCTGACCTTACGAGAAGCTTGCTTGCAAGAATGGGCTTCGGCGAGTCTGTAGTCAAGAAGGTTGTTCCTTTGGTTGTGGAGCACATGTCTCATATCGGAGTTGAGCCTAACAACAGGCTTGTGCGACGATTGGCTGTGCGTGTTGCACCATCGAACATCGCTATGCTTGTTAGGTTGATAGAGGCCGATCACAGTGGTCGACATCCTTTGCCTAAGGGCGTTCCTGCTACGGCTGCTAAGATCCAAGAACTGTCAGAGGGTTTAGACCTAATGACTGGTAAGCCTGATCCTATCGTTAAGGGTAGACACTTGGTTGCTATGGAAATGGAGCCTGGACCTAAGTTCAAGGATATTCTTGATCGATGCTATCAAGCACAGCTTGATGGTGAGTTTCATACACTTGAAGACGGTTTGGCACTTATATAAACACAGCAGAGGTTTCGGCCTCTGCTTTTGGGGGAGATAATGTTAGAGTTTAGACATATAGTCACGGCGTTGGACATTCATGAAGGATACGCCCACGTTAAGAACTGGCTAGTGATAGCAACTGGCTATCAAGATTGCGTATCTCTTGACGCATTTAGGTGCAATGGAGAACGAATAGACAAGAAAAACAAAATTGCTTATGTATCTAAGGTAGAGTTTGACTGGGAGAGAGACTATCACTTTTACAAAAAGTCTTATGATAAATACGAAATAAGTGACAGGTGTTATTTAGAGTTTCCAACAGATACGTTCACATCACCATTCGATTTCTACGAACACATTGGCTATGATCATAAGAGAAGAAAGTTTACCGGAGAAAAACAATGGACATCTGAAAACCATTGACAACTGGAAGACAGCTACTCTTGGTGCATACTACCCACGGAAACAAAAAGCAAATAAGCGAGGAATCATGAAGGTATTACCATTTTGGGGCGGGCCGTTTAGCAACTGGTTTATTGCTCCATTCAGGGCGTTAACCATGGACGAAAGACTAATTGAATTTAACTGCGTAGAGCAGTTTATGATGGTTCAAAAGGCCATGTGCTTTAACGACAGAGCGACAGCTAGAAAAATCCTAGACACACCCGACCCAAAAGAACAGAAGACTCTTGGTAGACAGGTGAAGAACTTTGATGAGACTGAGTGGATGTGTGGGTGTCGTTCATTCGTCAAGCCTGGGCTTGTCGCTAAGTTTACTCAGAATCCTGAGCTAAACAAAGAGCTAATTGAAACCAGGGGCAGACTGTTGGTAGAAGCTAGCCCTTCTGACCACGTTTGGGGTGTTGGTCTTCCTGCTAATTGTCCTACTATTGAAGACACAAAAACCTGGAAGGGGTTCAACTTTCTTGGATTCCTATTAACTGACCTTAGAGTTGAAATGATTGGAGAATAACATGGGTGCAGCAGTAGCAGAAGACATGGGAGAAATGGAAAACAACCGTCGTTTTAAGCATGGTAGAGAGTCTGGTCGGCTTGACAACTGGGCAGATCTTGACTCTGATATCGATTGGTTGACAGACCCGAAAGAGAGACTTCACAACGACGAGATCCAAGAGATTAGCTTTCAAGAGATCGACCCTATCTATGTCAAGGGTTATGAAACTGGCTATGAAGAGGGACCGTCAACCGCAGACAAAAAACGATGGAGTAAAAAGCAATGAAGACATTTACAAAGAAGGTAAGAATCAATCGCTTCAAGTGGCGAACCGGAGACGACGCCCCAGGATTGCATACAGGAGAGGGCACCACCTCCCTATTGAATGAAGAGGGCTTTATGTGTTGCCTTGGCTTTGCCGCTAAGCAGATCGGCAAGATCAGTAATGAAAAAATTAGGCACTATGGAGAACCAGATGACATTGGTACTGTTATCTCTCCACTAACAGAGAAGAATGAAGCTGGTTTTATTTGCAACACTAAGTTTACCGGAGACTGCATCAAAGTCAACGATGACACAAAGATTACACGAAAACAACGTGAGCGTAAGTTGATTGACAAGTTCAACGCTACTGGTATTGACCTAGAGTTTTTCGGAACATATACGGAGCCAGTAGAACAAGATGATTAGTGCAAAGGAAGCAAAGAAAATATCCGAAGACATAACCAACACAAAAGAAGTCTCTGGTGCTGTTGGTAAGATCCATGAGGGTATTCAAAGGGCTGCTAAGATTGGAAAGACCAACCTATGTATCACAAAGCAAGTGCAGTCTTTGGAGAGCGAAGAGCAGAAGAGGGCTGTCTTTAAGGTTCTTAACGACAATGGCTATAAAGTCACTGACAATTCTGGATTCGATCAGAGAGACAACACTTCTTGGGACGATTGGTCGATTTCTTGGTAAATAGTGCTTGACAAAACACAGACCTCCTGTATAATACAAATATGAAAGAAGGCTATTATTGTGGTAGGAATTTTTATTGTTGCAGTAGGCTGTGGCTTTGCGTCTCCAGGTTTTGGAGTGCTTGCGCTTGGACTTGGAACAATCGCTTTTGGAATTGGTAACTGGGTTTTGGAGGCCTAATCATGAAACTTACAAACGAAAACGAGAACTACTCAGCAGTAGTAGTAAAAATTGGCAACCTGCTTGATCTTGAAAACTCAGATCGTCTTGTTGGCATTTCACACTTTGGGATGCAGGCAATTACCCAGAAGGGTCAGTATGAAGTTGGCGATATTGGAGTATTGTTTCCTACTGAGTGCCAGCTTGCCCTCGACCTTGCTGCATACAACGACCTTCATGCACACTCTGAGTTGAACCGGAACAAAGAGGCTAAGGGTTATCTTGGAGATAACCGTCGCGTGAAGGCGATCAAGCTTCGTGGTAATATCTCTAATGCCCTCTTTCTCCCCTTATCAAGCCTTGATTACCTTGGTGTCGATACGGACAAGTTGAAGGTTGGAGATTCTTTTACTCACGTTAACGGGGTGGAGTTATGTCGCAAGTACATCAAGAAGATTGCACGCACTCCAGGTCAAGGAAACAAGACTAAGGGTCAAGCTAAAGTTCAGAAAGTAGATCCAAAACTTTTGCCTGAACACCATGAGACACCACAGCTTCTAAGGAACCTACAAGCTTGGAAGCCTGACGACTACTGTTTTGTCTCAGCTAAGCTACACGGATCAAGCGTTAGGTTGGCTAACGTGCTAGTACCAAAGTCTTTGCCTTGGTTTGCCCGGTTCGCAAAATGGTGTGGAGTGCAAATTATAGAGTCTGAGTATAAGTGCGTAGCTGGCTCTCGTAAAGTTGTTAAATATAGGGACGCTTCACAGTCTTACTACAAGGCGGATATCTACAATGAAGCTCTGGAAAAAGTTAAACATGTGATCCCTAAGAATTGGATTCTATATGGGGAGTTGGTTGGATGGGCGGGAGACTCGCCCATTCAAAAGAACTACTCTTACTGCATCCCCAAGGGAGAACATCGTCTTTATGTTTACAGGATTTCTACCGTCAATCAAGATGGGATGAGGCTAGATCTCCATTGGGATCAGGTTAAAGAGTTTTGTCTACAGAATGGTATTAATCATGTCCCAGAAATGGAACGAGGTTTGTTTGAAGATATAGATGTCGATTATTATATGGACAAAAGCTTCTTTAAGAGTGGGTTCAAAGACTGCTTACCTCTCGACGAAGGGGCTCCTTGTGATGAGGGTGTTGTTTTGATGAAATATGGAGTTAACGAGTATTTCGCAAAAGCAAAGTCCCCCAATTTCTATCTTCACGAAACTAAGCAATTAGATTCTGGAGAAATAGATATGGAATCTCAAGAATCTTAAAACTTGAGGTTTTCCGATATCCTTTTAAGACGGGCTAATAGCTTAACTCAAAGATCTAAGTCTAAAATCTATCAGTCTAGATATGAAGACAAGTCTTTTCGTTTGCTGTTCTTGCATTATTACAAACTAGATTGCGGACTTGATAGAAAATGGCAATCCTGCATAAACAATTATTGTGAGAATTGGAAGCCAAAGTGGAAAATTTAAGTTGATCTTTTTATGATTATTGGCTATAATAATCTTGAGGCTCAACAAGAGCCAGATGATATGGACAGCGAGTAGGGTTTAGAGGATAATATAATGGCCCATCCTGAGGGTCAGGACCGGTTCGATTCCGGTACTCACAATTTGGAGAAGTAAATGAAAAATCATAAAGAATACAGTCCTGATATTGATCGCGAGGTACGTTTTGAACTACCAGATCATCAAACCTTGCTAACTTTTACCGATGACGAGCATTCTTATGCTTTTCACGATTGGTGGGGTTTGCTTGGTCAAAAGCAATTTTTAGAATGGGTCAAAACAGAAATACAATTGGAGAATAGAAAATGAGTAGTTTAGTAAGATACTGGGTTGTACAAAGACCCTCAAACAGACAGCCCGGCACTATGAAGCCGGTGTCACATTTCAAGTCAAACGTTGAAGCAAACAACTTCCTTAACTCTGAGTTCTTTAAGAAGACTCATGGAGAAGGATCTGTTGAGGTTGTGTCGTTTGATATCTATGAGACCGCTGTAGAAGCAGAAGCAGACTCTCTACAAAGACTTCGTGAGTCAGGACTAGCTAAGCTAAGAACGCTTAGCACCAAGGAAGCCATTGCTCTTGGAGTGGACGAGATCTTGAAAACCGCCAAGGGGTCAAACTCTCCACTTGTGGAAGAGTCTGGTATCTTAGAGCTTGGCGAAGACCTAGTCCCACCATCCGGTTAACCTCGGAATGGAGGTGAATACTGGTTGGTCACACTAGTCTTGAAAACTAGGGCCTTTAATTAGGTCTGTGGGTTCGATTCCCACCCGTTCCGCTTTACACAATCGAGGTGTTGTAATAAATATTCAACAAAAGATAGACAAGGTTGTTGACATATGGGTAGAAGAGGGGTCTCTCGTAGATACAAAGATAGCCAGAAACAGGAAGTATGACGACATCAACGAAAAAATGCTCAACGGGCTGTATGTAGAAGAAGACCTAGATAAGTTCATCAATAGGTACAAGAAGTGAAAAATCTCATATACACAATATGTTCTCCAAATTACTCTTTGGTTCTGGCTGAGACTATTGAAAACATATCTAGTTACGCTTTGTCTGTGGGTGCTGACTTTAGAGTTTACAACGCCGACGACTACAATAATAGCAAAAACAACAGAAGGTCTCATTGGGTTAGAAAATTTGAGACAATGGGAAGAATATCAGACAACTATGAAAAGATCATGTATCTTGATTGTGACATTTTGATAGTAAAGAGTGAAAATATATTTGATTTGCCAATCAACAATATCGCAGGAAGGCCCGCTGGATATACCACCTGGGGAATAAGGCAGAACGCTTTGTGTAGGGATAAATTCCCAATGTTCGACCCTGACTACTTCGTCAATGGCGGACTAATAATTGGAGAACCCGAAGCTTTAAAGTTCTTGGGCAGAGAAGTTTGTAAGATGTGGGAAAATCCAGAGTTAAACTCAGATGACTCAGAAATATCTGATGAAGTCTACATAGCGGAAGTCCTAAGGAAGCACTTTCAAGACTTTACTAGACTAGAAGACAGATGGAACAGCTCATATAAACAAAAGAGAGCTGTTCCTAACTTTGTACATTTTATGTGCAAAAACATAAACACAAAAATACAACAACTAAAGGTACTAAGAAAATGATTTCATCAGTTATCGAGCCATTAAAAATGATCTTAGGATGGTCGCCCAAGTCTGCCTGTACGTCTATCAAGACTGGCATCATGGAGTCCGTAGGTATAGACTTCGAAGATATTCACAAAGACTTTAAGTCGACTTTTCCAGACATCAAAGACGTGGAAATAGATCCAACTAACTACCTTAGAGTCCAATTAGTTAGAGATCCTATCAAGAGGTTTGTTTCTACGATTACTAATCGTTGTCTCGCCATTCAGCATTTGCCCTACCCGTACATGACGACGAGAAATATGCTCTCGATGATTCATGACTGTAATCTCGCAGAGAACACAGACTTCTTTGACGGATGTTTCTTCTCTCCTAATATCAAGCATCACTTTAAAAAGCAATACAAACCAGTAGAGTGGGCTTGGGACCACGCTTTTGATGTTGATCAAGACCTTAATAGGATTTTTGGTTTCCTGTCAAACAGATATGGTCTACCTAGGGCTTCTTTTGGTAAATTGAATGTAACGAAAGCTCCAGAAGAAAGAAAGGAAGAGTTCTATGGAGACACGGCGTTTGCTCACATTGGACTAAAAGACTTAGGCAAGAACCGGTTCAATTGGGTAGATGAGAACATGGTCGAAATGATCAAAGTTATTTACGAAGATGACTACAAACTAATCAAAGAAGCGACTAAGATATGAGCACGCAAAAAACTTTCTTTACCAGCGACACCCATTTCTTTCACGACAATATCATTAGGCTTTCTAAGCGTCCTTTTGTAAATATGGATGCTATGATATCTACGATTGTGGAGAACTGGAATGCGGCAGTGGGTAAGGGCGACATTGTCTATCACTTGGGAGACGTATTTCTAACCTGGGGCAAGAGAGACCAAGACAAAGTAAACTCTATGCTAGCGGCCCTCAATGGTCAAAAGTTCCTTATTATTGGGAACCACGACAGGGATGAAGCGATCACGAGCAAACACTTTGTCTGGGCTCGGCACTACCACGAGATTAAAGTAGACTTCGGCGACGTGCATAAGCAGAGAATCGTTATGTGTCACTATCCTATGCGTAGTTGGAATCAAATGGGACGTGGAGCTTGGATGCTGTATGGGCATTGTCATGGGAATCTACCTTGGCACCCAGGAAAGAGCATGGACATTGGAGTAGACTCCAATAGATTTGCACCCCTAGAGGTTCACGACATTAAGAAGATCATGGACAAACGACCTATTTTTACCGAGGATCATCATGGGGATAATTGATGAACAGTGCGACTACATCGACCAAATGGTCTTCAATTAACGCTAAGGCGGGATCAGTAATGGTCTCGCCTTTTTTCGTGCCTGTTCGGCTCCTAAGGGCCTCAGAGAGATTCGCCTGCTCTGAGTCACGATATTCAGCGAGGGGCCACAGAGAGCGACCTGGGGCGTCTCAGCAGAGACAGAAGATGGCTGGACGAAAGCCAAAAGATAGCTCCATCCTCCCTAGAATCTATTTGATTCTTATTGGGTCTAACGATACTACGTCAGTTAGTATCGCCGTCGACCCTGAGTTGAATCTTTTGATTCTTAGTAAGTAAGGATAGAACTTAAAAACTACACAGTATAATAGCGTTTGAAACAGGGGTAGACAACCAAAATCCGTCAAAAAAGTGAAAATAGTTGGAAATCAGGACTCGGGGCAATTAAAAAGAAAAATTCAGGAATAGTGGTTGACAGAAGGCCGAAGCGTGCTATAATACGGGAGTAAGACAATGACCCACGAGAGCCTGTTTAACACGGCACTCAAGCAAGTTCAGGTAGAGGTGACAACGTGAACTCATTCATTATACTGGTGGTAGCGATGTGTTTAATTAAGTCTATCTTTCGATTCGCAGCCCTTGCTAATAACGAGCATCCGATTGATGGAGAGTTTACAGACGAGGGTAGGATTTTCTGTGCTATTAAGTTTGTCGTAAGTTCGGCAATCGCCCTTTGGGGATTATTTTTACTTTATTTCTTGAAATAACCCTTGACAAAGAATAAAGTTGGTGTATAATAACCTCACCAACACGCTCTCCGGCAGCTTGCATGATCCTTCTAAGGTCATACCACAACTGAGCAAGATGGAGGTTAGGGTTCGATTCCCCCGTGGAGTACTAAGAAGAATAGAATAGTTTCAGTTTTTTAAAAGAGTTATACTTATTATACACTAAAACTTCGCCCTTGTAGCTCAATTGGATTAGAGCAGAAAACTTCTAATTTTCAGGTTGCAGATTCGAGTTCTGCCAGGGGTACTTGACGGGTGCAAAAGTAGCCTTGGCGATTGCTGGGCTGAGTGTTATGCTTTAGTTAAATTGGTTGCTCAAAAAATGATCAAGATCAACCAGCCTGTCGTAAATCACTTTTTAATCACTAGCAAAAGGAATTAAGATGAGTATTGCAATGTTTTGTAAGACTACCGAAGGTGACCTAGAAGAAGTCAACGAGTTGGTTTTCAAATGCAGAGAACAGGTAATGCTAAACGAAGAGAACCGACGATATACAGACGATTACTTCTTTGTCCACAGTTCTGTGGGTATTGAGGCTTCTGGTGAGATCGGCAAAGACGACTTTGCACTACTTGGGCGACGACTTGGTTTTCACACTACTAGCAGTAAGACAATCAAAGAATGTCCAGAGTTTGTGTTCTTGCAACAACGCAAGGGGACAAAGCAGAAACTAATGCACACTAAAACTGGTCAAGTTTATAAGACTTAGGGACAATAGCATAGCGGTTAATGCTCTGAGTACTTAATTGTACAGGGGTCTATCAAAACAAGCGTAGATGGCTATAGACTGAAACGCGGGAAATATAGTAGACTAGGGAGCCATAAGCTCCCGGGTTGGGTTCAAATCCCAATTGTCCCATAGACGTATGCAAGACTTGGTCGGTTGTACCATGCGTCTCTAAATAACTAATAAGACCACATGGGAGCATAACTCAGTTGGCTAGAGTTTCTGGTTCTTACCCAGAGGGTCGCAGGTTCGAGTCCTGCTGCTCCTACTATTATACATCAATTCGCCTCGCTAACTCAATTGGTTTAGAGTTCCTCGCTTTTAACGAGGGGGTTCCTGGTTCGAGTCCAGGGCGGGGTACTCATGGGAGATAAGGGCAGTCTTAGTCTTATTAACTGAGTCTCACGTATTAAAGCTGCCAGGTTGTGAGCGGGATCGTTCCCCATATCTCCTACTAAGGAAAACTAATGGACATTCTAAGAGAAGTGATGAAGCGATTGCTTATATCGGCAATTAAAGAAAAAGAAGAGGCACGCAGAGACGCTTTGCGTCTGGTGATCGCCGACGTTGAATCTGACCACAAACGCCAAGACGACAACAAATGGGCAGAGACGGTTATTCGGAAGAATTTAAAGCAGAACGAAGAGGCACTCGCTTTCTATAAAGAGGGCGACGAGGGCTATAATAGACTTAAAGAGCAGTCTAGTATGCTTCAAAGCTTCCTTCCTGTCACCTTGTCTGAAGGGCAAATCGAATTGAGACTTAGGGAGATTGAGTGCGAATTAGTAGACTGCGATAACGATGGCAAGGCTATTGGGATGGCAGTTAGCTTCTTTAAAAAGAATGGGAACAGCGTATTAGGTAAAGACGTTAAGGCTGTCGTTGACCGCCTGAGAGGTTAGTTTCTTAACTCTTATAGAGGAATTGCTTATGGTTTACTGAGCTAAATAGTTAAATAAATATAAGTAGAACAGAATCAGTAAGGCAGGACAAGGATACTATTGTCCGATATGCGGAGTAAACAAAATGAAACGACAGCGGACCTAAGTATCTAGGGGTCGGTTGTCAAGTTCCCAATAACAGTTTGGGTATAGTGGTTTTATCATTGTAGTGTCGTATAACGGTAATTACTCTTGTCTGATACACAAGAAACGGGAGTTCAACTCTCTCCACTCCAACTCGTAGCGATTATGGTGATAGAGAAGATACAATACTTGACCTTAGAACTATTAGACAAGGTTAGAAACTGAAAATCCATCAGTGTTCCTTGCGTGTGTTGAACAAAGTCCCGGATGTGCCTCTTCCCAAGGCTCACCATGCTCTTCGCTACGGCGTTTGGTGGTGGATTCTGGTATTGGGTTGGATGGTTCTTTACGCCTCGTCTAGTGGTCGCTATCATCGCCACAATGCTATATGCAGACACGAACATCGTTCTCGTTGTCTTTACTTGGCTTTGGGCGCTGAGTCAGCAGAGAAGGGTTATATGTCGTCCTAGCGTAACCTTGAAGATCGTCTAGTATTTTGCCCTTTATTTCCTTTTTAGGTTGCCCTTTTAGCCGTTCTTGGCTATTATAGTATGTAACCCCTTACTGGAGGAAATTATGGTGGAAACACAAGTATCACAAAGAGAAATTGTGCTTGAGGTTCTGGAGACGTACTCAGACCCCGCAGCACGATCATTGTATAAAGGTCAAGCTAACGGAACATGTCAGTATCAGTCTGATACGGAAAAGAGGTGTGCCGTTGGTAGGTTCATGACAGACGAAGCGTTAGAACTTCATGGGAAGTCTTCTAAGAATATTGAAACCCTTTCGCTTAGATATGGTCTCAATGAGCTATTAAAAGAAGAGTATCAGGGATATCCTGTGTCCTTCTGGTCTAAGCTTCAAAAGATGCACGACGAAGACGAATTTTGGTCAGAAGACGGCGTCACTGAAGACGGTTTGAAATACGTGAAACATACTCTTGGAATTAAAATCTAAGAAAAACCAAACCGAGGGGTTGACAAAGTCGCAGGCCGTGCTATAATACAGCCATACACACGAGTCACCCCTCACAGAGTCAAACAATACAAAGAAGGGATTTTAACAAATCCAAAAAAATCCAAACATGAGGGTTGACAGACTGAATTTTTCGTGTATAATAAGAAACATAACAAGCGTAGGATAACCTATTGGTGGTAGCTTGAGTAAGTGGAGAGCACACTCTGGCCGGATGCAGGTTCGATTCCTGTCCTATGCTCTGCGGGTGGGAGGTAAGGTTATCTCACGGTCCTCATAAGGCCGAAGAACACGGATCGTTACCGTGACCCGCTATTTTTAAGTGTTCGTTATCAAATTCCCAATGACAGTTTCTACAAGGAAAAAACGATGCAAGTTTTGACTGATGAGCAGATTGTACAAAAGATTAACGAAAGCACCCAGTATAAGTCTTTCGTCATGATGGGCAAAGAACTGACTGAAAAGCAGTTAATAAATATTGCCCGCAAGTCGCGTTACACTCACTTGAGTACTTACAAACAAATCTTGACAGTAGAGAAGGATCGTGACCTAAGATTGTCACGATAAAGTAATCTTCTAGTGGGAAAGTTGGTAATCCGTCTGGTTTGGGACCAGAAAACCGCAGGTTCGAATCCTGCCTAGGAGACTGTAGATTTTCGCGAGTCTACTCGTGGGTTTTGGAAGAGGGACGTAACATCGCGATACCCCTTGTAGGTTCGACTCCTGCACTCACAACTTTACCAAGAAATCGGATAAAAATCAGTTTTCTTGGCTATTTTTGTAAAGAGAATACTATATAAGATGTATGGATAAAGAACATGCTGATAAACTGCTCAACATACGAGTGCCACAAACATTGTTTGAGAAGTTCCGAGACAAATGTAACGAGAACTATAAGACAATGAGTGAAGCATTAAGAGATTTTATGCAACAATACATCAAAGAGGACAAGATTAAGACTATGCTGCTAAAGATTACGGACTCATCAATTGTAGGTGATGACCTTAGGGTTTCTCAGTGTGTGTTGAACCTAGTGGTCTTAGCAGCCGAACTAGAAGGGGAAAATTTGCTAGCCCCTAAAGGATGCGGAGAGGCTTAAAATAGTGACGCCTCTAGTTACGGTGACATAGCCCGATAAAGTTAGCGGGGTCCGCCTGTGAAGCGGAAATAGCGTAAAGCTTGAGAGGGTGCGAATCCCTTATGTCACCCTTAGAATAGTGGTTAATGTATTCCACTCTTAACTGGTTCGATTCCAGGTCGGCTAGAGCATTAGTAGTGCTTGCGGTTGGTGTGCGAGAAAGATGGCTAACAGAGATTCTAAACATGGCGAGGTAGCCCAAACGGAAGAGGCGTGAATTTTAGGAATTCATAGCTGAGGGTTCGATTCCCTCTCTCGCTACTTGTGTTCTAATGCGTGACAATTGGGGCAAAGTATTTTAAGGTTTGAAAGATTGTTATTGTAGTGGTTTTTGTCTATGTGGTGGAGTTCGATGGGTATTTTTTCTCCCATCCATTCCTTTGATTCGCACCTAGAACATTTGTCTTCTAGGTATCCTTCTTTTATTAATCTCTTTTCCCCTCTTCCCTACTAACAAACATGAACTACAAAGTAAGAGAAAATAAAATGGAAGCCCTAATCATAATTTTCGCTTTACTAGCCTCGTATTCTTTTGGAAAGGCTTTTGATCTGCTGTAATACGCTCCATTCGTCTAGTGGTAGGATAGCTGTTTCTCAGACAGCGGAAGGGAGATCGATACTCCCATCGGGTACTTTTTTCAGAATTATTCAACTTTACCCTTGACATATCGAGCAAAGTGAGTATAATACTGATATGAACAACGCAACAAATGTCACCAAGATCACTTATGGCTTGGACGCCTGCCCTGCTGGAGCACACTGCTATTTCATTAAGCTTAATAGCCTATGGGGCGCTAAGTGTTACTACGAAGGTAAATCTTGTGACATTGCTTACGAGAGACAAAGCAATTGCTACGACGAAGGGCTAGCTCCAAACGTTGGTGAAAAGTTCGTAGTTGACGTTGACTATTACGATGATGAAGAAGATTTACAGATTGACAAACTGTATTGCTATATTACAGAGCTTATCAAGCCTTGTGTTCCCATGAATTACAAGAAAGATAGCTTTGTACTTGAGTGCGAGTGCGAAATTTTTCAGCAAGAACATGAGAAAGAGTTGTGGGAAATTCAAGAGCAAATAAAAGAAAAGACAGGATGGCACCCTAATGATATCCACGGATATAACTGGGGATGGAACGACGGCAAACTTCAACTATTGGATTTTTTTTGATGATTAGCAAACAAGCATTGTAGGTGTAGTAGGCGACACGAGTGGTTTCAAACCATTAGAGCGGGGTTCGATTCCCCGACATTGCTCTTTACAATTTTACCCTTAGGAGAACGACGATGAAAAAATGGATTATTGGTTTTATGTTTGCGGCTTGTGTTTTGTTTGGCTTCAATAACTATGGTCATGCTCAACAGTTCTATAGTACTGTTCCTGATAACTATGGTAGTTCTGTCGTAACTCAAAACTATGTTGTACCAAACTACCCAACGCCAAGCTACGGATTCAACTACCAAACTCAGTCGCCTTCGTACACAGTTGTACCAAATGCGACACCACCGAGGGTCAATGCCCCAGTGCGAAATTTCTTTGGCAGATTGAATCAAGCGACAAAGAATGCGGCGGCACCACGATACCTTCCAGGTCCAACGACATACGGCAATGTTTACACCGCCCCAGTTGCACAGCCTAAGTATCAACAAGTGACAGAAACTCGATACAAGAAGGTTTGTAGAGGACGTGCTGGTTGCACCTATGTGCCCTATACTCACACCTATATGAAACGGGTTCGGTAAGCAACATAGTTGCAAGCGTTAACTGTGGAGGCTCCATTCGTGGGTAAGCTTTTTGGAACAAGAACCTACCTAGTGGGTGCGATGGACAGAGTGCCCGATGGTGGAGTGGAGTGGAGAGAGAAGTTGACTCCGCAACTTCATAAGTTGGGTGTCATGGTGTATAATCCATGCGATAAGCCTATTGATGATCCGACTGTTAAAGAGGGTCAAGATGTTAGAGACGATATCGAACTCTTAAAGCGTCTTGGAATGTTTCGAGAGATAAGGGAAAAGTATGGGAGTATTAGAAACGTAGACCTGAGAATGGTTGACACTTCTGACTTCCTAGTTGCCAATATCAATACAGAAGTTCACGCATGTGGAACCTATGAAGAGATCGCGACGGCAAATAAGCAGAAAAAGCCAGTGTTAGTACATTGTGAAAAAGACGTTCCTAACTGGTTGATTTGGATGCTACCTGAGTGGTCGTTTTTTAGGACTTGGGAGTCTATGACTTCCTACTTAAAAGACGTAAACGAAGGAAAAAGAAAAGATGAGCGTTGGGTGTTCTTCAATATGGAGAAAGAGCTTGAGGCGATAAATCGCCATAAAGGAATATCCCCTTAGTCTTGACAATTTGACAGAGTATTGAGCGAAGGGGAGGTAGCCCAACGGCAGAGGCAATTCGCTTAAAACGAATACAGGTGCGGGTTCAACTCCCGCTCTCCCTATTTTGAGTGTTGTTCAACAACCTTGTTTTGCTGATCCTATTCTTTTTAGTTGTTGTGTGCATACTTGGGTTGTTTGGTTAATTATGTTCACATAATGGATAAGCCGGTTTGTTAACGGGGCCACCTAGGGGTAGGCATTTTCCCTTGCACGGAAGATTATAGGGCTCGACTCCCTATGGCTCCATTGAAAGTATAAAACTAAAAACAGGAAAAACATCATGATTAATAAAACGCTCTCGCTTCTACTCCTACTTTTTATTTTACCAGCCTCCATATCTGAGGCTCAATTATTCAGACGTAGTAGTGGAGGTTCTTCTTATGGAGAGACTGACTATGGATACAATTATAGAGGGAAGAAGTATGTCCTTGGGGTGGATGGACCAGTAAGTGCTACCTGCCCTTGCCCTATGTGTCAAAAGCTTAGAGCCGCCCTTGCAGCACAGCCTATGGCACAGGTCACACAGCAGATTCAGCACATTGCCTATCAGCCTCAAGATACAAGAATTGAATATGTCACAAAGGATGTATACACAGAAGATATAGCAACCCCACAAGAAGCTATTGAAAAAATGTTAGCGATCCTTAACCCAGAACACAACAGCGTTCTTTTAGATCCAGGATGTGGTGATGCTAGAATTTTAATTTATGGTGCTAATCACTTTAACACTCGTGGAATTGGATTAGAGATCAACAAATCCACCTATGAGAAGGCTATTAAAGAAGTAGAAGAAGAGGGCATGTCTAAAAGAATAAATCTTTTTAACGTAGACTCAACAACACAAAGCTTTGTTAATGCGGACAATGTGGCCCTATTCCTCTTCCCCTCTCTTATTGAGAAGCTTGCACCTAAGTTTCTACAACTAAAGAGTGGGGCGAAGGTGATTTCATACCAACATACAATCCCTCTACCTGGAGTAGAGAAGGTTGGTGACTTTTACATTTGGATTAAGGAATAACATGAGAATTACAAGAGGTACTGTCTTTTAAGGTATTTAATAACACTTTAGGAGAACAGAATGAGACACTCTAAGATTGACTACGCTTGTATGCGTCATTTCAAGGTTTTTCAAGAAAAGAAGGCGAACCAAGATTGTGAATACGCAAGGGCGAAACGTAGTCCAGCAAGTCTCCCAGATCCTTGGGATGATTATTGGATTCGTAGTCGTAAGACTTGGAAAGATAAAAGAAAGACTCAGTACCGTGAAAGTCGTGGACAGAAGCGTTGTATCAAACTACCATCGCTGTTTTATCAGTGGGGCGTAGAGCGATACTTTAAGCTTCATGACATTCCTTACCGTATTGAGTCTTTGAGAGAGCCGCATACCTATTACTGTCCATGGAGAGAGCGTTGGGTAAAGACCTACAGGGTCGTTGGATATCAACTTACTTGGTGGTCTGACAAAGACATTGGTATTGATTACATTCTACGGTCTACTCAGAGTGCAAACTTTGAAGGCTATGAAGTTCTAACCTAGAAAATTGAAATTTTATTGACGCTCTAGGTTCGGGTTTAGTGTATAATAAGGTGGAGGAATCTTATGTACACAGAAAAAGAACTTAGAGCAGCGGTGAAAGACAGTTTAAGCTGTGGCGAGACGTTGACAAAACTAGGTAGACAGAGGACGGGGACATCTTATACTTGTCTAAAAAACAATGTAGAAAAATACGAAATAGACACTTCTCACTTCAAGCGTCGTCTCAAGTCAAGAATTACAGGAAAGCTTCATTATTCTGATATTTTGACTTTTGATGGAAACAGAACGATCAGAAGAAAAACTAATCTAATAGTAAGGGCTTTAATAGAGGCTGGCGTAGAACATAGTTGTGAAGAATGTGGAGTCTCTAAAAGTTGGAACAACAAGCCTATAACGCTACAAGTAGATCATATTGATGGTAACTGGAAAGATGACAGAAAAGAAAATCTTAGATTTCTATGTCCCAATTGTCATAGCCAACAAACAACCTCTAAAAGAAAAAGGCAAAAACATTACTGTAAGTGTGGCAGTCTAAGGTCCAAGTCTGCAAATGTTTGTTCTACTTGTAATTTGAACAGCCCGAGACCACATAAGAGAAAAGTAGAAAGACCTACTATTGAAGTTTTAGAGAAAGAGATAAAGGACTTAGGCTATTGTGGGACTGGAAGAAAATACGGTGTTAGCGATAACGCTATTAGGAAGTGGATTAAATCATACAAGCCCGATTAGTTTAGTTGGCTAAAACATTCCGTTTACACCGGAAAGATCATAAGTTCGATTCTTTCACTGAGTACTTACTAGTAATGCGGGACCGTGAGGCCGCATCTGATCGCCCAGCGTCAACAGACGTGTTAGGCCAGCCGAGAAGCCGGATCATATCTATGTGGGCATAGCGTAAGGTACTAGTCGAAACAAAGGATAAGAAAATGGGAATAAAACTTTTTAGTAATAGCCAGTGTGAAAGAGTAACTGTCCCCTCTAATGATGTCGCCACAAATCCAAACCCATACCACTTTAAGGTTATAGATAGCTTAGAGTCTTGTGGTCTCTATTTGGTAGAGGTTGAGTATCATGGCTGCACCACTTTTAATGGAAGAAAGCTAATACTCACCACAATAGACGTTTCAAGGGCACCAGAGCTAGACCCGCATCTACTTGGTAACGGTCACTTTGTTGTTGCCAGATTTGAACCCAATGACAGGGGTCGCCGAATGGCCCTTGCTGCAATGAAAGAGTACAAGGAATAACATGTTGTCACAACTTTCAATTCATAGTCATCCGATGGGCAAGTACAAGGGTCTATCAGCAGGGTGGTCTGACTTTGCCCTAGAGAGACACTTAAAGGGAACAGGCAACTCCTATTTCCAGTGTAGTCACAGGGTCGTCCTAGAAAGAGTCTTTGATAATTGGGACAAGAGATACCCAGGACAAGGGGAGAGCGACCTAAGTAGAAAAGTGGTCGTGCCCATTGATTCTTCCTTCTTTTTCACTTCTCTAGCCCCACTTCAAGCAGGAATGCCTCTGAGGGCTGCTGTGACGACTAGACAGGAAGGTGAAGATCCATACGTCGAGACCTATATCGCGACAGAGGACGCCGACAGGCTCGGTATAGAGGCATATCCTGCTGAGTATGTCAACATCGTCCTTTACAGTCACGAAGCGTTGCTAGAGAACGATGGAAAAGCGTCTACGGATGCAGACTGGGAAGTTGTCGCGGTCTTGGCCTCTCGTCACGAGATTGAACCCATGCCTCCACTGACGATGGCTAGAAACTTCCTTCAGAAGTCTGGAGGTACTAAGTCTGTTTACTCCGCACAAGAGTTTGCAGAGGCTATTTACTTCAATTCGCAGAAAGGCGTCAAGATTAAGGATACTATATGTTTTACATAGGACTCTTAATAACCCTAAGCTCTTTATTCTTGGTGCTAGTCTTGTTGTTAGAAATTAGGAAGAAAAGAAAACGCAAATCAATTAAGCCCAACAGTAAAGCCAGCACGACCCTCTTGCGGTAAACTAATATGTCTAATTTTACTAAATTTGAAGATTTTGAACTACTAGAAGGTACTAAGTATGTATTAATGAGCGAAGTCGTATGGGATATTGGTGTTTATAAATCTGGTTGGCAGTTAATTCTTCCTAGATCTTTTAAATTTGATATATCAGTACCCAGGGGGTGTGAGTGGATTATTGATCCTCACAACAGAGATATCCTCTTAGCCGCTGCTGTTCATGATAAATTGCTAACAGACGGTCATGATGCAGCTTTTGCTTCGTCAGAGTTTAGAAGGGCTTGTATCGCGAGAGGCGTAGATTGCTTTAGGGCATGGGGACTCTTTTTGTGTACTTTTTTTTGGACCTTTACGTGGAAATAAGCTATGCTATTACTTAAAGACGTTGATGACACTGGCTTTACTGGACTCTCTATTGCTTCTAACCAGGATGTGAATAAGACAGTGTGGAAAAGCAAGTCTTCTAATTTTGAAGAGGCGAGAGTAGAGGTTATTAAGGAAACAAGAAAAATGATAGGGCAGCTTCAAGAAATTAAGAAAATTTTAGAAAACAGTCTCTATCCATCGATAGATGGTGTATAATAAGATATGAACAATCAAACAAGCCAAACGTATAGTAATCAAACCTGGGATACAGGTATGGGCTAGGTTTCTGTTTGCATTGTCGAATGATATTTTAGCCCGCTTCCGAGACGAAGTAGGTTTTTTTTGTGGAATTTTGAAATTGATCCTTGACAAAAGCACGCGGCGTGCTATAATAAAGGCATGAAAGACTTCAAAGCTAACGACAAACTAATTTGCGTCAAAGAGATGAGAGGCTATGCTATCTATCTCAATGAGATTTACACCGTGGATGATGTTAGTAGTGAAAACATGACCTCTTGTTATGTTCACAGGGGCAGAGAAGTTGTTCACTTGGTGTTAAATGGCGATCACGAACCGTGTACTTGCTATCCAACCGAGTACTTTGAACTGTACGAAGAGGCCAATATGAAATCAAAAGAAGACTTTGAAGAAAGTGCCAACAAGATTTGGGAAGATATTGAGTGGGTTAGTGAGGGCGTTTCTCACGAAAACTCATCTGGTGCTTACCATCCGGCATTTGAGAACATGTATACGCTGTTGAATGAAGTTCTTTCAGCCTACGAAGAAGTAGAAGAGAAGAGTAGGCTGCTTGATGAATTAGAAGCAGCGGGAGTTGATAACTGGGAAGGCTATTCAATAGCTTTGAACAGTGTCCGAGACGAATAGACGCCGAAAGGTGCTATCAAGGCTCCAACAGCCCGTCTGACGAATGTTGGTTACCCTAGGCCAAACTACCTAGAGTGTAAAATTCAGGTTCAATTCCTGATCGTTTGTGGAGTTTTGGCAAAAAAGGGGGGCGGTTCGATTCCGTTTATGTCTCTGGGAGACAAAGCACACGGATTAGTTAGTCCGTTAAATACTGTTAGTGATAATGGTAGGTAACATTTACTCCGTTAAGCCCATCCTGGTATTGGGGCAGCACTGTTAATGCTGACGCTGTTGGTTCGAGTCCAACTTTCGGAGCTGAATTGGTAAAATCTATTAGTATTAATAGGAAAAATATCAAAGAAATACCAAAGAAATGTATAACCAAAAAAAAGAATTGACAGAAACAGATATTGGCGAATTGGTAGAGTCCCCATCCTGGGGGGCGTTAAGCGATAGTGAGATAATCTACCTGAGACTATTGTGACGTTGGGTGAAGTGTACATTTAACTCAACTACTGGGGCCAAACAATAGTGTACAAGTGGGGATAGTGTAATGGTAGCACAGTCACATATCTTTATTAGATATGCTCCGGTACAGGTTCGATTCCTGTTCCCTGCACTTGAGAACTAGATAGCCAACTCGTTAAAATTCTGTCTACTGATTTACGACTACAGTATAACTTATAGTCGCACCATTGGTTGTAAGGCTTAATAGCTAATAAGAAAGATGGTAAAGCAGGGTTTGAATTGTAGATATATCCAAGAGATAATCCGAGCAATTTTCAGCTTATTAGCATATGCCGGTATAGCTCAACTGGAAGAGCGGGAGCCTCTAAATCTCCTGGTTGCGGGTTCGATCCCCGCTACTGGCACTGGGAACAATCCTGTTCCTTAATACTTAAAGTGGAGAATAGATATGTTGTAGATTAACGACAAGTGGTTAGCACACGGAGAATTAGTATGGAGTTTTTATCAAAAGCTCCTAAAGGGAGAATGGGATAGCTTGAGACTGCCCGATTGGTTTGTAGAGTACCACGAAGTATTGGTGTCTCTCCAATTACCTATTAAGCAGGTTAAGCAGTACATCGTTAACCACGACTGCGGAAAGCACTTGTGCGAAGTGATAGATGAGGACAATAGGGTTCACTACCCAAACCATGCAGATGTTTCTGCGGACTACTGGAGAGAGCATAGCGATGATGAACTGGTGGGAAAATTGATTCGTAATGACATGTTTTTCCACACTTGTAAAGCGGTAGACCTAAAAGAAACACCCCTAAGCAAGCGTGAGCTAGCAACGCTGTTAGTTACATCACTATCTGAGATCCATGCTAATGCCGAAATGTTCGGTGGTATAGAATCTCAGTCTTTCAAGATTAAGTACAAACAAATTGAGAGACGTGGCAAGTCTTTTGTCAAAGATCAAGTAGAAGAGGCCTACAAAGGGTATGTATACTGCTTTGTTCGCACAGATTTACCAGAATCACAAAAGGCCGTACAGCTTTCACATGTTTGTATGGAGTCAGAGAGAAAGTTTAGACCAGACAGACACCCCTCGTTGGTTGCAATAGCAATTAAAAAGAAGAAAATAGGGGCGGTTATTCAAGAGTGCTTAGACAACGAGATCGACTTTACGATCTTTAGAGATAACATTTTTGATAACGAAGTAACGGCCATTGCTACGGAGCCTCTCTATAGTGTGGAAGACAGAGAAGTTTTTAAGAGGTACAGCTTATTGTAAGTTAATTGCGAGTAGGTGACTATTCGCTACATGCCGGGTTGGCTCAGCGGCGACAGCACCAGTTTTGTAAACTGGCAGGTTAATACCTCGCGTGGGTTCGAGTCCCACACTCGGCTTCATTTATTAGTCTCAAGTATAGAGAAACAAGATGCGTGATACAAAACAAGTGATCGTTTTCAGAACAGAGTTTCCCAATAGCAAGGGGGGCATTAAGAAAATGTCAAAGGGCAAAATGATTGCACAAGGCTCTCATGCTTCTATGGCTTTCTTGTCTTCTGAAATGGCTTATTCTATTGAGCAGGTAAAACATAGTGCTGCCTTAGCTAGTCCTAGGCCTGAGGCGGTTCTTGATGGAGTTAGTTTTAGTGCTAGGTTCACCGAGGCACAGAGACACTGGCTGACAAATAGTTTTGCTAAGGTCTGTTTACAGGTCAAGACAGAAGAAGAGTTGGACGCAGTTCACGACCTAGCCCTTGCTGCGGGAATGACGGTTCACAAAATCGTTGACTCTGGTAGAACAGAGTTTGATGGAGTTCCAACTGCTACTTGTGTTGCAATTGGTCCAGACTGGGTTGATATGTTTGAAGGTATCACCGACGACTTGAGAATGCTATGATTGAAGTAAAAATTACCTTAGAATGGAAGACAATCGGATGAATAACAACGACCAGTCAGGGCAAATTCGGCCCTGTAGTGTAATGATAGCACAAGATACTTTGAATATCTAAGCGTTAGTTTAATTCTAGCCGGGGCTATTTTAATTTTAACACCAGCTTTGGTGTATAATAGTATGTAACCAATAACAAGGAGCATATTATGAAAACAAGAAAGAAACGCAGTAAAATTTGGCTCATGGACAAGTGTGAGCTAGAACAGATAGTTAAGTCTTCCGACACTCTGTCTAAAATACTGAAAACATTAGGTTTTTCTAATAAGGGTGGCAATTGTAAGACTTTGAAGTCTAGAATGGAGGAAGATGAAATTGACTATAGCCATATCAAGCTTGGTCAAAATTCTAACTTGGGCAAGAAGTTCAATGTAGAAAAAATCCCGCTAGAGAAGATACTTACGACAAACTCTACGTATAATAGATTTAATCTAAAAAAGAGATTAGTGAAAGAAGACTTACTAGAGTACAGGTGTGATAATTGTGGACTAGAAGATGTATGGCAAGGAACGAGCCTAAGTCTACAGCTAGAACATAGAAATGGGGTCTCAGACGACAATAGAATAGAGAATCTTTGTTTTTTATGTCCTAACTGTCACAGTCAAACGGATACTTATGCTGGAAAATCTCTCAGGAAGCTAAAGAAAAGATGTCTATGTGGAAAAGAGATGTGTAAAAATTCTAAAAGTTGTAATTCTTGCAATCAAGTTAAGACCAGGAAAGTCCAGCGTCCTACTAAGAAAGTTCTAGAGAAAGAGATGAAAGAAAATAGCTGGGTTAGTTTGGGTAAAAAGTATGGAGTTAGTGATAACGCTGTGCGAAAATGGGCAAAACAATATCGACTCCTATAGAACCTCCTAGTGTATAATGTATAGTCGCATACACAGGAGATCTGATGAAGACTATACTATTTTTACTCTTAATTTGCCTTACCTCTACAACCTACGCACAGTACCCAGATGGTACACTTATCTTCTCGTCTAAGAAGGGATTGATAGGAAGAGTAGCGAAAAATATGACAGGTGGAGATCAGTACACGCATGTAGGGGTGGTTATTGATGGTTACGTTTATGAATCAGACTGGCCTAGAGCACACGCTGTTCCTGTTGCTAATTATGGTAAACCTCGTACTACAAATGACTATTACATACCAAAAGTACCTTTCTCCGTTGTTGAAGTCGCAGCAATGCGAGCAAACGCACAAATCAACCTAGGTAAGCCTTATAAGTTAAGGAACTACCTAAGACCAAGATCAAAAAAGACAGACGGCACTTGGTGTAGTCCATACTCTGCCGGTGTTATTAGTGCTTCTGGTCGGTATCAACTTAGCCAACATGATGGCTATGAGCCTCAGAATTTATTGAGAGCAGTAAGATCAGGATATACATTCCGTTCTCGAATAGTGAGGCGGCGATGACGCAATTCAAAAAGAAAGTAGTACAAGTGGACATGGACGGGGTTCTGTGTGACTGGGAAGGTGCGTTCTACGGGGGTCGTAAACAGAGACCTCAGTGTCCATATCCTCAGTCGATGCCAGGGTTTTTCGTAAACCTCAAGCTAATGCACAGAGCTATTAGTTCTATGAAGTTGTTGTCTATTTGTTTCGATATTAGAATCTGCACCGCACCTTCTAATAAGAATCCTTCCGCTTCTGAGAAAATCTCAGAAAATTTGCCCAAAAGGGCTTAACAAAACCACGCCACGTGGTATAATGGGGGAACAAAGGATGGGTAGCACGTAATTGGTAGCGTTGCAGACTGTAAATCTGTCGGCCTAACGGTCCCTGGGGGTTCGAGTCCCTCTCTGTCCACTTTTTGTTGTCTGGTTTTTAAAAGTAATAGCAAAGGAATATAAAATGGGAAAAGGAATGAATACAGGTCGCTGGTATAATGGCATTACGTCGGTTTCCAAAACCGAAAATCGGAGTTCGATTCTTCGGCGACCTGCTGCTTTGCTTCTGGTGTTAGCCTTGATTGTTGGGTGCTCTTCACCTGAACCAAGCTCGCTAGATCCTTTTAACCTAGAAGGTAGAGACCACTTGCACTATACTGCTGTGGTCATTGTCGATCTAGATAGAAACGCACAGGACTGTAGTTGTGAAGGAATTGGCAGGGTGGTTGTCGGTAACGTCACCATTGATTGCCCTTTCCATCCACGGCGTACAGAAATTCTTGAAGAAGAACCTGCTTCTTTGTCTGATGAAAATGTGCCCTTTAAGCCTCAACAAGTACCTTCGGAGTGAGACATGAGAGTTTCTGATACAATTGACGTAGTTCGTTTGATGATTAAAACTGCTAAAAAAAGCCAGACAACAATGGATGGAGTCGTTGTGATTGACGCCGCTAAGTATATCAAGCGTTTGAATGTCGAATTGTCTTTGCTTGAACAGCAAGATGAAGAGGACGCTATCAACGAAGCTTTTGATGAGGCTGTACACTTCGGTGGATAACATGAAAAAGAAAGAATTTACACACCTTTTGGAAGACTTCGTAACTGAAATTCTAGGGTATGAACTTTCAAACTATGAAAGGCGATACTTCTTGAAGCATTTCAAAATGGTGTCAAAGACTCTCAAGCTTGACCTTGCTGCGGCTTGGGAGTTAGAAGAAATGGTTCACTATGACGAGATAAAAATCAAACGATTTAGACTTGTTATGGCAAATACTGGAATTGAATTGACTATTCGACAAGCAGAGATTTGGTTGGTTATGCTAGAAATAGTTTTAATCAGCGTCGGTTTCTACGAGTGGGAAAAAATCAAATAAAATTCCAAGAAATGGGTTGACAAAAACTCGTTCTCTGCTATAATACTAGTATGAGAACGAGACAAGGCCGCATACTGCAAATCAAACAATTTCATTTTCGTTGAATTAAACGTGGCCTGTATAGAGTTTCATTCAGCAATCTATTTTCAATTGTTAATGACGTGGTATCAGTTCGAATCTGATCAAGTGCTTGCACTTGTAGCTTAATGGTAGAGCACGAAAACGAAACTCGAACAAGACTATAAACCGCAAATCACTTCAAACGTCAAACTAATAATTTGAAACGTTGAAATGTAGTCTGGATCACGACAATAAGTATAAATTAACGTCCAGGCTAGTTAGTTGTACTAATAAGCTTAAAGAAGAATTAAAAAAGTGCGTTCCACTTTGTTCAAATTGTCACAGGGAAATTCATAATGACTGAAATGTTTAAGGAAAAGAAAAACCAACTAATTGAAGTTCGTGTTAAAAAGGTCAAAAAAGGCTCTAATAAGAAAAATCAGTTCTTGTTTGGCCTGGAAAAAGAGTCTGCAAAGACTCTCAGTGGCAACGCAGCTTTGAAGTTCCAAACGACTGGATCTGATTTCGTAGACCAATTCGGCAACCTCGGAACCTATAAGGCTCCACGTTCATTCGATGATATCTCTAGCGACTGCTCTAAGCTGTATGCGAAGGACAAAGAACTGTTCGTTAAGTTCACTATCTATATGAGAATGATTAGTCGTAAGACTGATTTGTTCGGCTTGGGTATCAAAACTCAAGAGGCACAATCTGGAGCAGAGCTACGTCATGAAGGAATCATGCGTATGGTCTGGCTGTCTCAAAAAGACCCAGAGGCATTTTGGTCAAACATTGGCCTATTCATTTCTGCTGGTTCTTGTAAGGACATCATCACGATGCTCCGTCAAGACCTTGTGTACCACGGTTGGGAGGGACGTAAGCTGGACTGGGATAAGTTCGGTGCTCTGATCGTGGAGTTGCTAGGGAATGAGACCACTGTCAACTTGATGAAGAAGTACCTGCCCCAAATCAGGTCTAACTCGTCTTGTACGACTGTCGAGAAGCAAGCTGGCAACATCATCGCTAAATGGATCTGTAACTTGGTCTTCGGATCAAAGAGCGGCTCTAAGACCTACAGAGAGTATCGCAAGTTGAAGAACAGCGGAACCTCTCACGAGTGGCAAAAGCTGATCTCTCAACAAAAGTTTGCAGAGTTGGACTTCAAGACAATTCATGGACGTGCCCTGAACCTACTGGTTCGTAGTAACTTCTTGAAGAACCAAAACCTGTCTGACGCTTACTACGAGTGGATCAATGACAAGGAAACTGTTTCGGTCAAGTACACAGGGTTCATTTACGAACTGCTCTGTGAGCTAGACACCAACAGGGATGCTAACTTCGTTAGTACCGTTGACAAGCAGTTCGTTGAGGCTGTTAACAAGGCGAAGGGCGAGAATGAGAATTCCACTGGAATGATTGTTGTTCGTGATACTTCGGGATCTATGGGAGATACGGCTGACGGATCTAAGTTCACATGCTTTAACGTTGCGAAGGCAATGGCATTGTATTTCTCAGAGTTTTTGTCTGGACAATTCGCAGACAACTGGATTGAGTTTAACAGCTCAGCACAGATGCACGAATGGAAAGGGCAAACCGCTTCCGAGAAGTGGCATAATGATGGCTCTGGTTGTATTGGGGATACCAACTTCCAATCGGTTATCGACCTGTTCGTTAACCTAAAGGGGCAAGGTGTTCCTGAGTCAGACTTCCCTGGTGGAATTGTTTGTATCAGTGACGGCGAGTTTGATCCTGCTCAACTGGGTAAGACCAACGTTGAAATGGCTCGTAACAAGTTGCGTCAAGCAGGATTCTCACCAGAGTACTGTGACAACTTCAAGATTTGTTTGTGGAACCTGTACAACAGATACTATGGTTCTGGTAGCAAGCAAAAGTTTGAGACCTTTGGCGACGTGAAGAACGTGTTCTACTTGTCTGGTTACTCAGCTTCCAACGTTCAGTTCATTCTGAACAACAAGATTGAGACCGCGATGGACCTGTTCAACGAAACGATGGACCAAGAGCTACTAAACCTAGTGTCGGTTTAGATAATCGGATCGCCCTCTAAGGGGCGGGTGGGCTACCAGCCTGTGATTGGTAGCGTTGGTGAGTGCCGGAATAGGTAGACGGATGTGACCGCTTGCGAAGTCGTTAAACTATCACGTATTGTAGAGTGCAAATCTCTACCTCACTAATTGTTGCGCTTAACTAAATTATCTCTAGCCCATAATGGTTGCATATTAGAATAATGAAAACAAACTTCTTATTCTTCTTTTGAAGGGTATGGGTGATGGATCATTACGCTGAAAAGGGCGTAGTGGCTGGGTTCGAGTCCCAGCACACCCGCTTATGACGGTGTGGCTCGAATTGGTTTAGGCTGCTGATTGAACGCAAAAGTACGACGCGGTGGCTGAGTGGCTAGGCCACGGTTTGCAAAATCGTTTACGAGGGTTCGATTCCCTCTCGCGTTTTTAGTATGTCTCTACAAAGACAATAAAAGTCTTCAAGGAGCATATCGCCCTTCGCCATGTTTGCATCCTTTGTGCATACTCCTAGATTTTCAATATCACTTGATCCGCCTTTAGATATTGGTACAATATGGTCAAAATGATAGCTAGAAGTGTCGTTGATGTTTATAGTTCTGTTTGTTAGATAGCACTTTGGGTTCTCTCCAATCTTATCTATAACATCTTGCGTTGTAAAGGTTTGCATTGTTAAGCCCTTTTGAAAGTTCTTGGCTTTGAGGTTTAAGAGCGTTAAAGACTTAGTTTTTATGAATTTGTTTTTCTTTTCGCTCCTTTGGTTGTGTCTGAAAGCGTCTATTTTTTTAAAGTACGGGTGGGCCTTCTTTCTCCATTTTCTCTGTCTAGATAGAGTCTTCTCTTGCTGTTCTTTAGATAGGTGGTAGCTAACACTACCCTTTGAGCATCCAAGTTCATTAGATATTTCGGAATAACTAAGACCTTTCTCTCTTGCTGCGTGTATTCGTTCTTTTAGTGTCATTTTGTCTCCACTGTTCAAGTCATAGTATTATACACCAAAAGCACTGTTCAAGGCAAATAAAATGAAATACTACATCATAACGTACAAGTACACAGGCGACAGGTGGCCAACAAACTTAGAAGCTAAGGGCGAAACCTTGGAAGAGGCCCTTCTAAGCGTAGAGTACATGATGTTTGGCTATAGAGAGCTTGAGTACGTGACTTACTATGAGGTTTATTGGCTAGATGTGTGGCTCAACAATGTAGAAGTATTCATACGAAAGTCTATCTATGGCCTCAAGTACAAGTTTCTAATCTTCAAACACAGAATAGGTTTATAGATGTACACTACCAGCAAATGTCCCTACTGTACTGGAAAGTGCAATGATTAAACTGAACGACCAAGAAATTACACCTACGATCTTCCCTGACGACACCAGTCAAGTGTGGAAGCTGCCCCTGACGCTCATTAAGCAGATCGAAAACTCTACTCGTGGCTTGGACATTGTATGGCACTTTGACCATGAAGGTGAATTGATTCACTTGCTGCAACTGATGACTCTCATTCGCAGCCTGAACGTTGAAGTCGACGTATGCTTGACTCTGCCCTACTTGCCCTATGCTCGCCAGGACAAAGGAGTCAGCAATGACGCCACATTCGCCCTACATACTTTCTTAGGCTTAATTGCCCCAGTATTCGATTCGCTAGTCGTTTTCGACCCTCACAGCGAAGAGTTGTTGGAGCAATACTTCGGCGATGGTCTGACCTGTGTCGAGCCTTGTGCTGAGATTCAAGTGGCTATCGATGGTTGCAATGCAGAAGTCATTTGCTTCCCAGACGTTAGTGCGTCTACTCGATACCCTTCACTTGCTGGCAAGCCCTTTGTCTACATGGAGAAGGTGCGAAATCAGTCTACTGGTGAGATTACCGGCATGAAAATGCACGGAGAGGCTGACGTTACAGACAAGTGTGTCTTGATCGTTGACGATTTGTGCGACGGTGGTCGTACTTTCAGAGAAGCTTCTAAGATTCTCTACCACCAAGACGCAGAAGAGGTTAACCTCTATGTCTCTCACGGGATCTTCTCTCATTACCTTGGTGTTATGATCTTACACGAAGACGGAATCAACCAAGTTTACACCGAAGAGGGCTTAGTCAGTGACGTTAGAGAACACACCAAGGCCGCTAAGTAGAGAATTTTTATTAAAACGAGGTTGGTGTTGTAATTATGGTTGTCAAAACTGCCCATACCAGGAAAATAAAGTGAAAACCACCGTAACCCAAAGAACCGAAATGTCCATAGATGACTTCAATAAGATCATTCTTACTGATGCGTCTCGGATCAATAGATATCTTGAGGGCGAAAACCCAAAAATTGAGTACAAAGTTAGTGGGAGCACTGGTGACTATGGTGGTTACAGTTACTATAAGGTAACAAAAGTTGTCATAACAGTCGAGAAAAAGGTGTAACATGAAACAAGTATTGAAAAACCACGTAGCGATCTTGCTAGATACCTCCTACAGTATGCAAAGTCTTTTACGTGACGTTGAGAAGGTTTTCAACAACCAGATTGACTACTTGCGTAGCTCTAGCCTTCGGTTTGAGCAAGAGACCAGAGTTAGCGTTTACACCTTTGATGACACTGTTAAGTGTCTTATTAGCGATGTTGACGTTGCCCGCCCAATGGAGATTGGAAGACTTAGGGCTGGTGGCTGTACGGCACTGTTGGACTCTGTTGGAACCGCTGCTAGAGACCTAAAAGAACTACCCCAAAGATATGGGGATCACTCTTTTCTTATCTACTTGCTAACAGACGGTCAAGAGAATAGGTCCACCCAATATAAAGAGTCTGTTTTACAAACTCTTCCAGCCAACTTTAGCATTGCTGCTTTCGCACCAGATGTTAATTCTGTTAGAGAGCTAGGGCACTTGGGTATCCCGAAGGGAAACATTGACAAGTGGGACACTACTCAGCGTGGAGTTGAAGAGGTTGGCCGTACCTTTGAAAAGAGTATGGATAACTTCTATACTGCTCGATCACAGGGTATTAGTACTCCTTCTAAGACCATGTTCTCTGACTTGAACAAAGTCTCTGTTTCGGATGTGAAAACCGTAGCAAGGGAAGTAAAAGATTATCACATGGTAATCAACGAAGGGACACAGGCTGTCCATATCAAGCCACTCGTTGAAGATAAGGTTCCTGGTTATTACTACACCAAGGGCTGTGCGTTCTACGAGTTGGTGAAGAACGAGAAGGTTCAGGCGAGCAAAGAAGTCGCCGTACAACACAAAAAGACAGGCAAGATCTACAAGGGCAAGCACGCAAGGGCTCTCTTGCAACTACCTAATCATGAAGTGAAGGTTACGCCAGTTTATAGCAAGACTTGGAACATCTATGTCCAAAGCCTTTCTGTGAACCGAAATGTTATTCCGAAGCAAAGGGTTTTGGTAATTTCCTAGATTACCTCTTGACAAATCCCAATCCCTCAGTATAATGGGGGAAACAATCCCATTCTATTGGAGAAAACAGATGAATGACAAAAACGTGAAGTTCCGTTATATCCGCGATGATGGCGGTCACCCAATTGGCGTCGTGTGCGTCAACACCGAAACTAAGGGCCTTGGTTGGTCTTTCGCCTCTCGTGGTACTAACTCGAAGGGCGAGCAAGTCCGACGTGCAGACAGATTTGATCGAACCATTGGACGTTCTATCGCGATTGGTCGAATGAACTACGGCACAAACGCCAAGGTTCCTAACGACACCGTTCAAAACGCTGTCGACGAAGCTAAGGCTTGGTTGGATCGAGATCCTGCCAATGTGTAGTGTCGGAGACACCGTAGAGTTTAAGGGTAAAGACTCCTACTATAAAGGAGTTGTTGTCTGTCTCTTTACGAAGTTGAACGGCACATCTGTTCGCTGTATCGTTGAAGACCACAACGGTCTTTTGTTGATTAAAAACCCTTCAAGTGCAAAGATTGTAAATGAATCAGCCTAAAGAAGCCTATATCATGGTTGGCATCCGAAGTCTGCTTGTGGACTATTGCGAGTTGATCGGGTTGAAGGAAGTCATGGATCGACACTCGTCTTGAAGGATCAATGTACTAAAGAAGAGGAAGCTGGCGGCGAATTAATTCCAGTGTTCGAGGATGGTAAGCTACTTGTAGACGAAACCCTTGAAGGCACTCGGGAAAGACTCGCCTGCGGCGTAGACTACCCGGTGTAAAATGTTTAGCTTTTTGGTTACATTGCTCATAGTGGCAGTAGACATATTGGTGTTTGCTGCCGCTGTTGGATTCTCAATACTCTTACATAGAAAATAACATGACAAAAATATTCAAAAGCAGAGTGAAGGCTTTCTTTAGTTATCTCTTTGTTATTGCTCTAGCAATTGCCGGGGCCTATTATTACTTCCTAACGAGTCAACAATGACACCACTAGAATTTGCACGAGAGAAACACAAAGGCTCTGTCAGGAAGTTTACTGGCCTACCTTATATTGTTCATTGCTGCAATGTCGCGTCTATCTGCTCTTTGTACGCACAAGGCGTCTCAGAGGTCGTAGAGACTGCTTACCTGCACGATACGATTGAAGATACAGATACAACCTTCGATGAACTGGTTGGCCTTTTTGGTTACGATGTTGCAGACTCAGTTGTGTTTTTGACAAACGTAGATAAGTCCGCTGGAAACAGAGCAAAGAGAAAGACCTTGGACAATGACAGATTAGCTAATTCCAATCATATTGCTCAAACTGTCAAATTGGCAGATATCCTTGATAACGTTCCTAGTATGCTTCTGCACAAGCCTGAGTTTGGCAAAAGGTATCTTCGAGAAAAGCTAGACACACTCAAGATTCTTGATCGTGCTAATCCAGTCCTGTTGGAACTGACTAGAGACTATTTGTCTGAGTTAAAATCTAAGTATGGAGACAAGTGATGCCAGAGATTGTAAGAGAGTTTCTTTGCTTTATAGGACTACATGACTACAAGCTTATTCCACACAAGGTCTTTAAGACCTACAGATGCCCACATTGTGGACAGATAAAATGACTAACATACACCAAAAAAATAAAAAACCTACAGTCCGCATCTGCGGAGATTGTCATGGACTTACAGAAAACTATGTTGACGACGTAAAGGATTCTCGGTGCGAATACAGTTTGCAGATCGGAGACATGGGCTTCCACTATGAAGACCTTGAGGAATTGGACTCAGACAAGCACAAATTCCTTGGAGGGAACCACGACAATTACGACGTATATCATGTTTGCCCTCATGGCCTCGGTGACTTTGGTAGCCGTTCTGTTGGAGAACTAGATTTCTACTTTATTAGAGGTGCCTTCTCTATTGATTGGAAAGATCGATTTATTAGAGAGAGGGATACTGGTAAGAAGTCCTGGTGGAATGAAGAGCAATTAAACAAAGAACAGCAAGAGGCCGCTCTGTCTGACTACAAGAAGCAAAGACCAAGCGTAATGATTACGCACACTTGCCCAACTAGTATTGCTAAGATCATCGGCAGTCCAGGGATCTTAACCTCTTGGGGCTATGATGCCGACAGCTTCAATACAGACACTCAACAACTTCTTCAAGATTGTCACGAAGCCCATAGACCTGATGTTTGGATCTTTGGACACTTCCACAGAACGATTGACTTTCAACACAATGGCACTAGGTTTATGTGCCTAGGAGAGTTGAGGGCGATTGAGTACGACGGCAAGTTCCACAACGAAAACAAACTAGATAGGGTCACACAATCATGAAACCAAGTTATTACAAACTAGACATGGGGGAAGACTTTGATTCAGAACTTCAAAAAGAAGTATTGAGACTAAGGTGGGTAGAACAACGCTCAGTTAGGCGTGAGTACTTCATGTCTTTTATTCCTAGAACATACTCATACGGCAACAAGGGTACAGGCGAAGTAGAGTATAAGAGCAATGGCTTTTCTTCTACTGTAGCAATCTTGTGTGCTAGGCTGAATTTTGCCAACGACAAGAACTACAATGTGTGCTTCCTAAACCGTTATGATGACGAGAAGCAACACCTTGGTTGGCACGCAGACGACTTCCCAGGCATGGATGAGACAAAGCCTATTGCTGTTGTTTCTTTAGGTGCCGAAAGAGAGATTTGGTGGAAGCCAAAAGGAGAGAAGGGCGAAGTGCCCGCAGATCAAAGACGGCTATTAGAGCATGGTAGTGTGTTTACCATGCCTCCAGGATTTCAGGATGAGTATCTACACAAGATTCCCAAGTGGTACAGACCTTGCGGTACTCGAATTAGTTTGACCTTTAGGAGTTTTTTATGAGCGTAGAAATTACCACAATCGTATTCACGCAAGACGAACTTGACCAACTTGAGCTAGAAAGAGAATTGTCTTACAAGCGATTGGCTATTAAGCACTTGGAAAGTCAGGGTAAGAGTGCAGAAGACTTTACTTGTGGGCCAGTATTGGAAATCAATGCTTTCACGGAAGACCTTTATACAGGCCTTGTGACCCACGAGTTGGTGTCTGCCAGTATGGAGATCAGGAGCATGACAGAAGAAGAGAAGAAGGCCGACGCTCAGTACCGAGAGGGCCTTGAGATTCTGATGAACATGTTTAAGTTTCAAGACGAAGCCTACACAGAGCCAGACTGTTGTGGCAAAGAAGATTGCGTTCACGACGAAGACGACAACCTCGGAAACCTAGGCTAAGACAATGTGGCACATTCAAAAAGACATCTTTGGAGCTTATGAAGAGCAAAAAATGAAGGACGCCCTAGACGAGCTAGGTGTCTTTTGTTGTGACTGCGTTGGAGAACAGGTGGTAAATCCCCCAACAGGTGCTTGGTCAAATGACGAGGGGCCTGCTGTATTTAGGGGATCTGTTGAATTTGTGCAACTTATGCGTCACAAGTATATCAATACTTTTAAGAAGATCGCCCCCATTGGCGTAACTGCGGAAAGATATGATTGTACTAGGTACTATTCGCATTGGCTAGATTCGATGCTTAACCAAGACCACTTCTTTGTACCTTGGTCTGTTTTAAGTATGTATGCAGATCAATACTTTGCGTGGTTAGATTGTGACAAGCTTTTCATCAGGCCAAACTCTGGTAAAAAGATCTTTACGGGCAACTACATAACTAAAAAGTGGTGGGAGAGAGACCTCGCTTCTATCGAGAGTCTACGTGGGAACAATATTACTGGTGACGACCTAGTTTTAGTTTCGTATCACAAGGGTATCGTATCTGAGTATCGGGTGATGATGCACCTAGATAAAGTTATCAGCTATAGTTTTTATAGCGGTAACGAAATGAATCAACTGTCAGAAGAAAAGATTACCTCATACTGCGAACTTGCAGCTTGGGGTGCTGAGTATTTTCCAGATGATTACTATACAATTGACCTAGCACTTCTTCAAGACGGAACCATCAAAGTGCTAGAGCTAAATAGTCTGTTTGCTGCCGGATGGTATGACGCAGACTACAAGAAAATCATTCAACATGTGGAGAAACACTTATGAATAAAAACAAAACAGAATTGGTATTGGTGTTGGATAGAAGCGGCTCAATGTTTAGCTGTGTCGAAGACACAGAGGGTGGTGCCAGAAGTCTAATCAAGGACCAAACCGAGGAACCCGGCGAAGTCGCCGTTAGCTATTTTCGCTTCAACAATTCTGTAGAAAAAGTCTACGAAGGGGTTGACATTCGGGAAATCGGTGCTATAAAACTAGAACCACAAGGGGGAACGGCTCTTCGCGACGGAATTGGAACCGCCATTGATGCCACCGGTATTCGCTTGGCAAATATGAAAGAGGAAGATCGCCCAGGCCTCGTTATTGTTGCGATCATGACAGACGGAGGGGAAAACGCAAGTCGTGAGTATTCTCAGATGCGTATCGCTGAAATGATTAAGCATCAAAAAGACAAGTACGGTTGGCAGTTTATGTTCCTTGGTGCTAATCAAGACTCGTTTGCGGTTGGTCGAAACCTGAACATTGACGCTGGTCATATCTCAAACTACTCCACAAGTAAGTCTTTGATGGCTTTTCAGGGTAGCTCAGAGGTTATCAAGAACATGCGTGGAATGACCAGTAAGGGTTCTGGACTTGAGGCAGTGTCTCAGTGTAGCTATTCCGACCAGAGTCGAGCCTCTATGGTCGAAGACGAAGCAGAAGTGAAGTAAAAGAGAACATCCAGAAGAAGTGCCCAAATCAACCTGAAAGGTTAGTATGAACTACCAAGTAATCTGTGACGAAGAGGTTCTTAAAGCCTTCATTGACAGTCTTCCAGACAGTACCGTGAACGAGAGATATTACTTCTGCTTATTTGCCAGAAAGAAGTATTGCCGTGAAATTAAGTACATCAAGTCTGATAAGTCTCAACTTGCACGCAAAGTAGCAAGCAAAGACAGATTGTTTGGGGAGATCAAACAGATGGAGTGTACCCTTGGGTCTTATCTACAAGACGACGTAGATATCCCCCAAGAAGCACTTGCCCTTTATATCAACCCTAATCCTAGGTGTATGAAGCGGGCTACCATTCAGTGTCTACAAAACTTGGCGAAGGTCATCGGGCAGGATTCCCCAGGATTCAACCCGCAGGCGGAAGCTATGTCTTGTATCCAAAGATGTTGTTCTCGTAAGTTCTGGACTGACTTTGATATTGACACCAAAGAGGAAGGAACCTTAGAGCGTGTTGCTGAAATCCTAGTAGACAAGTCTGCCTATCGTGTACTTGAAAGTCGTGGAGGGTATCATGTTCTTGTCGATACTAAGAAGGTGCCGGAAGAGGCTGGGAGAATGTGGTATCCTGAATTGGCTAAGATGGCCGACATTCAGGGCGACTGTATGCTCCCATGTCCAGGAAGTTTTCAAGGTGGCTTTGTGCCTAGATTCCTAGAGAATTACTAAGATTTTGACTCAATGATACCCAGGGGTTTCTGGAGGCTGGACTACAAAAGACTGGCAAGAAAAAGTCGTTAATGGAAAAACCCTCATGGGAAACTTAAAGTCAGAATCTTACACAATTCTGATGATTTACGGAGTAGAAAAATGGAGATATTATGGTGACGAACATTTAAAGTTGTTAGAATCCTCTCCAACAGACTCGCTCATAGTTTGTAGATGGAAAGAGAAAACAGATTGGCGAGCCATAGCTTATTGGGAAAAGGGCGTAGAACCAGAGATTTATATTTAACAAAGGAGAATGAAAATGAGTGAAGACGTATCAAAAATGAGCAACCAAGAACGTATAAACCCTTTGGGAGTAGAAGAGGCAAATAAGTACCTTGGGCCACACAAGCGTCGTAATGACCAAGTGGAGTATTGGCCAGCGGTCACAGAAGTGGGTGGGCAATTCTACCTAGCTCAGTTGGCCCTCAAGGACGAAGCGTCGAAAAGGGGAGAGGATTACAAGATCAAGCCTACACCCCGTGAGTGCGTCATTCCGACCTATTCATTCAAGCGTAAGAAGCCCAATGTCGAGACGAAGTCGCCCTTCAAGCTTTCAGACATTCGATCCAAAAAAAGATCGAGAAAACGAGCAAATACTGCTTGACAAAACCTGACTTTTGACTATAATACTAGTAACGATACTTTCACTTAGGTTTTTTGATGAATCACATGATCGACGATTGCGAATTTTGCGGCACCTTTCAGCGTGTTACGATTGAGAGGGTCGAAGAAGATGGTGATGCACGAGTTGTGTGTTCTAGTTGTTTGAAGATGTTCTGGGACTATGAAGACGACGAGAAAGAGCCCAGCACTCCAGTCAATTACAAGAAGTACAAGTGGAAGGAAATTTCTAGTGTATAGTCTCTTACAGAGACATGATTCGGGGGTGAATTAGAATCGCTCCGCGTTTTGAAGATTAGCTTGCACCGACTGGTTGGATTGAGGCCAGTATAAAAGCGATCCAAAGTTTTTAGTTGTCGAAAATTTCGCACTAGCAGCGTAGCTGCCGGGGATGGCCTTTCCCTGTTGCCCAAAAGTGCCTAGCTCCCCCAGAATAGGGGATCGCATACTCATGCTAAAACTAGAGTTATGGCATACATACTTGCTTGACGGCGACCAAAGGTTGTTAGCTTTGCTTATTGTGCGAATACAATGAGCTATCGGTGTAGACGGTTAATTGGATTGCGTAGGATACTTGGGTGCAATTCCCAACACCTCCACTTTTTTCAAGCTTTTTATGGATCTATAATGTGGCTACAATCGGGATCTTCATATCAGAGAGATCGTATGGAGATAGTAAACAATTTCAATCGCCCTACTTCTGATGGTAGGTATAGTGCTATATTATTGTACTTTCTAAGAAACAAGGAACTTGGCGACTACCAAGCCATTTCGATGGTAAGGGACAGACTACCCAACGACATAGTTCACTCACAAGAAGGCTTAGTTTACAGGATCTAACATGGCACTTAAAGAAGACTCACGACCAACTTACACAATACTAATGGGGTGTCCAGCCAGCGGAAAGTCCACCTGGGCAAGTAAGCAAAAGGGGGTTCGTCTCAACAGGGACGATATGCGTCGTACCCTGTTTGACTTTGGTCAATGGTCAGAGTACAAGTTCACAAAGGCAAAGGAAACTAGGGTTACTCTAGCACTGGATGAAGACCTTCGAGACGCGGCCTTCAATGGAGTTTCGGTTGTTGA
>Ga0222664_1000158_pt1 | contig 52911 bp, 53 predicted proteins | sample AntAcemetagen604_FD_181147 | JGI IMG/M metagenome (GOLD analysis project Ga0222664, IMG submission 181147) | Saline water microbial communities from Ace Lake, Antarctica - #604 | ecosystem: Environmental > Aquatic > Non-marine Saline and Alkaline > Saline | place: Antarctica: Ace Lake... | reverse complement strand
GACCACGGTAAGACAACATTGACAGCAGCAATTACAAAAGTATTGTCTGTGAGTGGTGGAGCAGTATTCAAAGCGTATGATCAAATTGATGGAGCGCCAGAAGAAAGAGAACGTGGGATTACGATTTCAACAGCACACGTAGAGTATGAGACGGCGAATCGTCACTATGCGCACGTTGACTGTCCAGGACACGCTGACTATGTAAAGAACATGATCACAGGTGCGGCCCAAATGGATGGCGGTATCTTGGTTGTATCCGCAACAGACGGACCTATGCCACAAACGCGTGAGCACATCTTGTTGGCCCGTCAGGTTGGTGTTCCAGCATTGGTTGTATTCATGAACAAGTGTGACCAAGTAGATGATCCAGAATTGTTAGACTTAGTTGAAATGGAAATTCGTGAATTGCTAAGCAGTTATGAATTCCCAGGGGATGACATTCCAGTTATTCGTGGGTCAGCTTTATGTGCATTAGAAGGAACTAACCCAGAACTTGGTGAGCAAGCGATTACAAAGTTGATGGAAGAAGTTGATAAGTATATTCCAACGCCACAACGTGATAAAGACAAGCCATTCTTGATGCCAATAGAAGATGTGTTTTCAATACCAGGTCGTGGAACAGTTGTGACAGGACGTGTTGAAAGCGGTATTATCAATGTTGGAGAAGAAGTAGAAATTGTAGGGATCAGAGATACCCAAAAGACAATTGTTACAGGTGTAGAAATGTTCCGTAAGTTATTGGATCATGGAGAAGCAGGAGACAATATTGGAGCCTTGCTACGTGGGACAAAGAAAGAAGATGTGGAACGTGGTCAAGTATTGACAGCACCAGGAAAAATTAAGCCTCACACGAAGTTTAAGTGTGAAGCATATATCTTGACGAAAGATGAAGGGGGGCGCCATACGCCATTCTTTTCAAACTATCGTCCGCAATTCTATTTCCGTACAACGGATATGACAGGATCTACAGTATTGCCAGAAGGAACAGAGATGGTAATGCCAGGAGATAACATCACAATGGAAGTAAACTTAATTGCACCGATTGCAATGGACGAAGGTCTTCGTTTCGCAATTCGTGAAGGTGGCCGTACTGTCGGTGCCGGGGTCGTTACTAAAATTATTGAATAATAATCTTTAGTGAGGGGGCTCTTGAACTCATTCAACCCCCCTATTATATGAGAAAGTAAGATGGAAACACAAAATATCAGAATACGTTTAAAATCGTTCGATCATCGTATGTTAGATCAATCAACAGACGAGATTGTTAATACAGCAAAGCGTACAGGCGCAATTGTAAAAGGACCAATTCCTTTGCCTACGCTTATTAAGAAATTTACTGTAAACCGTTCACCGCATATTGACAAAAAGTCACGTGAACAGTTTGAAATGCGCACACACAAGCGTGTTTTGGATATAGTAGATTGGACGCCACAAACTGTAGATGCCCTAATGAAATTAGAATTGGCATCAGGTGTGGACGTAGAGATTAAATTATAATTTATAGAGTAGGAGCCTTACGATGAGAACGGGGCTAATTGGAAAAAAAATTGGAATGACAAGAATTTTCACAGAGTCAGGTGAGCATATCCCTGTAACTGTTTTAGAAATTGATTCTTGTAAAATTGTTGGTCATAAAACAATTGAAAAGCATGGATATAGTGCAGTTCAAGTTGGCTACGGTATGGTAAAAGATAAAAATCTTAAAAAACCGATGCGTGGATTTTATGCAAAAGAAAAATTGGCAGCAAATAAATATATTGTTGAATTCAAAGTGAATCCTGACAACTATATTGAAATAGGTTCTGAGCTCGATGTAAATCATTTCGAGCAAGGTACTTACGTAGATGTAGCTGGGCAAAGCATAGGTAAAGGTTTTGCAGGGCCAATGAAACGCCATAATTTTGCCGGTAACAGGGCAAGCCATGGTGTGTCACTTTCTCACCGTTCACATGGGTCTACTGGACAATGTCAAGATCCAGGTAAAGTGTTCAAAGGTAAGAAAATGGCAGGTCATTATGGTGACCAAAGAACAACAGTGCACAATCTTCAGATTGTACAGGTTGACAATGAAAATAATTTGATCTTTATTAAGGGGTCAGTTCCTGGAGCAAAAGGGTCATATATTAAAGTACGTGACGCAGTAAAAAAGAAAGCTTCGTAAAGAGAGTAAAAAATGAAGTTCGCAATAGTAGATATAAATAACAAAAAGCTTAGTGATTTTACCCTAAACAAAGATGTTTTTGGTGTAGATATTCGTAAAGACATTCTTCAACGTGTTGTCACTTGGCAGTTAGCAAAAAAACGTAGTGGAAATCACCAGACTAAAGAAATTGGTGATGTCAGTGGGACAACAAAGAAGCCTTTCCGTCAAAAAGGTACAGGTAATGCACGTCAAGGTAGTTTAAGATCACCTCACATGCGTGGGGGGGCCGTTATTTTTGGTCCGCACAAACGTGATCACTCTTTTAGTTTGCCTAAGAAGATTCGTAAACTTGGCATGAAATGTGCACTTTCTGCGAAAGCAAATGCTAAAAGCTTAATTGTCTTAGATGATGCAAAATTGAATTCTAATAAGACAAAAGACTTATTGGCTGTCTTAAAGAAAAACGGTTGGGAATCAGCTTTGTTAATCACAGGTTCTGAAGTTGATACGAAATTAAATCAAGCAGCGGGCAACATTCCAAACTTGGATGTTCTGCCTCAGCAAGGTGCAAACGTATACAGTATCCTTAAGAGAGATAAACTTATTTTGACAAAAGATGCTGTTCACCACTTAGAAGCAAGGTTGTCATCATGATTAAAGCAGTAAATAAAACACAAGTTAGTGATGAAAGAGTGTTCGAAATTATTCGCTCTCCACTAATCACAGAAAAAGCTACAGCAGTATCACAATACAATCAGTATGTATTTGAAGTTGCATCAAATGCAACGAAACCAGAAATTAAGCAAGCCGTTGAAAAACTTTTCAAGGTAACTGTTTTGGGTGTGAATACAGTTTTGACAAAAGGTAAAACAAAACGTTTTAGAGGTCGTGTCGGACGTCGTCAAGATTTTAAGAAAGCGATTGTTTCTGTCAAGCAAGGTCAAACAATAGACGTAAGTGCGGGTGTATAGAAATGGCATTAAAAAAATTTAAAGCAATGACTCCAGGGACACGTCAACTTGTACTAGTTGATAAGTCTAGCCTATGGAAAGGTGAGCCACATAAAAAGCTTACCGAAGGTGTAAAAAGCAAAGGCGGTCGAAACTCTAATGGACGTATTACATGCCGCCACCAAGGTGGGGGACACAAGCGTCGCTATCGTATTATTGATTTTAAGAGAAATAAATTTGACCTTAAAGCAACAGTAGAACGTATTGAATACGATCCTAATAGAACATCATTTATTGCTTTGTTGAAGTATGAAAATGGTGAGTATTCATATATTGTTGCACCACAACGCTTAAATGTTGGGGACGTGGTTGAATCAGGTAAAAAAGTAGATATCAAACCAGGTAATGCACTGCCATTAGGAAACATCCCTGTTGGTACGATTATTCATAATATTGAATTAAAACCAGGTAAAGGTGCCCAAATTGCAAGATCTGCAGGGTCTTATGCGCAATATGTTGGGCGTGATACTGGGGTTGCTATTATTCGTTTGTCTTCAGGAGAAACGCGGTTGATTCATCTTGACTGCATGGCATCAATTGGTGCGGTTTCAAACCCTGATCAAAAGAACATAAACCTTGGTAAAGCAGGTCGTTCACGTTGGTTGGGACGCCGCCCTACGGTTCGTGGTGTTGCAATGAACCCTGTTGATCACCCTCATGGTGGTGGTGAAGGACGCACTTCTGGTGGACGTCACCCAGTTACACCTTGGGGTAAACACACAAAAGGTAAGAAGACAAGAAAGCCACAGCCTTCAGACAAGTATATTGTCAGTAGACGTAAGAAGAAATAGGAGTAAATAAAAGTGTCACGTTCAGTTTGGAAAGGTCCATTTGTAGACGGTTATCTTATTAAGAAAGCCGAAAAAGTAAGAAGTTCAGGGCGTAATGATGTCATCAAAACTTGGTCACGTCGTTCAACAATTCTTCCGCAATTTGTGGGGCTTACTTTTGGCGTACACAATGGTAAGAAATTTGTTCCTGTTTACGTTAGTGAAAACATGATTGGGCATAAGTTTGGTGAATTTGCTATGACGCGCACCTTCTATGGTCACACTGCAGATAAGAAAGCTAAAAGAGGTTAATGATGGGTAAAAAAGCATTACCAAGACAGCTAGGTGAAAAAGAAGCAATTGCAAAAGCAAAAATGCTTAGAACATCTCCCCAAAAATTAAGTTTGGTTGCTGCAAGCATCCAAGGGAAAAAAGTTGGGAATGCATTAGCTGAGCTGGAATTTTCAAAAAAGCGTATCGCGCAAGAAGTTAAAAAAGTATTAACTTCTGCTATTGCTAACGCGGAAAACAACCACAACTTAGATGTTGATCAGTTAGTTGTTTCACAGGCAACAGTTGGAAAAGCATTAGTTATGAAGCGTTTTCGTGCAAGAGCAAAAGGACGTGCTTCAAGAATTTTGAAGCCTTTCAGTAACTTGAGAATAATTGTTAAAGAACGCAATGAGGAGACTGCCTAATGGGACAAAAGGTTAACCCAATTGGATTGAGATTGAATATTAACAGGACGTGGGATTCTCGTTGGTTCGCTGATAAGCCTTACGGTGATCTGTTAAATCAAGATCTTAAAATTAGAAAGTTTATCATGAGCAAACTAAAGCAGGCAGCTGTTTCAAAGGTTGTGATTGAAAGGCCTGCTAAAAAAGCAAAAATTACAATTTATTCTGCTCGTCCAGGAATCATTATTGGAAAGAAGGGTGCTGATTTAGACTTTTTGAAAAAAGAAGTTGCAAAAATTACAAACTCTGAAGTTTCAATCAATATTCTAGAAATTCGTAAGCCAGAATTAGATGCGAAATTAATTTCTGAAGCTATTGCTCAGCAGTTGGAACGTCGTGTTTCTTTCAGAAGAGCCATGAAAAAAGCTGTTCAATCAGCTTTAAGACTTGGCGCACAAGGTATCAGAATTAACTGTTCTGGACGTCTTGGTGGAACTGAAATCGCACGTATGGAATGGTACCGTGAAGGTCGTGTTCCTTTACATACGCTTCGTGCAGATATTGATTATGGTGTTGGAACAGCCTTTACAACTTATGGTGCAATTGGTATCAAAGTTTGGGTGTTCAAAGGTGAAATTATGGAACATGATCCTATGGCACAGGACAAGCGTGTTCGTGAAAACGTAGTGAATCGTTAAGATAAGGTATTAAGTGATGTTAAGTCCAAAACGTACAAAATTTAGAAAAGCATTTAAAGGTCGTATCCACGGTACTGCCAAAGGTGGAACGACTTTAAACTTTGGAGCCTATGGCTTAAAAGCTTTGGCACCTGAAAGAATTACATCCCGACAAATTGAGGCAGCAAGACGTGCGATTAACCGCCACTTGAAAAGATCTGGCCGTGTTTGGATTCGTATTTTTCCGGACGTCCCGGTTTCATCAAAGCCGGCGGAAGTTCGTATGGGTAAAGGTAAAGGGGCTCCTGAATTTTGGGCAGCACGTGTTAAGCCTGGTCGTATTATGTTTGAGATTGAAGGTGTTGCCGAAGATCTTGCACGTGAAGCATTTACACTTGCAGCGGCAAAGTTACCAATTCAAACAAAATTTGTAACTCGGGCATTTTAGAAGGATTGAATGATGAAAATAGCTGAACTACGTAAGAAAAAAGATGAGGATCTAAAAAAGTTAGTTGTTGATCTTAAGAAAGAGCTTTTGAACTTAAGGTTCCAGAAAAAAGCAGGTCAACTACAAAACACGGCACGCATCAGACAAGCCCGTCGTGAGGTAGCTTGTGCAAAGACAGAATTGCATGCACGCAAAAAGAAAATAAATAGTAAATAAAGGTTGTAAAATTATGCCACGCAGAGTATTAAAAGGTACGGTAGTTAGCGCGAAAGGAGACAAAACAATATCAGTCTCCGTTGTACGTCGCGTTATGCACCCGGTTTATAAGAAATATATCAATAAGACAAAAAAGTTTGCTGCACATGATGCGAAAAACGCGGCGAATGAAGGCGATATAGTTGAAATTCAAGAATGCAAGCCTATATCTAAGACAAAGACGTGGGAATTGGTTGCTACCACAAGTGAACAAAAGTAGCAGAGGTTAATTATGATTCAAATGCAAACAAGACTAGAAGTGGCAGATAACTCGGGGGCTCGTAGCCTTCAATGTATCAAGTTGCTTGGCGGGTCAAAAAGAAAGTCAGTTTCTGTTGGTGATATTATTGTTGTATCAGTTAAAGAAGCAATCCCACGCGGGAAAGTTAATAAGGGTAAAGTTTATAAGGCCGTGATCGTAAGAACAGCAATGCCTGTTAAACGTAACGACGGGACGGTTATTCGTTTTGATAAAAATGCAGCAGTGTTGCTAAACAACCAAAATGAACCAATTGGAACTCGTATTTTCGGCCCAGTTACACGTGAATTGAGAACACGTAACTTTATGAAGATCATCTCTCTAGCTCCGGAGGTACTATAAAATGGTAGCAAGAATTAAAAAAGGCGACACAGTAATTGTGACGACTGGGAAAAACAAAGGTAAAAAAGGCGAAGTTTTAAAAACTTTAATTAGTGCAAATAAAGCTTTAGTCAAAGGGGTAAATGTTGTAAAAAGGCACATGAAGCCAACAGCAGCAAATCCTGATGGCGTGCATGAAAAAGAATTACCAATTCATCTATCAAACTTGATGCACTTGGACCCTAAAGATGGGAAGCCAACAAGAATCAAGGTTGAAGTTAAAGACGGTTTGCGTCAAAGAGTGGCCAAAAGGTCAGGAACAAAATTAGATAAGTAATGAGTAAGGTTATGATGGCTCGTTTAAGAGAAGAATACGAAAATACAATAAAGCAAGAATTGATTAAGCGCTTTAGTTTTAAGTCGCCAATGCAATCTCCTCGTTTAGACAAAATTGTTATAAACATGGGTATTGGTGAGGGGAACCGTGATGATAAAAAAGTTACGGCTGCCTTAAAAGATATGACTTTAATTGCGGGGCAAAAACCAGTAATTACAAAGGCACGCAAATCAATTGCAGGATTCAAACTGCGTGATGGCATGCAGATTGGTGTAAAAGTAACTTTACGTGGAAATCGTATGTACGAATTTTTGGACCGTTTGGTAAATATCGCGTTGCCACGTGTTCGTGACTTTAGAGGGCTTTCCCCTAAGAGTTTTGACGGCAAGGGGAATTATTCCTTAGGTCTTAAAGAACAAATTGTTTTCCCTGAAATTGAGTATGACAAGATTGATCAGATTCGCGGAATGGATATTTGTGTGGTAACAACAGCGAAGAATGATGAAGAAGGAAGGGAATTGCTAAAAGCGTTTAACTTCCCATTTAAGAAGTAAGAGGAATAAATGGCAAAAATTAGTGCAATACAAAATAATCTAAACAAAGCAAAGAAAGTTAAAAAGTTTTCTTCAAGAAGGGCTGCCTTAAAAGCAAAAATTAGGGATTCAAATGCTTCAGTTGAAGAAAGATTTGAGCTTTCAATAAAGCTGAGTGAATTGCCAAAAAACTCTTCAAAAATTAGATTGAGAAATAGGTGTGAATTAACTGGCCGTCCGCGTGGTTATTATCGCAAATTAAAAATATCCAGAATTGCTCTTAGAGAATTAACTTCTCAGGGTCAAATTCCTGGAATGACAAAATCAAGTTGGTAAGGAGACAAATGTTATGTCAATGAATGATCCGATATCAGATTTAATCACTAGAATAAGAAATGCCCAGGCTCGTAAAAAAAGCACTGTGAGGGTTCTTTCTTCTAAAATGGCAAATAATCTTTTAGCTGTTTTAAAAGAAGAAGGATTTGTAGGGCCTTTCAAAACAGTTAATATTCGTCCAAATATTGATGAAATTGAAGTTACATTGAAATACTATGAAGGCGAGGCAGTGATTCACGAAATTAAACGTGTTTCTACACCAGGTCGTAGGACTTATTCAAAAATTAAAGACATGCCTAAGCCATACAATGGTCTAGGTGTTGCTGTTTTGTCTACGTCAAAAGGTGTTGTGTCGGATAATACGGCACGTCAGTTGAATATTGGTGGTGAAGTACTTTGTACTTTATTTTAAAAGGTTGTTGATATGTCAAGAGTTGGAAAGTACCCAGTAAGCATCCCTGAAGGCGTTAACGTAAATGTTAATGGTCAGGAAGTTGTTGTAAAAGGAAAAAACGGTGAACTTACTACAAAAGTTTCACCACATGTAAGTGCAAAAGTCGAAGACGGTGCAATTGTTGTAATGCCTTCAGATAATTCAAAAAAAGCACGTGCTTTGTGGGGAACAACACGTAGTATTCTTAGTAACCTTGTAAAAGGTGTAGCAGAAGGGTTCACGGTTAAATTGGAAGTGAACGGTGTTGGGTATCGTTGTCAAGTTCAAGGAAGCACGTTAGTTATGCAACTTGGATTTAGCCATGAAGTACGTTTCCCAATTCCTGCAGGAATTACAATTAATTGTGAAAAGCCAACATTGCTTTCTATCAGCGGTGCTGATAAGCAGGCAGTTGGTCAGGTTGCTTCTAATATTAGAAAATATAGATTACCAGAACCTTATAAAGGGAAAGGTATTAAATATGAAAACGAGCAGATTCTAAGAAAAGAAGGAAAGAAAAAGTAAAATGGCAAATAGAACACAAGCAAATTTTTTGCGCCGTAAAAAAAGGGTTAGCTACAAAATTAGAAAAAAAACGCAAGAAGGAATGCCAAGGCTTTCAGTTTTTCGTTCTAATAACCACATTTATGCGCAAGTCATAGATGATGTTAAAGGTGTAACTTTGGCAGCAGCATCTACTTTGTCAAAAGACTTTGATACAAAAAAATTCAAAGGATACGATGTTGAATCAGCCGCCCAAGTTGGGGTTTTGGTTGCAGACAAAGCCAAAAAAGCAGGTGTTAAGCAAGTCGTTTTTGAAAGAGGTGGATACATTTATCACGGTCGTGTGAAGGCTTTGGCTGAAGCGGCACGTGAAGGTGGACTACAGTTTTAAAGCTTAAGGAAATAGAATGTCACAACAATTAAAACAAGATAAGCAAGAACAACAAATTACTGAAAAGCTAGTCAGTATCAACCGTGTGGCCAAGGTTGTAAAGGGTGGTAAAAACTTCTCTTTCTCAGCACTGGTTGTTGTTGGTGATGGTAAAGGTCGTGTTGGTTATGGATTAGGTAAAGCACGTGAAGTACCTGAAGCTGTAAAAAAAGCGGCAGATAAAGCCAAAAAAGCCATGATCAAAGTTCCTTTGCGTGAAGGACGTACAGTGCATCATGATATCGTTGGACGCTTTGGTGCCGGACATGTTGTGATTCGTTCTGCTCCTGCTGGTACAGGTATCATTGCTGGTGGACCGGCACGTGCAGTTTTTGAATCCTTGGGTATTCATGATGTTGTTTGTAAATCTATTGGAACATCAAACCCACATAATATGGTAAAGGCAACACTTCAAGCATTAAAAATTGTTGCGTCCCCTCGTCAAGTTGCGACAAGACGCGGTAAAAAAATAGGCGAAATTGTTGGTCGTCGTGAATATAAAGTTGGTGAAAAAGTTTCTGTAAAAGAGGACAATGATGTCAAAGAAAATTAAAGTAACGCAAATCGCAAGCCCAATTCGTCGTCAAGAATGGCAAGCCCAGTGTTTAAAAGGATTGGGACTTGGAAAAATGAATCGCAGCAAAGTTTTGATTGATACCCCAGAAGTACGTGGAATGGTCAATAAGGTTCATCATTTAGTAACAGTAACAGAAGCATAAGTAGGACTGCTATGAAATTAAACGAGCTACAAAATAACACTGGTGCCCTAAAAAAACCAAAACGCGTTGGTCGTGGTATAGGTTCTGGAACAGGGAAAACAGCAGGATCAGGTCAAAAAGGTCAAAAAGCACGTTCAGGTGTTGCCATTAAAGGTTTTGAAGGTGGTCAAATGCCTTTACAAAGACGCTTGCCTAAAAGAGGATTTGTGCATATCGGGGAACCAACCTGCATAATGAACCTTTCTGATATTCAAGAAGGTATTGATAATAAAAAATTATCAGCAACGGAGATTACTGCAGAAGCCTTGGCAAAAGCAGGTATGATCCGTAATGCAAATTGGTCTTTAAGAATTCTGGCTAAGGGTGTCTTAAATCAAAAGACAGTCATCAAGGCTAATCATTTCAGCAAATCCGCAAAAGAAGCAATCGAAAAAGCGGGTGGTAAAGCTGAAGTTATCAACCAAAGCGAATAATACCCAGGAGGTTACATGGCATCTGCGGCAGAACAATTAGCAGCAAATCTAAGTTTTAGTTCCTTTTCTAAAGCAAAAGATCTTAAAAAGCGTATATGGTTTACACTCCTTGCTTTGATTGTCTACCGTTTAGGGACTTATATACCTTTACCTGGTATTGATACTACAGTTATGGCGGATATCGCCAAGCGTAATGCTTCAGGCATTCTTGGTATGGTCGATATGTTTTCAGGGGGTGCCTTGTGGCGTATGACTATTCTAGCTTTGAATATCATGCCTTACATTTCAGCAAGTATTATGATTCAACTTCTTTCAGCAATTCATCCTAAGTTAGAGGCTTTGCGTAAAGAGGGAGAATCAGGACGTCAAAAACTTAACCAATATACACGTTATGCAACAGTTGTTCTTGCAACTGTGCAGGCTTTTGCAATGGCACGTACACTTGAATCAAGTGGTGCAGCAATGAATCCAGGTGTCTTCTTCCAGCTAAGCACAGTTGTGACGATTGTAGGGGGCACAATGTTTCTTGTGTGGCTTGGTGAGCAGATTACTTCTCGTGGAATAGGGAATGGAATATCACTTATTATCTTTTCAGGGATTGTGGCAAACCTTCCTCAAGCAGCATTAAGAATGATTGATCTGGGTCGTGAGGGTCAGTACCATGTTGCTTTTATTATTGGTATATTAATTCTTTTGGCTGCTGTTATTGCCTTTATCGTCTTTATGGAGCGTGCACAGCGTAAAGTGCTTATACAATACCCAAAACGCCAAATGGGTAACCGTATTATGGGTGGTGAAAGTAATCACTTGCCGCTTAAATTAAATAATGCAGGTGTGATTCCGCCAATTTTTGCTAGCTCAATCTTACTATTGCCTGGTACATTGGCTTCTTTCATCACAAATGGTCCAGACTGGGTGCAAACAATTCTTTATAACTTAAGTCCGGGGCGTCCAATATTCATGGTGCTTTATGCCTTCTTTATTATCTTCTTTGCCTTTTTCTATACGGCATTGATGTTTAATTCAGAAGACACTGCTGATAACTTAAAAAAGTCAGGTGCCTTTATTCCAGGAATTCGACCGGGTGCAAGTACGTCAGCTTACTTTGACTTTTTGCTAACAAGGCTAACAACTATTGGTGCAGCCTACCTTGTTGCGGTATGTATTTTGCCAGAGTTTTTGAAGGTTAAATATAGCCTTCCCTTTTACTTGGGTGGTACAAGTTTATTAATCGTGGTTAGCGTGACAATGGACACTGTTGCGCAGATCCATTCACACCTGATGTCTCATCAATATGAAAATTTGATGAAAAGGTCTAGGTTAAATTCTAAAGGTCGCCGTAAATGATCATAATACTTCTCGGGGCACCGGGTGCCGGCAAGGGAACTCAAGCCCAACGATTGAAAGAAAATTATGGCTTGATGCATTTATCAACTGGTGATATCTTGCGTCAAGAGATAGCTAAAGGAACTGAGCTTGGGCTGAAGGCAAAAGAAGTCATGGATTCAGGTCAATTGGTTCCTGATGAAGTTGTTATCAATATGATTGAAGAAAGAATCAATCAGCCTGACTATAAAGTTGGGGTTATTTTGGATGGGTTTCCAAGAACAACGCAACAAGCAATTGTTCTTGATGAAATGTTGCAAAGGCATAATAAAAAAGTTGATGCCGTTGTGGAAATTAAAGTAAATGATGAACAGCTTATAAAACGTATTTCAGGAAGACATTCTTGTGCTGAATGCGGAGCATGTTATAACCGTTACTTTAAGCGTCCTGTAGAAGAGGGTGTTTGTGATGTGTGCGGCAGCACTGAATTCAAACATCGCAGTGACGATAATGAAGAAACAGTTAAAGCAAGACTTAAAGCATATTATGAGGAAACAAAGCCGATAATCCCATATTATGCGGGTAAGCAAATATTGAAATCTGTTGATGGTATGCTTGATATAGACCAAGTTTCTGCAGAAATTAATGAATTATTAGAGAAAAAATAAGTTTTAACTAGGAAAATTAATAGATAATACCTAAATAGTATAAAAAGGAGATAATAAAAGTGGCTCGTATTGCTGGTGTAAACATACCTTCACATAAAAAAATTGAAATTGCGCTAACCTATATTTTTGGGATTGGGCGTACAACTGCAAATAAAATCTGCGAACAAGCAAAAATAGATATCACGAAAAGAGTTAATGAACTTAGTGAAGATCAAATTGCTGTTATTCGTGAAGTCATTGACCAAAATCACCAAGTAGAAGGTGAATTGCGCAGTGAAGTTTCAATGAATATTAAGCGCTTAGTTGACCTTGGATGTTATCGTGGTATTCGCCACCGTAAAAGACTTCCAGTTCGCGGTCAAAATACACATGCAAACGCACGTACTCGTAAGGGTAAAGCGGTTGCAATTGCAGGCAAGAAGAAGTAATAAGGATTAAATAATGGCACAAGTAGCACCAAGACTTAGGAAACGCGAAAGAAAAAATATTGCAACAGGTGTTGCACATATTTCCGCAACCTTTAATAACACTTTGATTACAATTACAGATGTACAAGGAAATACAATTTCATGGTCATCAGCAGGTTCAAAGGGTTTTAAGGGATCAAGAAAATCCACTCCTTTTGCCGCACAAATTGCTGCAGAAGAAGCAGGACGTAAGGCAAAAGACCATGGGGTTAAAAGCCTATCTGTAGAAGTTAAAGGTCCAGGGTCAGGTCGTGAATCTGCTTTGCGTGCTTTATTGGCTGTTGGTTTTTCCATCTCTGCGATCAGGGATGTAACACCAATTCCACATAACGGGACGCGCGCACCAAAGCGCCGTCGCGTATAATAAATACAACATAGAATTTAGGAGCAGCTAGTGATACAGGAAAATTGGCAAAAACTGATTAAACCAAGCAACATTAAAGTTGACGGTGGTGAAGATTCTCAATACAAGGCTACATTAATAGCAGAGCCTTTAGAAAGAGGATACGGAACAACAATTGGGAACGCATTACGTCGTGTATTGCTTTCTTCCATACGTGGGGCATCAATAACATCAGTTCGTATTGATGGGGTTGTTCATGAATTTTCAACGATTCCAGGGGTCATGGAAGACGTATCTGAAATTATTTTAAACCTTAAAACACTTGCTATTAACTTGCACTCTGAAGGATCAAAGAAAATTAGCTTGGTTCACAAGGGTAAAGGTGTTGTAACAGCGTCAATGATCGAAACGGGTTCTGATGTTGAAATTTTAACACCAGATGTTGTTATTTGTAACCTTTCAGACAATGCTGTTTTATCAATGGAGCTTACAGTTGAACATGGTAAAGGATACGTTCCTGCTGTGCATGGTGCATCCAAGGAAAATCAAATTGGTGTTATTCCAGTTGATGCCTTCTTCAGCCCTGTTAAAAAAGTTTCATACCGAGTGGAAAACACACGTGTAGGTCAACAAACAGACTATGATAAACTTATTATGGATGTGGAAACAGATGGAACAATCATTCCTGAAGATGCGTTGGCTTTGTCAGCAAGAATTCTTCAAGAACAATTTGCACCATTTATTAACTTTGAAGACCCAATTGAAGTTAAGCAAGAAAAAGAAGAAGATGAACTTCCAATTCCTAGGAATTTACTAAGGAAGGTATCTGAACTTGAATTATCAGTTCGTGCGGCAAATTGCTTGAAGAATGATAACATCATTTACATTGGTGATTTGGTTCAAAGAACTGAAAACGAAATGCTTAAAACTCCTAATTTCGGGCGTAAGTCTTTAAATGAAATTAAAGAAGTTTTGACAGAAATGGGATTAGGCCTAGGAATGGATATTCCAGGTTGGCCACCAGAAAACATTGAAGATCTAGCAAAACGTCTAGACGATAATAGTTTCTAAAATTATAAGAGGATAAGATGCGTCATAAACTAAAAGGAAGAAAGCTTAATAGGACATCAAGCCACAGAAAGGCCTTGTTCTGTAATATGGCAAATTCATTAATTGCCCACGAGCAAATTAAAACAACTTTGCCAAAAGCAAAAGAACTTCGTAGTGTTGTTGAAAAATTGATTACAGTTGGGAAAAAGGGTGATTTACATGCCCGTCGTCAATTGGTAAGCCAACTTCAAAGCAAAGAAAATGCAAACAAGGTTGTTTCAACCTTGGCGGATCGTTATAAAGCCAGAGCAGGTGGATATACACGTATTATCAAAGCTGGCTTTCGCTATGGTGATGCGGCTCCTATGGCAATTATAGAGCTTGTTGATCGCCCAGCACAACCAGTTTCTTCAGAAGAAAAAGCCTCAAAAGCTGAAACAAAAAAAACTGAAGTAAAAAAATCGGAAGCTGAAAAATCAAATAAATAGTTTCTATTTAAACAATTAAAAGCCCAGAAATTGCTGGGCTTTTTTTTATGCCCTCCTTGTCAACTTGAGGTTTTAGTTTTCTAGTTCTTCAAGAATTTGCTGAATTATATGTTTTGCAATAGAGGCAAGTTTGGGGTTGGACCGGTGGTAATAAGGAATAATAATAAGCGCAATTGAAAAGGCCCATCCTTTTCCCCGATTCCATGTGTCTTTGCATACATTTAAATTTTTCTTAAAAGTATTCCTAGAAGGTTTATCAAATAAACCCCATGCTGGAATTAGATCACAGGCAGGATCCCCAACGCCAGATAACCCAAAATCTATAACAGCATGTAATTTATTGTCTTTTATAATCAAGTTACTTGGCAATAAATCGGCATGAACCCAAACGGCTGATTTATTCCATTCAGGGGTTTGTAGGAAGTTTTTCCAAAGACTTTCTAGGGTTTTTGGATCGTGTAACTCAGTAAGATTGGAAATTGCTTTCATCACGGCATCATTCTGGGTTTTTAAAGAAAGGCCTCTTTTTGCTGTTGGTGCAGACTTTGTGCATATATTTTGTAGAGAGTTTAAAAAACTAGCCAGCTTTTTTGCTATCTCATCTAAATTCTCAGGCTCTTTCTCATATGCGTCCTGTCCCTCTATCCAATCATGAATTGACCAGGTGTAAGGATATGTATCTGTCGCGTTTCCAACAGCAAGTAATTTGGGTATTTTAAGGCACAAGTTGGGCCTTAGTTTAGGCAGCCATTCTTGTTCCTTTTTAAGCTGCACAGCTGCTTGAAGGGTTCTAGGTAATCGAATGCATTTATCTTTTCCTAGTTTGAAAACTATATTATCGGTTCCTGAAAAGGAAATTTGTTTAATAGTTTCAGTTTTCCAGTTTGGGAACTGAGAGAAAATCAGATTCTGTACCGTAATATTATCTATTTTTGCTTCATTTTTGTGCATAATTTATCATCTTAATATAATTAAGAGTTTATTAATAAGCCACAAAAGTCAAATACAAGAACGTATAAATTAAAACACAAGATTGTTTATATGGAATAACCGCCATAATTTTTTAGAAATAAATCAGGTTTCCTCTTGAATTATGTTAATTTCATGGTAATATCCAAATCAATTGCGGGAGTAGCTCAGTGGTAGAGCACAACCTTGCCAAGGTTGGGGTCGAGGGTTCGAATCCCTTCTTCCGCTCCAAATATCGTCATTTAATCCATTTCATGCCTAGAACCAGTTGTTAAAAACTGGTATTCTGAATCAGATCAAAAAACACAATCTTAAGGTTTTTGTATGACAAATTTAAGTGAGGCAAATAGAAAACAAAGACAAAGTTTACTTCAGTCTATTGTTGCATCCTCCAAAATAAAGTCTAAAGAAATTAATTCCTTTGCATCCATTTTATTTTCTGGAATGCAGCCAAATGAAATGGAAAAAGTTCGTGAATTTAAATTCACAGAATTTTTGAAGGATGCCTGGCAAGAATTCCAAAATAGAATGGGTCATAAACTTCATATTTCACCCAAGCAAGATAATTCAGATGACCAGCCCTGTACCCATATCATTATCACAAACTCAAACAAGCCTTTTATTGTCGATTCGGTCACGTCTTTACTTGTTAACAAAGGCTATAATATTAATTTTATGTTGCACCCGGTACTTCGTGTTAATCGTTCAAATAAAGGGGAATTAGAAACCTTTTCGATTCCTGAGGTTAAAAAAGTTGACACAAAGACAGAGTCAATTGTTTGCATTGAATTGCAAGAACATTTGGATAAGACGGAAATTGAGGATCTGGATAAATCAATTTCAAACGTTTTAGACGGTGTTGGCAAAGCTGTTGAAGACTGGCATAAAATGCGACAAAAGGTCACAAATGCGCTTTTTGACCTAGATTCAAAAAAGTTATCCAGTAAGAAATTTTCAAATATAGAAATCCAATCTTTTTTACAGTGGTTAGATAGAGGTTATTTTACCTTTTTAGGATACAGAGAATATGAAATAGGCCCAAACTCCCAAAGCAAGCTTGTTGAATCCTTGGGTCTTTTAAAAGGCTTTAAAGGCTGTTTGTTTGCACAAACTTTAAAGGACGATGAAGAAATCATCAAAGGCCGTATGTTAAAAACACTGCCCGTTTTTGATATTACAAAAACACTGAAAAATTCAACAGTTCATAGGTCTGTTCCAATGGACGTGATTCGTGTTGCAAAAATTAACAAAGATGGAAAAATTGTGGGAGAAAGGCAATTTTTTGGGCTTTTCACATCAGCTGTTTATAACCGCAGTATCAAAGATATTCCATTATTGCGCCATAAGGTAAAAAATGTATTATCAAAATCAGGCGTTGCGCCTGACTGGCATGATGGTAAGGCTTTGATCCATATAATGGAATCTTTCCCCCGCGATGAATTATTTCAAATTGACGAAGATGAATTATTAGAAACAACCCAATCAATTGTTCAACTGCAAGAACGTCAGCGAGTTGCTTTGTATATGCGCCGGGATAAATTAGGCCATATATTATCCTGTCTTGTTTATGTCCCGCGTGATCGATACACGTCTGACCTACGCCAAAAATTTTCTGCATTATTAGAAAAAAGCCTTGATGCAAAAACATTAAGTTTTCATACAGAAATAGGGGGGGATTTATCTTTTGCACGGGTTAACTTTATTCTATCGCCTAAATCAATCAAGTCCCCTAAAGATATATTTTTAAAAGATCTTGAAAATGACTTGGAATCTGCTTCAATGCGATGGCAGGACAAGTTTATGAGTGTGGCTAAAAAAGAATTTTTACGGTCACGGTCCAAAAAAATAATTGAACAATATATGCATGCATTCCCTGTTTCATACCAAGAAGCTTTTGGTGTAGAAAGTGCCCTGGCAGACATAGGTTTTTCAGAAAAGGCATTACAAGAAAAAAGCGTGCAAATTCAATTTTATTCTTTGAAAGATGAAGCCCACCCAACTTTCCACCTTAAGCTTTATAACCCAGGGTCTGCAATTATACTTTCTTCAATTATGCCTATTTTGGAAAATATGGGCGTACGCGTTATTACAGAATCCCCATATTCAATAAAAGTAGGAAATGAGGGAGAATGCATTTGGATGCATTGCTTTAAGATACAATTTAAGGCTGACTGCACAAGTTTTGTGTTTGAAGATATTGCGGATAATTTTATTAACTGCCTTAATAAAGTTTGGCATGGCGAAGCAGAAAATGATTGTTTTAATTCTATGGTGGTTGAATCTGGTTTAGACTGGCGCCAAATCAGCTTGCTTCGTGCTTATTATAAATATTTACGACAAATTCATTTCTCATTTGAAAAAAACTTTGTAAAGGAAACCTTTAGTCAATATCCAAAAATAACATTCAGTTTGGTTAACTTTTTTGAATTATTATTTAATCCAGAAACAAAGGTAATAACCAAGGCCCAGTCAGAAAAGAAAATTTCAAAAATAAAACAAGCATTAGAAAAAGTTTCTAGTTCCAATTCGGATAATGTTTTTAGAAAGTTTTTAAACTTAATGTCGGCAACGACACGCACGAATTATTATTGTAAGGGTGAATCAGGAAAATATAAAGATTTCTTATCTTTTAAGTTTGATAGCCAAAAAATAACAGATCTTGTTAGGCCAAGGCCTGCCTATGAAATTTATGTTTATGCTCCGTGGGTAGAGGCTATTCACTTAAGGGGCGGAAAGGTCGCAAGAGGCGGCATTCGTTGGTCAGATCGTTCAGAAGATTACCGGACTGAAATTTTAGGCTTAGTCAAAGCCCAAATGGTAAAGAATAGTGTCATCATTCCAGTGGGCGCAAAAGGTGGATTTATTGTTAAAAAGAACCTGGATAATTCAACTTATAATGAACGCATAAAAGAAGGAATCTTTTGTTATAAGACAATGGTGCGCGGGCTTTTGGATGTAACAGATAATTTGGTTAATGGAAAAATGGTGCCCCCTAAAGGTGTCCGTTGCCTGGATGAGCCAGATCATTATTTGGTTGTGGCAGCAGATAAAGGAACAGCAACATTTTCAGATATTGCAAATGAAGTTGCCTCAGAATACAATTTCTGGATGGGGGATGCTTTTGCCTCTGGTGGATCTGTTGGCTATGATCATAAGAAAATGGGAATCACGGCAAAAGGCGCCTGGGTATCTGTCATGCGCCACTTCAGAGAATTAGGCATTAATACCCAAAAAGACCCTTTCACAGTTGTGGGTGTCGGTGATATGTCAGGCGATGTATTTGGAAATGGTATGCTGTTATCCAAAAAAACTAAATTAATTGCAGCCTTTAACCATTTGCATATTTTTATTGATCCCAAGCCTGATCTTGAAAAAAGTTATAAAGAACGTGACCGCCTGTTTGAAATAGCCAGATCTAGCTGGATTGATTATAACAAGAAATGCTTATCAAAGGGCGGAATGATTGTTGATCGTTCGTCTAAGAAAATAGAATTAACGCCCGAAGTTAAGGCTTTGGTAGACGCCCCAAAAAAAGAAGTGACCCCTAATGAGTTGATACAACTTATTCTTAAAGCCAAGGCAGACTTACTTTGGTTTGGTGGAATCGGAACATTTATAAAATCAGAGGCTGAAACACATTATGATGTGGGTGACCGGGTCAATGATCCTCTGCGCGTTAGTGCCTGTGATTTAAGGTGCCGTGTGGTTGGAGAAGGGGCAAATCTAGGCCTAACACAGCGTGCACGTATAGAATTCTCTTTGAATGGAGGGTTTATTAATACAGATGCTATGGATAATTCGGCCGGAGTGGATACATCAGATCATGAAGTTAACATCAAAATTTTACTGCAAGATCCCAGTATTAAAAAAACATTGTCAGATAGCAAAAGAAAAACCCTTCTTGAATCGATGACAAAAAATGTTGAAGAACTGGTTCTTAGAAATAATTATCTACAGACGCAAGCTATTTCTATGATTCATTCACGGGGTTACCAAGTTCTGGGGCGTCAAAACCGCCTTATGCGGTCCATTGAACAAATGGGTAAGCTTGATCGAGATGTTGAATATTTACCAGATGAAAAGTCTTTAACCAAAAGAACAGTGAATAGAACTGGATTATCCCGTCCTGAAATTGCCGTCCTTCTTGCATATGGAAAAATATTTGCTTATGAAAAAGTTATTGCGTCGAACCTTCCTGAATCCAAGCTTTTGAAAAAAACCCTTTATGAATATTTTCCAGAGAAAATAAGTGATAAGTACAAATCTGCCATAGATAAACACCCCCTTAGAAATGAAATAATTTCCACATACGTAGCCAATAGTTTGGTGAACAGAGTCGGCCCAACATTTTTAAATGAAATGATGGAGATTACAGGGGCAAAGCTTCCGGATGTTGTGCACGCCTATTTAATTGTCAGAGAAACTTTTGACTTAGAAAAATATTGGAAATTAGTAGAGGATTTAGATTATAAAATTTCATCTGAAATTCAAATGAAAATGTTAATAGACCTTATTGAACTGATTGAAAAAAATGTTCTGTGGGTCCTTAATAATCAAAAGTCTTTAGAGGCCGAAGGGGGAATTAAAAGATATGCCTTAGGTGTTAAGAGTTTATTTAAACACATTGATAAAAACCTTTCTGGTGTTATGTCTTCGTATATTAAGAAAAAGAAAGATATGTATACACAAGCAAAAGTACCATCAGACCTTGCCGAGAAATTTTCTTTGTTAAATATGATGAGTCATGCATATCTGTTAATTGATTTGTCTATATCTACAAATAAAAGCATCGAAAAAACAGTTGAAGTCTTTCATAAAGTTGGCGATCGATTAGGCATTGATTGGTTGCAAAAAGAAATTCGAAAACAGTCTGCCGAAAATATTTGGACAAAGCGCGCCCTGTATGAACTAAGAGATCAGCTTGTAGAAACTAAAAATAAAATTTGTCAGGTTATCTTGAAAAAAGGCAAGTTGGACTTGGTTGAAAAGGTGATTGAAGATTGGCTTTGTGAAAATGATTACTTGGCAGATAAAGTAGAAGAAGTCCTTACAAAGCTTAAGGAAAACGATCAAATTGATCAGACTATGTTGTATGTCGCCGTTCGCCAGCTGACCGCTTTACTTTAAAACCTACCCTTGAAAAAATATATTTTGACCCCATATATATAGTATGGAGCAAGGTATAACAAAAATGTCAAAAAACAATATTATTCACTTATCAAAAAATCAAGACAAACAGGAAAAGGTCGATGTATCTTTGTCATATTATATTGGCAAAATAAGAAAAATTAGTGATAATCATGATATCCCAAATCAGATTATTGAAATTTCTTTGCTGTTAAAAGACTTGAATTTTGGTGAAAACCCATACAAGCATATTATTGAATCCTATAAAAATTCAGTTCTTTTCAAGTATCAATTTAATCTTATGCTTAGAAAGTTACCCACAGTGGTTGTAATTGAATTAATTGATATACTGGGTGATATGTGGCCTAAGGGAAATTGTATTATAAAGCGACTAAAATTGATGATAATAAAATCTTTAGAATCAGGCTTAAGTATACCCCAACTTCAAAAAATGTTTTTAAAGAATCAGGATATTTGTGATTATTTATTACACGGGTCACAGTCGTTTGAAGATTTTGTTTTAGGAAATAACGTGGTTTCTATCTTGGCTAAAGAAGAAAAATCTTAAAACTTTTTATTTAAAATAGAAATCTTTGTGCCAATAAAAATAAGAACCATGGATAAAACAATCATGTAAGTAATATTTGAATTATCCGCAGTACTTAAGGCAATCTTTTCAGATATGTAGGGGGTCGCCCCTGTGAACAATGCTTGTCCAATCGAAAAGGGAACGGCAAAGCCAGAATACTTATACTTTGGGGGAAACATCTTCTGAATCATCAGGAATACAGGCCCCCCTTGGAGTGCAGTTAAGACAGCAATTAATGACTGACACACAATAAGTAAGGATAAAGAATTATAAGAAATGGCTATATAAAATAAAACAGCAATAACTAGGTTTAAAATAAAAGAGTAATAAAGCAATTTCTTGGGGCAAAAATAAGTCGCAATCCAGCAAAACAACACCATGAATACACCACATATAAGCATCATGATGGATGATAATAAAAGAACATAGGAATCATCTAAATAAAAAGTGGTTTTAATGTGACCAGACATCCAACTGGCAGCAATATAAAAAGGAACAAGTAGGGCAGATCCAAATAAAAATACGGCAGTTATATTCCTGGGATAATTCATAATTGCGTGAAAAAAGGGGATGGCAAATTTTGATTTTTCGGATTTTTTCCAGGTTTCTGATTCTTGCATATATCCCTTGTAAACAAACAAAAGAATTCCATACACAGCCCCGAATAAAAACGGAATACGCCAGGCCCAGTCAGGCATGAATTTCATGGTGGAACCTGCAGAAATTGAAGTTCCAAGTAATGCTCCAAGAAACCCCATAGAAAGCAAAATGCCGGTATTAATATTTTTTTTGTGTTTGGGGCTGGATTCCCCTACAAAGGTGATTGTGCCATAAAAGGCCCCACCAATACTGGCACCCTGAAAAAGTCGGCATATTATTAAGATTACGGGAGAATAAAATCCAAAGGTGTCATACCCAGGTAAAATGGCAATAACAATGGCTGGTATAATGCTAGAGGCAAAAGAATAAATTACAGCCTTTCTTCGACCATACTTATCCCCCACCCATGAAAAAACAGTGGCCCCAAATGGGCGCATCCAAAATCCAGCTGCAATGGCAGCGTAAACTCCAAGGGTTGTTTCCTTGGAATTTTCAGCTGGGGGGAAAAATTGGAAAGCAATTAAAGGGCCAAAAAAAGCAAATAAGGTACTTTCATAATGTTCATAAACATGCCCTAAAACTGCATATATAATAGATTTATGTCTTTTTTGTAACATAGGTTAATCTAAAAGCTTTTGCCACCATCCTTTGCGTCTTGATGGCTGGCTACCTTGTCCTTTTGTTCCAGATTCTTCACTTTTATGGGAAGAGGAAGTATCTGTTTTTCTTTCAGCAGAGGGTTGATTTTCAGTATTCCCTTTTTGTTGGTTTCCCTTGTCTTGGTTTGAATTAGGGTTTTTATTTGGCCTTTTGTGATTTCTTTTATGAAATCTTTGGTTCGGGTTTTTATCCTTTTTTTCTGCCTTGTCATTCTTTTCATTCTTTTGAGGGTCCACCTGTTCAGGGCGTCCAGAATTTTCTTTAGGCTTTTTATGTATAGGCTTTGATTTTTTAGGTCTATTCCCAGGCGCATTTGAATTTTGTGTATTGTGACCTTCTTTTTTTTGGGGTTTTCCCTGAGAATACTTAGAGTTCTGTTGCTCTGTTGCTGCTGTATTTCCAAGCCCGTCTGCAACGAATGCTCCTATTTCATTTTCAATCTTGAAACCAGTATTAATTAATCTATTATCTTCTTTCAAGTTTAATTTTAGCTGAAATCTACTTTCTAGAGAAGTTAGTTCATGGCGTTTGCTGCTTAATAAATAAAAGGCAACACTTGAAGGCATGGATACATTAACCTGTCGGCCACACTTCTGACTTAGGCAAGTTTCTTCAATAACACGTAGCATTTGCAAGCCAATAGATTCGACCGAGCGTACAACACCACTTCCCCCACAGTTTTCACATTTGATGGTACTGGATTCCATAATGCTGGGACGTAATCGTTGCCTTGACATTTCAAGTAACCCAAATTGACTGATTCGGCCGGCTTGAACGCGGGCCCTATCTATAGTTAAGGATTCTCTTAGCTTTTTTTCAACAAGTTGATTGTTTCTTGAATCACCCATATCAATGAAGTCAATGACAATCAAGCCAGCATAGTCACGCAAACGAATTTGACGTGCAACTTCTTCAGCGGCTTCAATATTTGTGTTTAAGGCAGTTGTTTCAATATGGCGTTCTCGCGTTGCGCGTCCCGAGTTCACATCGATTGCAACTAAAGCTTCTGTTTGGTTGATCACAATATATCCACCAGACTTTAGTCTAACAGTCGGGGAATACATTTGTTCAATTTGTTGTTCAATTTTATATTTAAAGAACAAAGGGCATTTTTCATCTTTGTAATGCTGAACTTTTTTTGCATGACTTGGGACCATCGCCTTCATATATTTTTTGGCGTATTTATACCCTTCGGCACCATCTACATAGATATTATCTATCTCTTTTGAATAAACATCCCGGATTGTTCGGCGAATCAGATCTGCCTCTTCGTATATAAGAGACGGGGCCGTTGATGTAACAGTTTCAGAACAAATTTCTTCCCAAAGCTTCGTTAGATAACTGTAATCTCTTTTAATTTCAGTTTTACTTCGGTCAAGTCCAGCTGTTCTAACGATTAAAGAACTTCCAGCAGATAAATTAAGATCAGAAATAACGCTTTTAAGTCGTTTTCTATCCCCATTGTCTGTTATGCGTCGTGAAATACCCCCAGAGTGTTGAGCATTAGGCATAAGAACACAGTATCGACCCGCAAGTGATATAAAGGTGGTTAAGGCAGCCCCTTTATTTCCACGTTCTTCTTTGACAACTTGAATCAGAACAATCTGACGACTTTTGATTACTTCTTGAATTTTATACAGCTTGTAAGGGTTTTTTTCTTTCTCGCCTTTTGCTTCTGCTTCATCAAAATCAGCTTTGACCTCGTCGTCATTGTTATCAAGTTCAGGAATTTCATCTTCGTTGATATCTGGTATTTCTTCGTTACCATTGTCTTCATCCAAGTCAACAGCTTCAGAAAGTTTTTTGACATTTTCATCAACAGGCTGGCCAAGTTGTTCTCGGTCAGATACGGGGATTCTAAAGTAATCTGGGTGAATTTCAGTAAAGGCCAAGAAACCATGACGATTTCCACCGTAATCAACAAAGGCAGCTTGTAAAGAGGGTTCAACCCTTACAATTTTTCCTAAATAGATATTGCCTTTAAGGGTTTTCTTTGCATTGTTTTCAATATCGAAATCAAGCAATTGGTTGTTTTCAACAACGGCCACACGTGTTTCTTCTGCCTGTGAAGAATCAATAAGAAGTTCTTTTGACATTTAATTTCTAACCTTTTATTTAAGCAAAGCCCGTCTCTGTTTATGCTTGGATGGGTTAATGCTTTATGATTGTTATATATATACATTTTCGATCTCTAGTTTCTCGTGACTATGTTTTGCATGCACGATACCTTAGTATAAAATTAAGTGAATATAATATTCAGTTTGACCTTATTAGTCGACATATATAACATACAACTATTGAGGGGGATTATACAATCCCAAAAATAAATTTTAGTTAGTGTATGAGGGACGTCATACAAAAGTTATTCTTTTTACTTTTAATACTGATCAGTACGATACTTCCATCCTATGGGGCAGCACAGAAAATTTTAAGTGTTCGCACCGGGGATCAGGGGTCGTTTGTTCGTGTCGTTATAGATACACAAGATTTTCCTAAGTTCAACAGTTCAGTTGGGACAAAGGGGATGGCCGTGAATGTCTTTATGCCGTCTGTTGAATTTTCTGGATTAAAAACACCAAAGCCAATAGGACTTGTTAAAAACATTGAAATTATTGATCTGCCCAATGGGATGGGGCAGGTGTCATTAAAATTAAAAATACCAGGAAGCATAAAAAAAACACTTATCTTAGAGCCAAACAACAATGTTAAGCACTATAGATATGTGGTTGATATTACAAAGGGACAAAAAAAATCTTCAGTTGTGGCTCCGGCTAAAAAACAGGCAAAACAGAAAATCAAAAAGGCAGTCCCACGTAAAAAAGTAATTGTGATTGATGCGGGCCACGGCGGAAAAGATCCAGGTGCCATCGGCAGAAAAGGGATAAAGGAAAAAGAAGTAACATTAGGCGTTGCGTTACAGCTAGAAAGACATTTAAAAGCAACAGGATTATTTGATGTTCATCTGACACGGCGAACAGACAAGTTTTTAAGGTTAGGAAATCGCGTGGCCATTGCACGTAAACATAAAGCAGACTTCTTCATTTCTTTGCATGCAGACAGTCACCCCCGAAGGGACACGCGGGGATTATCTGTTTATACGTTGTCTAGGGTTGCCTCAGACAGAGAAGCTGAAAAGTTAGCAATTAAAGAAAACAAGGCTGACTTAATTGACGGCGTCGATTTAAATACAGAATCACAGGAAGTTGCAAATATTTTGATTGATTTAGTAAAAAGGGAAACCATGAATCTTTCAGCAAAATTTGCCCATAATTTAATTAAAAGCCTTAGCAAGCGTGTACTATTGTTAAGAAATACTCATCGATTTGCCAACTTTGCTGTTCTTAGAACGCCTGATCTGCCAGGTGTGCTAATAGAAATGGGGTACATTTCAAATCGACAAGATGAAAAATTGTTGACAACGCCTAAGCATTGCAAAAGACTGTGTGAAGGAATCGTAGATACAGTCAAAAAATATTTTGAAATACACAGTTAATTAAAATAAATAAAATGAAACAAAGGCTTTATACATTTTTTATATTTCTGGGGTCAGCACTTATTTCAGGTGTTTTGTTAGTCATTTTTCTTTTTTGGTTTTTTGGTCGGGGCCTGCCTGATTATAAACAGCTTGAGAAATATGATCCCCCAGTTGTAACACGCATGCATGCCGGAGACGGCAGATTGTTTGCCGAATATGCATACGAACGCCGGGTTTTTGTGCCCATTACAGCCATTCCAAAACATATTATTAAGACATTTTTAGCTGTTGAAGATAAAGACTTTTATGATCACCCAGGGGTTGATTTGAAAAGTATTTTAAGGGCAGCCTTTACCAATATTTTTTCTGCCATAAAAGGGCGTGGGGGAAAAGTTGGGGGGTCCACTATTACGCAGCAGGTCGCCAAAAACTTTTTATTAACAAATGAACAAACCATCATACGCAAAATTAAAGAAGCCATCTTGGCATTAAGAATTGAGCATACTTTCAGTAAAGATAAAATTTTAGAACTGTACTTAAATGAAATTTATTTAGGGAAGAGGGCGTATGGTGTCGCCAGTGCTGCCATAGAGTATTTTGGAAAATCTTTGGATGAATTGGATCCAGAAGAGGCCGCATTCATTGCAGGGTTGCCTAAAGCCCCAAGCACATACAACCCGGAACGAAATTATGAAGCAGCCATAGCACGTCGTAATTGGGTGTTAATGCGCATGTATGAAGAAGGTCTTGTTAATAAGAATGAAGCTTTAGAAGCTGTGGAAAAACCCATCATTCTTCAAAAAAGAAAGAATGTAACAGTTATCGATGCAAATTATTTTGCAGAACAGGTTCGTCAGACAATTATAAAAAAATACGGCCAAAAAGCTTTTTATGAAGGGGGGCTGTCTGTTCGCACAACCTTGGATTCTAACTTACAAGAATTGGCAGATAAGGTCATGAGGAAGGCCCTTGTAAATTATGACAGAAAATTTGGCTGGCGTGGGGCCATGGCCAGCATTGATACAAATGACTGGAAAGAAAATCTTGGAAAAATTGCCCAGCCACCAGCGATCAAGCCATGGGTGGTTGCTGTTGTTCTTGAGGTTTCTTCAACCCAGGCAAAAATTGGATTGAAGTCAGGGGATACAGGAATTATTTTATTTAACGAAGTAAAATGGGCACGCCATCATTTAACAGATAAGTCCACAGGATACCCTACGGTTGGAGGGGCTGTGAACTCTGTCAAAAATGTTTTGAATGTTGGGGATGTCGTCGCTGTAAACCATATAAATAAAAATCAATACAGCCTGCAACAAATTCCCGAAGTGAATGGTGGTCTGGTTGCCTTGGATCCGCATACAGGGCGGGTACTTGCCATAGACGGGGGATATCGTTTTTCCAAAAGTCAGTTCAACCGTGTAACCCAAGCCAAACGTCAACCAGGATCTGCTTTTAAACCCATTGTTTATACGGCGGCCCTAGAAGCCGGATATACGCCCACAACCCTTGTTTTAGATGCTCCCTTAGTTGTAGATTTAGGGGAGGGAGAAGAATGGAAACCGCAAAATATTACAAAAAAGTTTTATGGGTGGGTTCCCTTAAGAAAAGCTTTAGAGCAATCCTATAACCTGGCCGCAATCCGTGTGGGCCAGCAAGTAGGATTAAGTCGTATAGAAGATATAGCCGTTCGAATGGGGATTTATGATTCTATGCCGCGTGAATTGGCAATGATTTTGGGGACAGAAGAAACAACCCTGATGAAAATGGCAATTGGATTTGCAACATATGTAAACGGTGGGAAAAAAGTAAATCCAATTTTAATAGATCGCATTCAAAATCGACAGGGTAAAACAATATACAAGGCAGATGTTCGGGAATGTTCTGGTTGTGAAAATGAAACATGGCTGGGGCAACTTCCCCCTAGCTTAGAAGATGATCGCAAGCAAATATTAAATTCCACTGTGGCCTATCAAATGACTTCTTTATTAGAAGGGGTTGTTAATAAAGGGACAGGAAAGCGTGCCCAGGTTGCAGGTCACAGTATTGCAGGTAAGACAGGGACAACAAATAAATATTACGATACTTGGTTCATAGGGTTTTCCCCAGATTTAGTTGTGGGTGTTATGATTGGGTTTGACCACCCAAAAAGTTTGGGGCGTTATCAAACGGGGGGATCTTTGGCTGCCCCAGCTTTTCAAAATTTCATGGAAAAAGCTTTGAAGAACAAACCCAAAATACCTTTTAGAACACCATCTGGTGTACGCTTTTACAGGGTTAACCCAACCACAGGGGCAAAGATGAAATTCAACGATAAAAGCGGTGTAATAGAAGCATTTTCCCCAGGAACAGAGCCAGATGAAGAACCAACTGAAAACCTGGGCACAGAAGAAAACTTGATTTCTAAGAAAATTACAGGCATTTACTAATCTCAATGCCGTCATTACCTGGCTTGACCGGGTAATCAAGGAAATGGTGTCAATGGTAAACGATGTCATTTCTGATGAACTCAGTCCTGAATTCCATGATCAAGCCTGTCCTGGACTCCGATCCAGGATCTGAGATGACGGAGAAGAGAGGTTAATAAAAGATTTTGTTGCCAGGGTAATAATTTTATATAGGATTTAAAATGAAAGCAGAAGTTGAAACTTTATCAAAAGAAATTAAAAAATCTTTGGATTTAATCCGGAGGTATCTTTGACGTTGATGCTTTAAAAAATCGTTTCAGTGAAATAACAAAACAAACTGAAAATCCAAATTTATGGGATAATCCTGACCAAGCCCAAAAGTTAATGCAGGAAAAAACAGTTGTTGAAGACAGCCTCAATTTAATTTCATCATTGGATACAGATTATGAAGATGCCCTAATGCTTTATGAGCTTGGTGAAATGGAGGAAGATCAAGAAACTTGTGATGAGGCAGAGCAGGCATTAATAAAAGTTAAAGAAAAAGCTGCACGCCAACAAATTGCCAGCCTGCTTTCAGGGGAAAGTGATAATAACGATTGTTTTATTGAGGTCAATGCAGGCGCTGGTGGAACAGAAGCCCAAGATTGGGCGCAGATGATTTTGCGTATGTACCTTAGATGGGCCGAAGACCACAACTATAAAATTCAATGGATTGAAGAAAACAGTGGGGAAGAAGCAGGGATTAAATCAGCCACTGTAAAAGTGCAAGGACCCAAAGCTTTTGGGTGGCTAAAAACAGAAAGCGGCATTCACCGCCTGGTGCGCATATCTCCGTTTGATTCCAATTCCCGGCGCCATACAAGTTTTGCCTCCGTTTGGGTTTATCCAGAAGTTGATGATGATATTGATATCGAAGTCAGTGAAAGTGATTTACGAATTGATACGTATCGTGCGTCAGGTGCTGGGGGCCAACATATTAATAAAACAGATAGTGCCGTGCGATTGACCCATATTGCAACAGGTATCGTTGTGCAATGTCAAAATGATCGATCCCAGCATCGCAACAAAGCCCAAGCCATGAAAATGATGAAATCAAGATTGTATGAATTGGAAATGCGTAAACGGGAAGAGGCAGCCCAAGCCGTTGAATCCTCTAAATCAGAAATTGGTTGGGGGCATCAGATTCGTTCTTATGTTTTGCACCCCTATCAAATGGTTAAAGATGTACGAACGTCTTATGAAAAAGGAAATGCCCAGGGCGTGTTGGACGGCGATCTTGATGGCTTTTTAGAAGCCGCCCTTTCCCATAAAATCGGGTCAAAAGAATAGAATGCTTGCTTTTCATTAAAGGATTCGTCATAAAATAAATCTGTTATGAAACTTATTCGATCTGCCTTATCAGTTGCAAGCTTCACGATTTTAAGTCGTGTTTTTGGATTTATTCGTGAATTATTGCAGGCCCATTATATTGGGGTCAGTGCAATCAGTGATGCTTTGCAAATTGCGATTCGTATTCCAAGTGTGTTTCGTCGTATCTTTGCAGAGGGGGCTTTTAATGCTTCTTTTATTCCTTCCTTTTCAAGAATTTTGGCGGGCGAAGGGCGTGATCAGGCCTTAAAATTTGCCCAAAATGTTTTTTCTATATTGGCCATCACCTTAATTATTTTAGTGGGGGTTATCGAAATTTTTATTCCCCAGTTGATTCCTGCGATTTTCAGGGGGTTACAAAATACGCCAGATCGCCTGCAATTGACGATTGAATTTACGCGCATTACATTTCCTTTCTTGATGTTAATTTCTTTCACCGCTTTCTTTAGTGGGATTTTAAATTCATTTGAACGCTTTGCTGCTGCTGCTGCCTCTCCAGCTGCAGGGAATCTGGCCATTATTGGATCATTGATGTATCTGACACCTTATGTGGATAATGCAGGATATGCCTTGGCTTGGGGGGTGTTGTTATGTGGCATTATCCAGTTTGTCTGGGTTTTTGTTCCATGCTCTTTTCGATGTTTTTTTGTTAAGCCAAAGGTTCCAGAATTAACACCACAAGTTCGCCAGTTTTTAAGAAAAATGTTGCCTGCCGCCTTGGGGTCTGGGGTTGTGCAAATTAATATTTTTTTGGATATGATGGTGGGGTCTTACTTAAAAACCGGGGGGATATCTTATATTGCCTATGCTGACCGCCTGAACCAGCTACCTTTAAGTGTGATTGGGATTGCCATCAGTACGGCATTATTACCCTTGCTATCAAAACAGATACGTTTGGGCCATCTTAAAAAAGCCAACCATAGTCAGAATATGGCCTTGGAATTTGCGTTATCTTTGACATTACCAGCCTTGGCAGGATTGATTATGCTGGCGCCAACCTTGATTCATTACTTGTATCAACATGGAAAATTTACACCCGAAGATGTTATACCCACTGCCCATACTTTAATTGCTTTGGCGTCAGGTTTGCCGGCATATGTTTTGGTTAAGATTTTCAGTACCAGTTTTTTCTCTCACGGGGATACCAAAACGCCTATGTTTGTGGCCGCGCTATGCGTAACGATTAACTTACTATTGAATATTGCCTTGATTAAGCCCATGGCCCATGTGGGGTTGGCTTTGGCAACGGCCATATCTTCTTGGTTAAATGTTTCAATTCTGTTGGTGATTTTACGGAAAAGAAAACTTTTCAATTTTGAATTAACGTTGTTTAAATCCATTTCCAAAATAACTTTGGCATCCTTCTTTTTGGTTGGCTACTTGTATTATGCTGTGCCTTTGATTGAAAGGTTGGCACCAAAATTAATTGATGCCCGTTGGTTTATTTTGACAATGATTGTTGGAAGTTCTGCCGCTTTTTATTATGGTATTGCCAGCTATATGGGTGTATTCCACTGGAAAGATTTTCATAAAACCCTGGACACTGAACCTTAAAACTTAAGACCCAACCTTCATTAATCGATTCATTTTATCCCAATGTTGGGTAAAATAAATTTCAAACCATTTTGTAAAGGGGGCGTGATTATCAACCTCCTTTTTAATATCTTCTAAGTGAATCCATTTATAATCTTCGACCTCCATTGGATTGGGGTCTATGGGGCCTTCATAGATGCCTGAAACAATATGTACATATTCATGTTCCGTCAGGCCATTATCGAAAGGGGCTTTATATGTAATTGAAAAATTTTCTTTTAAAGAACAAGTAAATCCCATTTCTTCATTAAGACGCCGTTCGGCTGCCTCAACAACATTTTCCCCAGGGCGGGGATGACCACAACATGCATTTGTCCAAAGGCCGCCAGAATGATATTTTCCAGAATATCTTTTGTGCAAAAGGGTTTCCCCTTTTTTATTGAAAATAAAAACAGAAAAGGCCCGATGAAGTAAGGCTTTTTCATGGGCTTCTATTTTTTCACATTGCCCAACCTCTTGATCATTTTGATCAACTAAAATAACATTTTCTTGCATTAATGTGCCTCTGCCCAGTTATCCCCAGTCCCCGAATCTACTTTCAAAGGCACTGAGAGTTTATAAATATTTTCCATCAAATTTGTCATAACTTTTATGGTTTTTTCAATTTGATCTTCAGGGACTTCAAAAATTAATTCATCATGAACTTGCAGTAATAATTTTGCATCCAGCTGATTTTCCTTTAAAACGTTTTCAGTTTGGTTCATTGCCTTTTTAATAATATCTGCATTACTGCCTTGCAGGGGCGCGTTGATGGCTTGGCGTTCCGCAAAACCCCGTAATGCGCCATTTTTTGAATGAATGTTGGGAACATAACAACGACGTCCTGATAAGGTTTCAACATGGCCATTGGTGCGGGCATAGCTAACCATCCCTTCCATATATTTTTGTATGCCGGGGTATTGAACGTGATAGGCTTTGATATAATTGCTGGCTTCTCCACGGCTGATACCCAGTTGACGTGCAAGCCCAAACGCACTGATACCATAAATAATACCAAAGTTAATTGCTTTTGCCCGGCTTCGAATTTCTGGGGTGATTTTGTCCAAAGGAATACCAAATACCTGGCTGGCTGTTAAGGCATGAATATCTTGGTTATTTAAGAAGGCTTCTTTTAATTCTTTAATATCTGCGAAATGCGCCAACAGTCTTAATTCAATTTGGGAATAATCAAGCGACACCAGTTTCATCCCTTTTTCTGCAACAAAGGCTTGGCGAATTTTTCGCCCTTCAATGGTGCGGATTGGAATGTTTTGTAAGTTTGGATCGGATGAGGCCAAGCGTCCGGTGGTCGTGCCAGCCATAGAAAAAGAAGTATGAACCCGTTTTGTTGATGGGTTAATATCATTAACCAAGGCTTCAGTATACGTATTAATTAACTTTGCCATTTGGCGCCATTTTAATATTAACGCCGGCAGGTCATGGTCGATTGCCAAGGCTTCCAGAACATCAACACCTGTTGCATATGATCCAGATTTTCCTTTTTTTCCTTCGCCCAGTTTTAGTTTATCAAATAAAATTTCACCCAGTTGCTTGGGAGACCCAATATTGAATTCCTGCCCAGCCATGTCATAAATTTTCTTTTCATGTTCTTTTAAATTGGCTGTAAATTCTTTGCTTAATCCAGCCAAAACATAAGGATTAACTTTGAATCCAGTTGCTTCGATGTCCACCAGCGTATCCACCAATGGGCGATCAATAACTTCATAAATTGATGTCAGTTTTTCTTCAAATATTTGGGGCTTCAACAGGGTATAAAGACGCAAGGTATAATCTGCATCCTCAGCTGCATACGTGGTTGCCTCAGTAATATTAACTTGGTCAAATGTTTTGATATGTTTACTTGTGCCAATGACTTCTTTAAACGAAATCATCTTGTGATCAAAATACCGCTTTGCCAATTCATCAAGACTATGCGGTCCCGGCGTCAAAAGGTAAGACAGCAACATTGTGTCATCGTATGGGTGAATATCCACATCATATTTTTTCAAAACCAACTTGTCGTATTTAATATTTTGCCCAACTTTTAAAACTGCTGGATCTGTTAAAAGAGGTTTTAGATGCTTCCATATTATTTCCATAGGAAGTTGTGCATTTTTTTCAGCCAGCAAATCTTGTTCATGATTGATGGGGATGTAACATGCATCGCCTTCATCAACAGCAAGGGAAAGGCCTGCCAATTTGGCCTGCATCGCATTTAAAGAATTTGTTTCGGTGTCAATTGCAAAGGTGCCAGCTGTCTTGCATTTTTTAACCCATTCAATCAGTTTTTCTTCTGTTTGAACGCAATCATAATTTTGGGCGATTTTTGGTTTAGGGGCTTCTTTTGGCTTTGCCCAAACGGCCCCATCTGTATTTTCAAACTTCTTACGGAAGATATTTTCTAAAGATTTAAAATTTTGTTCTTCCAAAAAAGCCACAACCTTTTCAAGGTTTGGCTGGCCCAGATGCAATGCTTCCAGGCTTGTATCAATTGGAACATTTTCTTCCAGTTTCACAAGTTTTTTTGACAGTCTTGCCTGTTCATTAAATTCAATTAAATTTTCACGACGCTTGTTTTGTTTTATGGTGTGGGCATTTTCCAACAAGTTTTCTAAAGTCCCAAATTCTTTGATAAGTTCCGTGGCTGTTTTTGGCCCAATGCCAGGAACACCAGGAATATTGTCAGAGCTATCCCCAGCAAGTGCCAAAATATCCAAAACCTTTTCGGGCGAAACCCCAAATTTTTCAATTACTTTTTCTTCGTCAATATAACGGTTTTTCATATGGTCATATAAAACAACTTTACCGTCATCAACCAACTGCATTAAATCTTTGTCTGATGAAACAATGGTCACATCAAAACCCTTTTCCCGGGCCCGTTTTGTGTATGTGGCAATCAGATCATCTGCCTCATACCCTTCCATTTCAAGCATAGGTAAATCAAAGGCAGTGCAGGCATCGCGAATAAGAGGGAATTGTGGAATTAAATCTTCGGGGGTTTCCCCGCGATTGGCTTTGTATTCTGGGTAAATATCATTTCGAAAAGTTTGACGTTTGGCATCAAAAACAACAGCAATTTTGTGGGCTTCCATCTCCATCAAAAGACGCGTAATCATATTGGTGAATCCAAGAACAGCCCCAACTGGTGTACCATCTTTGCGGGTAAGAGGGGGCATGGCATAAAATGCCCGGAAAATAAAGCCAGATCCATCAATAAGGTATAAAGTTTCTTTTGTCATGTGCGCATGACTGTATCATGACTTTTAAAAAAAGCAAAGATAGGTCATATAAAACAACATTATTGCATTGAAATCATTGATTTATGTGAAATTTTCAGATATAAATAAAGTATTGTATAATAAATAAATAATAGGGAATTAGCTTGTTTAAGCGTGTCTTGCTTTTATTGATCTGCCTTTTGATAGCCACCAATCCGTGCTGGGCAATCATTTCTGGGCTATCCTTTTCACAAAAAGATGCAACGACAACTGTTGCCTCCGTCACCACAAATGAACCAATTAATTTTAGAGTAGAACCAGAATCAGATGAAATCGTGGTTTTAAGCGGATTTCGTGCGTCTGATTGGAAGGCACCGATGGAAGGGGCTGGCCAAGGAACTGTTATAGATTATTTTGTTGAAGAATATGAAGATGGGTCTGCGGAACTTGTATTGCATACCAAGCCAGGAACGCGTGTTCTTGGGGGTAAATTTAATATGGACAGTTCTGTTCCAAGATACGATATTTTAATTGAAGGCCCAACTGGTGCTGCTTTACAAGGGGAGGGTATCCCAGTTGTAACAGATGTTCAGGTTGGGAAAAAAGGGCCCTATACACGCATTGTATTTGGCATGAATGATGTTACTGATTTTGAAGTGAAATACAATCAAGCTGGCGATAAAATTGCTTTGACACCAGAAAGAAGAATTAAATGGACAGCCCCAACATCAGATAAAAAGAAAGTTGGTTCTTTTGGGGGGTATTACTTGGTGGATCTTGGCAAAAAAGTCGGGGTTATCTTGGTTGTGCGGCCAGGAACAAAAATTGTTAGGGGAAGTTTCTTAAATGCGCAATCGGGGGCGCCAAAGTATGTTATTGATTTGGCCCCTGAAAACATGGCAAACATGGATAACAACTTATTTGATGATGGTATGGAAAATAATCAGCAGCCATCTTTAAACAACCCTTGGGGGATTCCGACATCTGGCTTTGGACAGGCCCAAAAAGAAAATGATCAAGTTGTAAAAAGCATGAATATTTTGATGCAAAACAATGATACGATCGTGAATTTTTCCACAAAAGATCCCCTTGAATTTGATATTACAGAGAATGAATATACAAACCAAGTTATCGTGCATTTGCCAAAAACAGATTGGTCAGCAGTAGAATCCATGGATAAGGATGGGGGGTTGATTGAAAGTTATAAAATAGATCAATCAGATCCGAATACAACAAATATTACATTTAATGTTCAAAAGGGAACCAATGTTATTGGTCGCAAAGTTTCATCTGGCGGGGAAGGCCAAAGTTCAAGATTTGTAATGCACCTAAATCAGGATGAAAATAAATCCCCAGACTGGTTAATAGACGATTCAGTTGAAAGCTTACCTTATGATGAAGCCCACAAAGAAGAAGTGCAGGCATCCCAAGTTGTATATGCAGGGGGTGTTTCAGAATTTGCATCCATAGGAGATGGTTTTTATGGGGGTATTCAGGCCTCTTATTTTGGGACAGAGCAAAAAAACAATAGTGGAAATAATGTTCCGGACACGCGTACGCTAAGGTCTGGATTAACGGGTATTTCTGGCCAATTAATTGCTGGGCTAGGTAAAAAAGTTGGCAAATTTTATGCGGGTGGTGAATTATTTGCAGGGTACATAGGGGCAAAACAAGTTCATGAACTTCAGGCCAATGGCAGAAAAGAAACAAGCGAAGTTCTTCCAGGATTTACATGGGGGGTTGCTGCCCGTTTTGGACAATATGTTTCCCCGGCAGCCCTTTTATATGGGCGGCTTGGTGTCTTATCAACTGACTTTTATTTTAGGGCTCCTGATACGGCCAGGGGAGACCTTGTCTTCCCAGACAGTTATGCAAGACGCAATCGCACAGGTTTTATGTATATGATTGGTTTAGATACAGCATTAGACGACAGAACAAGCCTTCGATTTGAAACGGGGCAGATTAACTATCAAGTTTTTGGCCATAACACAAATATTGGCGGACGTGAGAATACAATTAAACAAAGGTTTATTATCAACCAACTGTCCCTTGCTTTGATCACACATTTAAGCCCTATGATGGGCCCTTCTGCAATTACACTGTATGAAGACAGCGTTGTTCCAGGGTTGTACATCGGGGGGAACTTTAACTTCCGAAATACGGTTGAAAAGCGTGAATTAACAGGTCTTACAACAATAGAAGATGGCGGAACAGAAACTAAACTCTATACATCTTCTGGAAATACAGATCCTGTTTGGGGATTATACGGGGGGTATAGTGGGACAAAAAATCGATTTGCGTATGCAGGGGAAGCACAAGTTTCATTAAACAATGCAGTTATTGAAGAATCTATAAGCCGTAATGGTTCCGGGTTTGAATCTTACAGAGATCAACTTCAATGGACATCAGGTTTGGTTGGTAAAGCCGGTTGGATTTTAAATCATGGGGTTACTGCGTGGGCTAAATTTGGTGGGGTCATGAGTCGTTATAAAAGAACACCACGTACAACAGGTGACGGGCGTTATTTTGCAGCGTCAAAAGAATATAAGAAAAATATTTTTGGTTTAAGAACGGGTGCGGACCTTGAAGTTGCCGTCAATAGAATGCTTGGTATTCGTGGAACATGGACATTGGATTATTATCCAAAATTCACAATTAAAGATGCCACAAACGGTAATGTTAAAGAAGATATATCAATTCTGGACAACCGTTTTGGTATCGGTCTTACAGTTTATTTAAGCGGCACGCTTGAAAGTACAGGGTTATTCAGATAACCTCAGGCCAATTATTAAGCTAATCAAATACTTAAATCATGAAATATTTTTTATTAATTTTTTTAATTATCTATTCACACACAGGAATGTCTGGAAATAAGTTTGACACGTTTATAAGTCAGCAAATTTCTGCCGCGGACTTGGTTCCCAATGTTGGGATAACTGTCTATGATATTAAAAATCAGAAGACAGTTCTTGGTATTAATGAAAACAGTCTTTACACCCCCGCAAGTATTCAAAAATTTATTACAGCAGTTTATGTGATTAATAAACTGAAAAAAAACTACAAGGCAGAAACGCAGATTTATAAAATGGATGATGGAAATATCGTCTTAAAGTTTTCAGGGGATCCCAAGTTTAAGTTTAAGGATTTAAAGAAACTTTTAAAGAAATTCCAAGGGCAGACTATTAACAAAATAATTCTTGTTGATACTGAATTTCAGCTGCCACTTCTATCGCCCGGTTGGACAATTTCGGCCACCCAATTATGTTATGGGGCATTGACACCAAAATCATCCATTGGGGAAAATCGTTTGGTTGCCTATGTGACAGCAGGTAAAGTTGGGGAAAAGGCGCAAATTAAATTAAGAGAGGGGCAAGTTCTGTACCCCGTTACAAACGATACCATTACAAAAAGACTTTGTTATTCAGACCCATCGGTTGGTTGGATGGATCAAATGCAAAGGGATAATATTGATATGACAAGGGAAGGGCTTGTGATAACGGGATGTGTTCCCCATGATTTCAAAAAATTTAAATTATGCTTGCCTATAAAACCAGATAACTTAAAGCATTACCTTCATCAAGCCCTTAAGCAGGCGGCTAAAGATTTAAATATTACAATTAAAGATACTGTTATTTTTTCAAAGAAAGTGCCTGCTGGGGCAAAACTTATTTCCACACATGAGTCGCCTTTGTTAATTGATATGGTAAAAGAAAGTCTTAAAGATTCAGATAATTTTATAACGGATATACTCTTTAAAACAGCTGTGAAAATTGATGAAGAAAAAATGCCGGCTAATTGGGTGTTTGCAGGAAAAGTGGTGCGCCAGGAATTGAATAAATTTATGGAACTAAACTTTACAGATAAAGATATGAAAATCGAAGATGGGTCTGGGCTGTCGATGTATAACAGAATATCTCCAAAAGCCATGGCCACATTATTGGCAAAAATGCATGAATCTGAGCCTGATTTTTATAAAATGCTGCCCAAGGCAGGTGCTGACGGAACTTTGATGTCGCGCCTTAAAAGCATAAAAGGAAAAGTGTGGGCAAAAACAGGTATGTTAAATGGTATCAATACTTTGGCAGGGTATATCGTAAAGAACGGATCCCCAAGATACAGCTTTACTATAATGATTAATGGGCCGACTGACCAACCAACAAGAAATAAAAACCTTATTGATAAAATCACAAAGACGCTGGCTGAATCACTTTAATCTTTATAGATAAAATGAAAGGGCCCTTGTTTTGAATGGTCATTTATAAGGGGCGTTATAAGCTGGGTTGGCAGATGATTTAATTTTTCCAAATCAAATAAGGGCGCCCAAAATATTTCTAAATGGGATTCTTGTGAGGCAATCGGTTTGTCTGGGATTTCGGCCTTATAAATAAATGAAATTTCGTGAACATCATTATTATCTTGTTTGAAAAAGTTTTCCATGATTGCCCACAACTTGCCCAGTTTGGCATCGACCCCCATTTCTTCTTTAATTTCTCGGGTTAAAGCTGTTTCAATTGTTTCGCCAAATTCAACATGTCCACCAGGCATAAAACTAACATTAAGTTTTTTGTGTTTGGTCAGTACGATTTGTTCATTTTTAACAATTAATGCCCTGGCTGTGATTTCGGTTAATTTCATCTTAAGCCCTAAAGGTTAAAACAATACCTGCAATGATTAAAAGAATGCCAAAAATATACTGCAAATTGACAGGTTCACACAAAAAGCAATAGCTTAAAATCGGAACAATAATAAAGGCTAGGGACATAAACATATACCCTTTATTCAAGGGGATATATTTTAAGGCAAAAACATACATGATTGTGCTGGCCCCATAAAAAATAAGAGCAAGAATAAAAAACTTGTCAAAAAGAATCATCCAAGGGTGCTTCAGCCCATCAATTTTATCAGAGCTTATTTTAAAAAGAACTTGTCCAATACTTATAAAGATAGGGGTTAAGATAAGAAGTAAATAATGCATATTTTTCCTTAATGTAGTTTTTGACCGTTTGGAATTTCAGATTTTGGTCCAGCCAAGATTATATTACCATCTTTATCTTCAAATCCTAAAAGCAAAAATTCAGATATAAATCCAGCAATGTTTTTTGTGCCTAAGTTTAAAGCCCCACATACAGTTTTTCCAATAAGGCTTTCACACGTATAATTTTGGGTTATTTGTGCAGATGTTTGTTTTATGCCATGTTTAGACCCAAAATCCACCCAAACTTTATAAGCAGGGTTTCTGGCTTTGGGAAATTCTTCAGATTTTATGATCGTTCCACTTAGAATTTCAACGTCAGTAAATTGGCTGTAATCAATAATTTTCATTGAGACCTCGAAATATAGCCAATGTTAAGACTTATACTTATTCCTGTCTAGACTTTTATTCCGCTTTTAGGTATGGTGACTGCAGAATAGGAGAAGAAAACCTATGGCAATTAATCGTAGTGATATTAAAAGAATAGAAAAACTTGCAAAACTTAAGCTTTCAGAAGAAAAGTTAGATGACTTTTCTGTAAGGCTTTCCCGTGTTTTTGACTGGATTGATCAACTTAAAGAAGTTGATGTAGAAGGCGTTGCCCCTATGGCAAATCCTTTGATTGACCTTCAAAAATACACAACCAAACTTCGTGATGATGTTGTAACAGATGGGGATTGTGTGAAAGAAGTCATTCAAAACGCCCCCAATGCGCAACACAATTCATTTGTTGTCCCCAAAGTTGTTGAATAAAAAAATATGGATGGTGCTTAATGACTGATTTGACTCGGTTAGATTATGCCTCAGTACGTAAAGGCTTAACGTCAAAAGCTTTCACAGTAAAAGAACTGATACAGGCTTATATAAATAACATTGATAAAACACGGCATTTGAATTGTTTTATCACAGAAATGTCTGAACACGCTTTAAAGCAAGCGTCAGAAGCAGACGAGCGTATAAGAAATAATGAAGCGCGTCCTTTAGAAGGATTACCGTTGGCAATAAAAGATAACTTTTGCACAAAGGGTATTTTAACAACCAATGGATCAAAAATGCTAAGTAATTTCATCCCTCCTTATGATTCAACAATCACCCAAAAACTATCTGATGCTGGGGCAATTGGACTTGGGAAAACAAACTTGGATGAATTTGCAATGGGGTCTTCCACAATTACAAGTTATTATGATCCTACTGTCAACCCATGGAAAAAAGAAGGATCTGACCGTGATTTAACACCTGGTGGGTCCTCTGGAGGATCTGCTGCGTCAGTGGCGGCAAGATCTTCTTTGATTGCGCTTGGCACAGATACGGGGGGATCCATTCGCCAACCAGCCTCTTTTTGTGGGATCGTTGGTTTAAAACCCACGTATGGTTTGTGTTCACGCTATGGAATTGTGGCATTTGCATCATCTTTAGATCAGGCAGGCCCCTTAACAAGAACAGTCCGTGATTCTGCCATCGTTCTAAACCAAATGGCAGGACACGATTCAAAAGATTTTACTTCCGTTAAATATCCTCTGCCAGACTACGAGGCTGCCTTAACAGGAAATATTAAAGGATTAAAAGTTGGTATTCCAACAGAATACAGAATGGAAGGTCTGGATTCAGAAATTTCAGAATGGTGGGAAAAAACATCCCAGTGGCTTAGTGACCAGGGTGCAGAAATTATTGACGTTTCACTTCCTCATACAAAATATGCGTTACCTGTTTATTATATTGTTGCACCGGCTGAGGCTTCTTCAAACCTGGCCCGATATGACGGGGTGCGATATGGGTATAGGGCACCGAATACAACAAGTTTAGAAGAAATATATGAACTATCTAGGACCCAAGGGTTTGGGGACGAAGTCAAACGTCGTATTTTGCTTGGGACGTACGTTTTGTCTTCTGGAAAATATGAAGATTATTATTTAAGGGCCCAAAAGGTGCGTCAAAAAGTAACAGAAGACTTTACTGAAACCTTTAAAAAAGTTGATGTTTTGTTAACCCCAACAACAGCAAGTACAGCCTTTGAACTGGGGGAAAATGTGACAGATCCTTTGGCGATGTATTTACAAGATTTGTTTACCGTTGCCACAAACTTGGCAGGAATCCCAGCCATTTCAGTTCCCGTAGCACAGTCAAAAGAAGGTCTGCCAATTGGTATGCAGTTGATTGGCCCAAGATTTGGGGAAGAAACTTTACTTAGAACAGCTGATGTTATTGAGAAAACGGCCGGATTCAAGTTGAAGGAAGAATTCTAATGTCAAAGAAATATATAAAAACAGCAATGGGTACATGGGAAGTTGTCATTGGACTTGAAGTGCACACCCAGATAAAAACCAATTCAAAATTGTTTTCAGGGGCATCAACAACATTTGCTGGGGATCCAAATTCTCAAGTATCTTTTGTTGATACAGCCATGCCTGGAATGTTGCCTGTTCCCAATAAGGTATGTATTGAACAAACAGTTAAGACGGGACTGGCTTTAAATTCCTCAATTAACTTGGTTTCAGTATTTGACCGGAAAAATTATTTTTATCCGGATCTTCCGCAAGGGTATCAAATCAGCCAGTTGTATCACCCAATTGTAGGCCCAGGCCATCTTGAAATAGACATTGATGATACGGTTAAAAAAATTGGTATCGAACGTATTCATATAGAACAAGATGCTGGAAAAAGTGTTCATGATGTGATGCCCAACAGTTCTTTAATTGACTTAAACCGTTCAGGCATTGGGCTGATGGAAATTGTGACTAAGCCAGATATGCGATCCGCGGAAGAAGCAATGGAATTCATCCGTAAATTGCGTCTTCTTTTATGGTATTTGGGGACAAGTGACGCCAATATGGAAGAAGGAAGTTTACGTGCGGACGTAAACATTTCACTTCACCGGCCAGGGACACCATTGGGAACACGTGCAGAAATTAAAAATGTGAACTCTATCCGTTTTATTGGCCAAGCAATTGAATATGAAATCAAGCGTCAGTTAGAATTACTTGAAGAAGGCGAAGAAGTTGTTCAAGAAACCCGTCTATTTGATGCAGGTAAAGGGGTGACAAGGTCTATGCGCAGCAAAGAAGATGCGCAAGATTATCGTTATTTCCCAGATCCAGACTTATTGCCTGTTATTTTGGATGAAGAATTTGTTCAGAGTATAAAAGAAAGTTTGCCAGAATTACCAGATCAAAAGAAAAAGCGCTTTATGGAAGATTACGGGCTATCAAAATATGATGCATCCGTCATGATTTCTGATATTAAAACCCCAGCCTATTTTGAAGAAGCAGTTAAAAAAGCAGGTGAAAAAGAAGGTACGCCAAAATTAATAGCCAATTGGGTTACAACAGAATTGTTTAGTCTTTTAAGGGAAAAAAACCTTGAAATTAATCAATCAAAAATATCGGCAGTTGCGCTGGCTGAGTTAATTAATTTAATTCAAGATGGTACCATTTCTGGGCGCATAGCAAAGGAAGTATTCCTGGATATGTGGAATACAGGGAAACCGGCAAAAACAATCGTTGATGAAAAGGGTCTGGTACAGATTAGTGATACATCTGAACTGGAACAGTTTGCTGAAAAAGTGATACAAGAAAACCCAGATGTGGTAAAACAGTATAAAGCAGGTAAGGATAAATTATTGGGCTTTTTTGTGGGCCAAATGATGAAGTTAACAGGTGGGAAAGCCAATCCTAAAATCGTTAATGAAATTCTTGTCAAAAAACTATCAGATTAAGAAGGAATTGTTATGACAACACAAGATAAATTCCTAAATCAAAGCAAAGAACAACTTTTGAATCTTTATGAACAAATGTTGTTGATCCGCCGTTTCGAAGAAAAATCAGGACAGCTTTATGGTATGGGTAAAATTGCTGGGTTTTGTCACCTTTACATAGGTCAAGAGGCCGTAGTCATAGGTGTTCAAAGCCAATTAGATCAAGATAAAGATACAGTTATTACGGCCTATCGTGACCATGGTCATATGCTTGCGTGTGGAATGGATCCAGGCGGTGTTTTGGCTGAATTAATGGGCCGCGAAGGTGGGTTTTCCAAAGGTAAGGGCGGTTCTATGCACATGTTCAGTGTGGAAAAACGCTTTTATGGGGGGCATGGTATTGTTGGTGCCCAGGTTCCCATTGGGACAGGACTTGCTTTTGCCCATAAGTATGAAGGGGATGGTGGACTTTCTGCTGCGTACATGGGGGATGGTGCTGCCAACCAAGGGCAGGTATACGAAGCCTTTAACATGGCCTCTTTATGGAAATTGCCTGTTCTTTATATTATTGAAAACAACCAATATGCAATGGGCACATCAACGGAACGTCATTCTGCCTCTGACAAATTTTATTTACGGGGGGAACCTTTTGGCATTACGGGTGAAGCTGTGGATGGTATGGACATTTTCGAAGTTCAAAAAGCAGCCCAACGTGCAACCAAGCATATTCGCGAAGGAAAAGGGCCGTATCTTTTGGAAATTGAAACCTACAGATATAAAGGACATTCGATGTCTGACCCTGCAAAATATCGTGATAAAGAAGAAGTTGATGCGTATCGCAAAGATAACGATCCAATTATCAATTTAAAAAGGGATCTATTGCATTCAGACAAGTTTGATGAAGATGATTTCAAACCAATCGAAGATCGCATAAAAGAACAAGTTAAGAAAGCTGTTGAATTTTCCGAGGCGTCACCAGAACCAGATGCCAGTGAATTATATACAGATGTTTTAGTGGAGTCCAAATAATGACAACATTAACAATTAGAGAAGCCTTAAGAGACGCAATGGCAGAAGAAATGCGCCGTGATGAAAAAGTTTTCGTCATGGGGGAAGAGGTTGCGGAATACCAAGGGGCATACAAAGTTACCCAAGGGTTATTGCAAGAATTTGGGGCGAAACGCGTTATTGACACACCAATTACAGAACATGGTTTTGCTGGTTTGGCCGTAGGGGCGGCTTTTCGTGGCCTGCGTCCTGTTGTGGAGTTCATGACATTTAACTTTGCCATGCAGGCAATTGACCACATTATTAACTCTGCTGCCAAAACACTTTATATGTCTGGTGGGCAAATGGGATGCCCCATTGTTTTCCGTGGGCCTAATGGTGCGGCTTCCCGTGTTGGGGCCCAGCATTCGCAATGTTATGCCGCTTGGTACAGTCATTGCCCCGGGTTAAAAGTTATTGCACCCTACAGTGCTGCTGATGCAAAAGGTCTTTTAAAGGCAGCCATTCGCGATCCAAACCCTGTTGTTTTTCTGGAAAATGAATTGATTTATGGTCAATCCTTTGATGTACCAGATGGCGATGATCATATTTTACCCATTGGTAAGGCCGCAATTGCACGTGAAGGAAAAGATGTCACAATCACAGCGTATTCTATTATGGTTGGTAAAGCTTTGAAAGCTGCGGAAATTCTGGCAGAACAGGGAATTGATGCAGAGGTTATCGACCTGCGCACCATTCGTCCAATGGATACAGAAACCATTATTGAATCTGTTAAAAAGACAAATCGTATTGTCGCAACCGAAGAAGGTTGGGGACAATCAGGGGTTGCCTCTGAAATCAGCACGGTTGTCCAAGAACAGGCTTTTGATTATTTGGATGCCCCTGTAACACGTGTTTCTGCCAAAGATGTGCCTTTGCCTTATGCAGCAAACTTGGAAAAACTGGCCTTGCCACAACCAGAAGATATTGTCAAAGCTGTTAAAAGCGTTTGTTATAAATAATCCGGAGGAATCAGTATGCCAATAGAAATTTTAATGCCAGCCTTATCCCCCACAATGACAGAGGGTAACCTTGTTAAATGGCATGTGGCCGAAGGTGATAAAGTCGAAGCGGGTGATTTGCTTGCAGAAATTGAAACAGACAAAGCCACAATGGAAGTGGAGGCTGTGGATGAGGGAACAATAGGCAAAATCTTAATTGCAGAAGGTACCCAGGATGTAAAAGTTAATTCAGCGATTTCCTTGCTTTTAGAAGACGGCGAAGATGCATCTGTCTTGGAAGGGTATGCGCCGAAAAGTGGATCAACACCTGCTGAAGAACCAAAAAAATCTGAAGAAAAATCAGAATCTTCAACGCAAGAACCTGCGCCAACGCCGCAGAATTCTGGCGAACGTATTTTTGCCAGCCCACTTGCAAAACGTATTGCAACTGACAAAGGGGTGGATTTAAACAGTGTGAATGGCAGTGGCCCACACGGGCGTATTGTTAAGCGCGATGTCGAAGAATTATCCAGCGGAAAAACATCAACTGCGGCGTCACCTATCCATCAACCAACAAGTTCTGGCCCTGAATTTGAAGATGTGCCGTTATCCAATATGCGCAAAGTAATTGCAAAGCGCTTGCTGGAATCCAAACAGACAGTGCCACATTTTTATCTAACGGTTGATTGTCAGTTGGATGATTTAATGTCAGCGCGCAAACAATTGAATGAAGGGTTGGCAGACCAAGGCAAAAAAATAACGGTCAATGATTTTGTGATTAAATCCGTTGCGATGGCGTTGCGTGATACGCCTGATGCCAATGCATCATGGATGGGGGATTCCATCCGTCGTTATAAACACAGTGATGTATCTGTTGCTGTGGCAATCGAAGATGGTTTGGTGACGCCTATAATTAAAAAGGCTGAATTAAAATCAATCGTGGCGGTTTCAGATGAAATGAAGATTCTGGCCCAAAAAGCCAAGGATGGTAAGTTAAAGCCCGAAGAATTTCAGGGTGGAAGTTTCAGTATTTCCAACTTGGGGATGTTTGGTATTAAACAGTTCAATGCCATTATTAACCCTCCCCAAGCCTGTATTATGGCTGTTGGGGCAGGGGAAAAACGCCCTGTAATTATTGATGGCCAAGTGACAGCCAAAACAGTTGTAAGCATCACCTTGTCATCAGACCACCGTGTTGTGGATGGCAAAGTTGGGGCTGAATTCTTGGCAGCGTTCAAGAAATATATGGAAAACCCTATTCTATTGCTAGCACAAGGATAAGATATGACAAAAAAATTTGATGTTGCCATAATCGGTGCCGGACCAGGCGGATATGTTGCAGCCATTCGGGCAGCCCAATTGGGATTAAAAACAGCCATTATTGAAAAAGATAATCTTGGCGGTGTATGCCTAAACTGGGGATGCATTCCAACGAAGGCCTTATTACGGGCGTCTGAAATTCACCATTTGTTACACACCGTTGGGGATTACGGATTTTCTGTCGATAATATTAAATTTGATATGAAAAAAGTGGTAGAACGATCCCGCAATGTGGCGAAACAACTATCTTCCGGCATTGGTCATTTGCTTAAGAAAAACAAGATTGAAACCATCAAAGGATATGCCCGACTTAAAGGGAACAAACAAATTGATGTGGATGGTCAAACGGTTGAAGCCAAACATATTATTTTGGCCACAGGCGCCCGCCCACGCATTTTGCCAGGACTGGAACCAGATGGGAAATTGGTTTGGACGTCTAAAGAGGCAATGATTGCCGAAGACATCCCTGAAAAATTGTTGGTGATTGGGTCTGGTGCCATTGGTATTGAATTTGCCAGCTTTTATCAAAATATGGGATCAAAGGTTTCGATTGTTGAATTGCAAGATAAAATTCTGCCTGTGGAAGACGCTGAAATTTCAGATTTTGCCAAGAAATCTTTTGAAAAACAGGGGATGAAAATTCACACGCAAACCACGGTTAAAAAACTGAATAAGTCTGATAAAACTGTTACGGCGACCTTAGAGAAAAAAGGAAAAGCCACAGAAGAAACATTTGATCGCGTCATTGTGGCCATTGGTATTCAAGGCAATACAGAAGATTTGGGCCTGGATAAAACCAAGGCAAAAGTCGATCGTAATCAAATTCAAGTGAATGATTGGTATGAAACTGATGAGCCGGGACTTTATGCCATTGGCGATGTCATCAGCGGCCCATGGTTGGCACATAAGGCAAGCCACGAAGCAACCATCTGCATTGAAAAAATTGCAGGCGAAAAAGATGTTCATAAGTTGAATAAATTAAATATCCCGGGGTGTACGTATTCCCGTCCGCAGATTGCCAGTATCGGTTTGACTGAGGCCAAGGCTAAAGAACAAGGTTTTGATATCAAAGTGGGGCGTTTTCCTTTTCAAGGAAATGGAAAGGCCATTGCTTTGGGGGAACCTGAAGGCATTGTGAAAACAATTTTTGACAAAAAGACGGGGGAACTTTTGGGCGCCCATATGATTGGGGCCGAAGTAACTGAAATGATTCAAGGGTTTGGCATCGCCAAAACGCTTGAAACGACCGAGGTTGAATTAATGCAAACCGTTTTCCCACATCCAACACTTTCTGAAATGATGCACGAGTCTGTTTTGGATGCCTTTAATCGTGTGATACATTTTTAGTAATTACAAAATTGGTGTTATATGACAGTTAAACCTATACGCGATAAACAACCTGAACAAAAACTGCCCAAGCCAGATTGGCTGCGGGTAAAGGCGCCTGTATCTGAAGGGTACAAGGAAACCAAAGCGCTGATGGGTATATCCCGTTTGAACACGGTTTGTGAAGAAGCGGCCTGCCCAAATATTGGCGAATGCTGGGAAAAAAAGCATGCCACCATTATGATCATGGGGGATACGTGCACCCGTGCTTGTGCGTTTTGTAATATCAAAACTGGCCGGCCAGAGGCTTTAGATGCACAAGAACCTGCGCGTGTTGCCATAGCATTAAAGTCATTGCAACTTAAGCATGTTGTAATTACGTCAGTAGACCGCGATGATTTGCAAGATGGGGGTGGGGCCCATATTGCCGCAACCATTCGTGCCATTCGGGATGAAAATCCTGGGATGACGATCGAAGTTTTAACCCCAGATTTCCTGCGCAAGCCAGGGGGGTTAGAAAAAGTGATTGAGGCCAAGCCAGATGTGTTTAACCACAATCTTGAAACAGTGCCAGGGCTTTATCCAACAGTACGTCCGGGTGCGCGTTATTTCCATTCTTTAAGTATTCTTAAGCGCGTCAAGGAATTGGATCCATCGATCTTTACCAAATCAGGTATCATGGTTGGCCTGGGTGAGGGAAAAACTGAAGTCCACCAAGTAATGGATGATATGCGTATGGCCGAAGTGGATTTTTTGACAATCGGGCAATATCTGCAACCCACGCCAAAGCATCATCCTTTGATCAAGTTTGTAACACCTGACGAATTCCGTAATTATGAACGGATGGCTTGGGGGAAGGGGTTTTTGATGGTATCAGCATCCCCCTTAACACGATCTTCCTATCATGCGGGGGATGATTTCGAACGCCTGCGCCAGGCCCGTGAAAAACAGTTACAAGATAAGTAAGTCTTCCATCTTTTCCCCCATCATCTTTCTGTAAATAATTATCATCTTTGAATTATTCCCACAGATTCAATTTCTGCAAGAGTTGCTTTAGCAGAGTAGAATTTTTTAAATTCTAACATCATCCTCGTTCTTTTTTTTATAAACCGATGATCTTGTTCAACGCTATTATTGAGATATTTATTATGACGCATCCTAATTAGTTGATTTTCAGCAAGGTTCTCATTGATAAAAACTAAGACATATTTATTGTTGCCACTTTTATCAATATTGACAAGGTTAGGACGTCCATTTTCTTTAAAAGCTTTTTTAAAGAAAGTTTTATCTGCACCCTTATTCCTTATTTCTATATAAGTGGTTCCATATTTTCAAAAACCAACTCTAGTCCCTTTATTTTTGCATATCAACACATGCAACAGAATCCTTATATTTCATATTTTTGGGACTTTAGAAGGATTTGAACGAAATATTATAGTTGAAAGAACAAAAGTAGGTCTTGATGCAGTAAGAGGATGAGGTATGCTAGCGGGATGTAAGAAAAAACTAACCCTTTCCAAAATAAAACTGGACAAAAACTATATGCTTCTGAAACTCGATCTATCAAAAAATCTGTGAAATATTAGATATTCCAAGAATGATCCTGCATAGATATGTAAAAGGTAAATAACAGATTTGAGACATTAGAGGGAAAAATAAAAATCAATATAATTGATGATGATTGGATCTGTTTCAAAAAATAGTAAGAAGTTAGAGCCCTATGAATATTTGCAACAAACCTATTTTTATGATTCTATTATCATAATATTTAAAAAAAATACTATAATGCTAGGGAATTTAAAAATGAATAAAAAACTATTGCAATATCTTTCATTATTTATTGTAGCTTCAGGGTTTTTAATACCATTAGAAGGGAAATCGGCAGAAGAAGAAGCACCAAAAACAGCCTCTTCCCCACCTGCATCTCTAGGAAAGTTGCCGAGAGGAGATTTACACAGAATTATTAGTTACCTTCCTCCGAAGGATGTGGTTTCCTTAAGGGTAACAAGCAAAGAAATGGAGTGCAAAAAATTGCCAAGCGGGGCAATAATAAATGTTGCTGATAATATATGGAATAATACTGATGGATCAGATCTTGAAAATTATACTATGGCAACTTCGATGTTTTCTAATTACTGTTCTAAAGTTCCTGATGAAGCAGAATCTATCTTGAAACGATATGTCAATCCAAGGTATCGGAGTGTAATTATATTACCTTATGTTATAGAAAATATAGTATTAAAAAAATATCCTAAGTTAATAGAACTTTATAAAAAATTAACCATAGATGATTTTAAGAGTATGGAAATGAATAGTCGAGAAAGGCTGTTTATTCAAGCATATCTTTCTCAATTCCCATTGTATGTCGCAGAAGGGGCATTTGAATCATCCCCTCTTGATCCTGCTTATAGAGTAAATATTTTAAACACACTAAAGGGGAAAGTTGCCCCAGCGGGTGCTGACCGAGTATTAACGGCAGCAGTTATTTCCGTTGATGAATATTTGGAAAGGCCTGCCGTAGATAGGCCGCGCTTGGTGTGCCTAACAAGGGCTCAGCTGAGAGAGAATAAAATCAGAATAGGAGAGAAAATAGCTGAACGCCTGCTTGGTGGGACTGTCGGTATTGATAGGACGATTGGCATGCTTTCGTTAGAAGGGCCTAGTTTAAAGCCCTTGATTGATACTTTTGTTATAGACCTTAAAGAAGGATTTGGATCAGAAGGACGTGTATTAAATTTAAGGCAAGAAGATATTCCTTTTGTGATGCACAGTATAATTTTTATTTGTGGAGACACAGATTCTGATTTAATTATTGGAAATAACTTTCTAACTAGAGATCATTTACCAGAAAGTATTACAACTAATTCTGCTTCAATCCTTGATTTTTCTCACCTTAAAAAAGTCAAAAGAATTGGAAATGGATTTTTGTCAAATAGATCTATTCTATATCTGAATCTTAATTTAGAGGAATTGGAAGAAATAGGTGATAATTTTATGGAGATTACAAGTTTCAAAAAAGATTATTTTGTTGAATTTCCAAGTTTTTCAAGCCTAAGATCAATTGGCCAAAAATTTTTTCACCGTACAGGTTATCATTTTATTGATTTTTCTAGGGCGAATGCCTTAACAAAAATTGGGGATGACTTTTGCTCTTCAAGCAAAATTAAAGAAGTCGACTTGTCTGGTCTAACTTCGATAAGGTCTATTGGTCTAGGTTTTTTAGAAAACACCTTGACACTTGATAAGGTAATATTTAATTCATTAGATACAAGTAGTTTATTGGAAGCACTGGGCAAAAACACCCTGTTGGGAAGACCTGAAAGAGGCGGGTGGCTTGCATCCAAACCATCTATAGATATTGTGTTTAACTTGCCTCTGCAAAAAACAGGGGAGAAACCAACCTTATTATACTTTGAGCCTGCACGTGCAGCATGGGCAGAAAAACTAAGACCTGTGGCAGATAGGGTAAGTATAACTTATAGTAATAAAGAGTACCCATTTTCACTTTCAGAAAGCGTTATGAAATATGCGTGGGGAGGCAGCGTAAGCCTGGCTTCTAGTGTTTATGAAAACTCAAGCATACTTATTTCTGCGTTTTTAGAAAATGCAGGTAAAGCCCATGAGGCATTAACGGCAGCTACTTTTGCTATGCATGGAGATGATCCTGATGGTGAAGCAGGAAGAGAAGCTGTATAAATTAAAAACAACTTTTATTATAAAATCAGATAGACCCTTGGGGGGCATATTAAACTTTATATAGTCAAAGGTAACCTGCTGTTGGATATAGAGTTTGAGAAAATAAGACTGTTATTTAATCATTGAAAATGTTTAGAATAGATAATTTGATTGCAGGGAATTTGGATTTTTTGATCAAATCCTGTAGTGACAATACCAGTATGGAAAAAACTAAGAGAAACGTTAATATAGGGGGCATCTGTGAACAATCACAAGAAATAATGACAACACAATTAATCCGTGATAAAACCAAAACATGTCAACGAAACTACATCAATTCAAAGTTTTACCGTACAGTCAAAAAGTGCTTTTTGATATTGTGGGGGATGTGCAGGCGTATCCTGACTTTTTACCATGGTGCCAGCAGGCGATTATTCATTCTGAAAATGACAGGGAAATCCTGGCAGATCTGGTTATTGGGTATGGCCCATTATCGGAACGTTACACATCAAAAGTTATGCTGACACCCAACACACGGGTGGATGTCGATTATCAAACAGGGCCTTTTAAATATCTGGATAATTACTGGGTGTTTAAGGAAGTGGGCCCAAATTCCACGGAAGTCGAATTTTACATTGATTTTAAGTTTAAATCTTTCTTAAAGCAAAAGGCCATTTCAGTCGTGTTTGATAAAAGTACGGACTCTTTAATGGATGCCTTTGAACAGCGGGCTTCAGGGATAAAAACCTAAATCTATTTACATATAAAAAAAGCCCCATTACGGGGCTTTTTTTAAAGACTAATTATACTTTAATGTAGAATACGCCAAGATCCATCATCTGCATCTGATAAGTCATTTGGCATCCATAATCCTTTTTTTAAACGAAGTCCAGAATCAGGGACTAAGAATTCATCGTCAATTTTTAACCTTTTTTTTCCTACTGTATTAAGAAACCTATGCCTTTGTGAGGACGCTATTATAACTTGTCTGCGTTCTTCTCCAGTCCAACTTGGTTCAGCTGAACCCGTGGCCGCAGCAACCCATCTAAATACAATATTTTGCTCAACACCAAGTTCTGGAATCTCTCGTAACCTTAAAATATGGACAAGAGATTTTGCACCAATTACAACTGGATCAAAAGCACCAGATGCACTACGGGTTAATCTATGAAGCATATAGGCAGGCGTATCAGGAAGCTTACTTCTTAGTACTGCTTGATGGTAGGTTTGCTGTGCTAAGGCTGCTTTACCTTCAGCTGTTCCTAAGAGCCCTCTTTGAGCAACAACAG